>JADMIO011288109.1_pt1 | contig 59505 bp, 54 predicted proteins | sample 8958161 | NCBI WGS metagenome assembly JADMIO01 (sample SAMN16585339, study PRJNA669376) | soil metagenome | isolation source: Crop rotation soil | place: USA: Cullars Rotation, Alabama | collected 2011 | reverse complement strand
CGCGACAACTTGTCCACGTGGAATTCTAAGCTTAGGATCCCAATGTGCTGGAAAGATCCAGGAAACCTACACGCATTATATCCGCCAGCACAAGATCAAAACGTTGTTTGTAGACGCATCGAATGCGGACTTCCTGGCAAAGGAAAGTCACTTGCAGGTCGTGATCGATGCCCTTGACAAAGACTATGATGCGGGCCAGTATTATCTCAGCCTGCCGTAGGAACGCGGGGGGACAAGTCGGCCTGCCTCATTAAATTTGTTTGCTGAAATTGCAACCGGCTAACGACTCCATACCGAAACCTGATCCTTCCAATTCTCCATTTGCGGCCGTGCGCATCGTTGAGTTCCGCAACCTGTTAATGGGCAGATTCGTTTTCATTATGGCATTGCGGATGATGACTACGCTGGTCGGCTGGTGGATCTACCAGTTGACAAACGCCGCGTTTGCCATCGGGCTGGTCGGATTATCTGAAGTAATACCAGCCGTTTCTTTCGCATTGTATGCAGGCCATGTCATCGACATCAGTGAAAAACGATGGATGCTGCTCCGCGGCGTGCTGCTTTATTTTGCCGCATCGGCTGCGTTATTTCTTCTTTCTACCCCAATGGTCGCAACGCGGATCGCCCCGCACTGGATCGCGATCGGGATCTACATCGTCATTTTTTGTACAGGTATCATTCGATCCTTCACCGGTCCCGTTTTTAACGTGATCCTGGCGCAGATCGTTCCGCGGAGCGTTCTTCAGAATGCAACGACGTGGAACCAGGGTACTTGGCTGACCGCTTCTGTATCCGGTCATGCGATCGGGGGACTGCTGATCGCTTATTTCGGCATCACCGGCACACTCGGCACGATCGGCACCCTGATATTCTTCGCTTTCCTGCTGATGTCCCGCATTCATCCGAAGCCACCTTTGAATGAGCGCGGCGAGCAACGCACATGGGATAGTGTCCGTAAGGGCTTGCAATTCGTGTTCCGGACAAAAGAGTTGCTTGGAGCGATCTCGCTGGACCTGTTTGCGGTGCTCTTTGGCGGCGCGGTGGCCATGGTGCCGGTCTATGCGCGGACCATTTTGCATGTTGGCGCCATTGGCTATGGGTGGCTGAATGCAGCATCGGATATCGGGTCGATCTGTATCGTCGTTCTGCTGACGATCTTCCCGCTTCGCCGCCGCCAGGGAAGGACGCTGCTCATAGTTGTGGCCGGCTTTGGCCTTTGCATCATCTTGTTTGGTCTCTCGAAGCTTTATATCGTTTCGTTCTTCGCTTTACTTGTGAGCGGAATGCTTGACGGCGTAAGCGTGGTGGTACGGGGAACGATCATGCAACTGAAAACGCCGGACAATATGCGTGGCCGCGTGATGAGCGTTAACAGTATGTTCATCAATTCGAGCAACGAACTCGGGCAGTTTGAAAGCGGGCTAATGGCTCAACTGCTGGGGAATGTTCCCTCAGTCGTGTTCGGCGGATGCATGACCCTGCTTGTTGTCGTTGTCACATGGTTCAAAGCGCCGAGTTTACGTAAATTAGAGTATTGATACTGCTTCACCCGGCTCACCTTTAATCAAATCACATGAACCGTCGAAATTTTTTACAGTCTTCAGCCGTTGGCCTTGGCTCACTGACATGGCTTCAAAGAAAATTCCTGGCAGGATGGATGCCCGATCCTTTTACCATAAAGATGCTTCGAAATGACGTGGGGGTTTTCACCGAAAAAGGGGGCACGATCGCGTTCCTCTTGTCCAGGGACGGGATCGTTGTTGTGGATGCGGAGTTCCCGGAACAATCGCAGCACCTGATCGATGAACTGAAAAAAAGAAGCGACAAGCCTTTTAAGCTCCTCATTAACACGCATCACCATGGTGATCACACCGCGGGAAATATTTCGTTTAAGGGGATCGTTGAGCATGTTCTTGCCCATGAAAACTCTCTGAAAAACCAGAAGAATGTCGCCCAGGCGCAGAATTCCGATGATAAACAACTCTATCCTGACCGCACTTATACGGACACTTGGTGCGAAGACGCGGGGAAGGAGAAGATCTGTCTTTATTATCATGGCACCGGTCACACAGACGGTGATTCCATGATCCATTTTCAGCACGCGAATGTTGTGCATATGGGAGACCTCATGTTCAACCGCCGTCACCCGTTTGTGGACCGGAGCGCCGGCGCAAGTATCAAAAGCTGGATCACGGCGCTTGATACCGCTTCGTCGCAATTCAGCAATGATACCATCTTTGTCTTTGGACACGCCGCAGACGGATATGATGTGACGGGCACAAAAGATGACCTGAAAGCTTTTGGCGAATACCTCGGAAAGGTGCTTGATTTTGTAGCGGGTGAGATCAAAGCCGGAAAGTCAAAAGAAGAAGTGCTTAAAACGACGCAACTTCCGTTTGAAACGCAATGGAAAGGAGACGGCTTGCAAAGGCCATTGCAGGCGGCTTACGAAGAGCTGGTGGCGGGTTGACCTACCGGCCGAGTTTCTCCAGGACGTAATAGGTGATGGGACAGAAGCTCGAATTCTTCAGTGTGATATTTGGCCTTTTGAAAAATACGTCTTCGTCTGTATAGGGAAAGCGGCGGCAGTCAGACGGCCGGTCATCATAAATGCTGCACCGGTTATCGTGCCCGAGAAAAGGGCAGGGCGTGGATCGCACGACAAAATCTCCATCCTCATCCACGCGAAGAAAACGTTCAATGAAATCACTTTCTTTCATTTTCAGCACACGACTGATCCTTTTGATGTCAGGTGTTTTGAACCGGGGTGAATAGTTCTTGCAACAATTCGCGCAGGCCAGGCAGTCGATCCGGGTAAATGCTTCTTCATGCAACGCTGGCAGGCGGGAAAGGATCTCGTTTTTCTTTCCGCGTTTTAACAGTCGTTCGTAGTCTTTCTGCCTCGCTTTTGATCGCTGCTCCCAGTTATGTAACGTGTTGTCTGCCTGATCGCCGTCCATATTGCACAAGAAAAGGATCAGCAAGGTAGTAAGTTTTGATGGGGCGGCTTACTTTTATGCCATGCAGGCGGTCTATGAACAGTTGCTGATCCTGGTTTCCACTCCTTTTTACATCGTCATCATCGGAGCGGAGGTCCTGCTTAGCAATTACCGCCGCCGGAAAGCGTATACGTGGAAAGATACGGCGGCGAACGTCTACCTGATGTTGCTGAATGCGCTGCTCGATCTCGCGGTGCGGGCGATGTATGTTGCGATCCTTGCTTATTTTTTCCGCTACCGGCTTTTCAGTGTCGGTAATCCTGTCATTTATTGGGCCGCCTTGTTGATTGCGGAAGACTTCCTCTATTATTGGCTTCACCGTTTTGATCACGAGGTGCGGTTGTTCTGGGCTGTCCATGTGACCCACCATTCATCGCAGCAGCTCAACTTTTCGGTGGGGTTCCGGTCGTCCGTATTTCAGCCGCTGTACCGGTTTGTTTATTTTGTTCCACTCGCCCTGGCCGGTTTTCACCCGCTGGATATCGTCTTTATATATTCAGCGACGCAGATCTGGGGCATATTTGTTCATACGGAACTGATCCGCAAAATGGGATGGCTGGAATACATACTGGTCACACCTTCTCATCACCGCGTACACCATGCTTCCAATCCAAAGTACCTGGATATGAATATGGGCATGTTTTTGATCATTTGGGATAAAATGTTCGGCACTTTCCAGGAGGAGCTGCCGGAAGAAGCGTACCAGCCGATCAGGTATGGACTTACCAGGCCGATAATCAGGGAAACGCCGGTAAACATCGTTTTTCACGAATGGGCCGCCATGGCGCGCGATGTCTTTCGCGGTGATATCACATGGCGGCAACGCCTCTGGTATGTCTTCGGACCGCCGGGCTGGAGCCATGACGGCAGCCGCCAGACCAGCAGCGAGTTGCGACGGATCGAAAACGGAGAGGAACCGGACGCGGTCGAAAATAACATGCAGGTTGTCCTGGAACGGTCTTCATAGCCGAAACTCACAATCTGTTCACCCGTATTTTCCATAACCGGCTTCGGTCGTAAATTTGCAGTTTTATTGACCGGCTAAATTTCCCAGGCGCACATGAACCTTTTTGAGCAGCAGTCCACTGAATTCGTACCCCGCCATATCGGAACCATCGGGCAGGAAAAAGAGATGTTGGAAACGATCGGTGTCCATTCCCTCGATGAATTGATCGACAAAACAGTTCCCGCATCCATTCGTTCCACAAAACCACTCGCGCTTCCGGCGGCGATCAGCGAATCGGAACTTCTTTCGGAACTGAAAGAGATTTCTCTCCGCAACCCGGCTTTCAAAACTTATATCGGGCAGGGTTATTATGATACTATCGTTCCATCAGTGATACTCCGCAATGTGTTTGAGAATCCCGGATGGTATACGCAGTACACGCCTTACCAGGCAGAGATATCACAGGGCCGGCTGGAAAGTCTGCTGAATTTTCAGACAATGGTCTCGGATCTGACGGCGCTGCCGATCGCCAATGCGTCACTGCTTGATGAGGCCACGGCAGCCGCAGAGGCGATGCACATGTTCTTTAACCATGTAAACAGGACAGACACCGTCACCGCGCGAAAATTCTTTGTGGATCATGAAGTGTTCCCGCAAACCAGGGATGTTGTCCTTACCCGTGCAAACCCGGTAGGCGTTGAGGTCGTATTTGGAAATTTCAGCGAAGCCGAGATAGACAGCACATATTTTGGAGCGCTCGTACAATACCCGAACAATTCCGGGTCCGTCGAAGACTACCGGGAATTTATCATCAGGGTTCATGACGCCGGGGCCTATGTTGTCATGGCAACCGACCTGTTGGCGCTCACCCTCCTGACGCCGCCGGGGGAATTGGGTGCAGACGTAGCAGTGGGTTCGGCGCAAAGGTTTGGCGTACCACTTGGATTTGGCGGTCCGCACGCCGCATTTTTTTCCGCCCGTGAAGATTTTAAAAGAGCAATGCCGGGAAGGATCATCGGCATCAGCGTCGATGCGGCAAACCGGCGCGCATTGAGGATGGCGCTTCAAACAAGAGAACAACATATCAAACGTGAAAAAGCAACGTCCAATATTTGCACGGCGCAGGCGTTGCTCGCAAATATGGCCGCCATGTATGCCGTTTTCCATGGCCCGGAAGGTTTGAAAAACATCGCCAAACGAGTGGCCCTGTTGACGCAGATCGTCGCCGAAGCGATCATTGAACGCGGTTTTGAGCTTGTGTCCCAAAATTTCTTCGATACAATCGTCGTAAGGGTCAAAGATGTTCGCCCGTTTCGCGAGAAGGCGATCGCTCAACAGATCAACCTGCGATACTTTCAAGACGATGAACACATCGGCATTTCGATCGATGAAACTGTTACGCTCACAGACCTCTATGACCTGATCAATTGCTTTGAGAACGACGTGGACCCTGTGGCATTTTCATTCAACGAAGACGAAGACCTCGAACACATTCCATCCTTTGCGACGCGCACTTCACTTTTTCTGACACACCCCGTTTTCAACACCCATCACAGCGAAACGCAAATGATGCGTTATATCAAATCGCTGGAAAATAAAGATATTTCACTCAATACTTCAATGATCTCGCTGGGAAGCTGTACGATGAAACTGAACGCAGCTACCGAAATGATCCCCCTTTCATGGGCGCACTGGAGCCGCATGCATCCGTTTGTACCGGTGGACCAGGCGGGCGGATACCACGAGATCGTTTCATCGCTTGCCGCGTACCTCAACAGCATTACGGGCTTTGATGCATGCAGCCTGCAACCGAACAGCGGTGCACAGGGTGAGTACGCGGGCCTGCTGACGATCCGGGGGTATCACCGCGCAAACGGAAACGATCAGCGTGACGTGATCCTGATACCGATCTCGGCGCATGGCACAAACCCGGCATCGGCCGTCATGGCAGGCATGCGCGTTGTTGTTGTAAAGGCGCTTGACAACGGTTATATTGATGTGGCGGATTTCAAAGCCAAAGCCGAACAGTACAGCGCAAACCTGGCCGGCACCATGATCACCTATCCCAGCACCTATGGTGTTTTTGAAGAAGAGATCAAACTGATCTGCGATATCGTTCATCAGCACGGTGGCCAGGTGTATATGGATGGTGCCAACATGAACGCACAATGCGGGTTAACCGCGCCCGCGATCATCGGTGCAGACGTTTGCCATCTGAACCTGCATAAGACCTTTGCGATCCCCCACGGCGGCGGCGGACCCGGTATGGGCCCGATCTGTGCGCGCAAACACCTCGCCCCGTATTTGCCGGGACATGTATTGTTACAACAAAATGAGCAGTCAGACGGCAGCCATGCTGTGAGCGCAGCTCCTTACGGGAGCGCAAGCATTTTGCTCATCAGCTACGCGTACATCCGGCTGCTCGGAGCTGACGGTGTCAGAAAAGCCACCGAATATGCGATACTCAATGCAAACTATATGAAGGCGCGGCTGGAAAACGATTTTGAGATCCTGTACACCGGAAGCAACGGAACCTGTGCGCACGAATTCATTGTTGATCTGCGCCCATTCAAGAACAGTGCGGGCGTAGAGGCGGAAGACGTTGCGAAGCGCCTGATGGATTACGGTTTTCATGCGCCAACCATGAGCTTTCCCGTTCCCGGCACGATCATGATAGAACCAACAGAAAGCGAGGACAAAGCTGAACTGGACCGTTTTTGCGACGCACTGCTGAATATCCGTGAAGAAATTCGTGAGATCGAAGACGGCCGCGCAGACAGAAAAGACAATGTTCTTAAAAATGCGCCGCACACGCAGCATGCGATCGTCATCGACGAATGGAAACATCCATATTCGCGCACCAAAGCCGCTTTCCCGCTGGAATTCGTTCGGCACAATAAGTTTTGGCCTTCGGTGTCAAGAGTAAATAACACCATCGGTGACCGTAACCTGATCTGCGTTTGCGAACCAACCAGCAGCTATGCGGAGCAGGAAGCGTAACTTTGAAAAATTGTACTAAAAGACTCATGCTATGTCGTTAATGAACCAGAATCAGAAGAAGGGGAAGAAAGGCAACAAGACACAGAACAATAATTTGCAGGGATCAAAGTTCATCCCAAAAGGGAATGCCGGGAAATCATCCGGTTTTTCCCAGCGCCCTCATAAAGCGGGCGGCACCCGCGGAAGCTAGGCCGTTATTTGCCTTGTGACCCCGGCCATTTCAAAACTCCCTTCGCACCGGTCCTCTATCGGCGGTATTCGCCGCTATATTCCCGTCTTTTGGAAAGATAATTGCATATTTCCCTGAAGGAAAGGAACAATGCAATGGAGTCTACATCAAAGCGGCAGTCCAGGTATTTCATCTCAAAAGGAGTAGAAGAGTTTTTGACCAGCGTTTCTGAGATCGCCGGATTTATCGTGCAGTTTTTCCGTGAGGCGTTTCGCAGGCCGTTTGAGAGCCAGGAGATCATCCGTCAATGTTACCAGGTCGGTTATAAATCGTTTTCACTGATCACGCTCACGGCGTTCATCACGGGGATTGTTTTCACCAAACAGTCAAGGCCGTCGCTTGCAAGTTTTGGCGCGACTTCGTGGCTGCCGTCGCTGATCGGTATCGCGATCATCAAGGCGCTCGCCCCTTTAATAACGGGCCTCATTTGCGCCGGTAAGATCGGGTCCCAGATGGGCGCGGAATTAGGGTCAATGAAAGTGACGGAGCAGATCGACGCGATGGAGGTCTCCGCTGTCAATCCATTCAAGTTCCTGGTGGTGACGCGCGTGATCGCCAGTACGCTCATGATCCCTGTGCTGGTGCTGTACAGTGGCCTGATCGGTCTACTCGGCGCCTACCTGAACATTCATGTAAACGAACAAGCCAGCTTCGCGTCATTTATTCATGGTGCATTTTCAAGGATCGGCTTTCCTGACCTGATCTCGTCGCTGGCACGCGCACTGATCTTCGGCTTCACTATCGGTATCATCGGATGCTATAAAGGATACACTACGTCCCAGGGAACAGAAGGAGTCGGCCGGGCGGCTAACGCGTCAGTGGTCATTATCATGTTCCTGCTTTTTGTCGAAGAGATCGTGATCGTACAATTTATTAACTGGCTTCAACCCGGCGCATAACGATATGAGTACTGATCAGCTAAATAAAAGGGAAGCGGTGATCACGATCCGGGGACTTTCAAAATCATTCGGGACCAATCACGTGCTGCGGGATGTGAACTTCGATCTATACCGCGGTGAAAACGCGGTGGTACTTGGTCGCTCCGGAACCGGTAAATCCGTCCTGATCAGGATCATTGTGGGCCTTCTCCAACCTGATAAGGGGTCCGTGAAGGTTTTTGGAAGGGACGTTGAAAGACTGGATAAAAAGGAGCTCGCTGACCTGCGACTCAAGATCGGCTTTCTTTTTCAGCATAACGCGCTATATGACAGCATGACGATCCGGGAAAACCTTGAGTTCCCTTTGAGAAGGAATGAGAAGGGATTGACCGATGCCGAAGTCAATGAACGTGTGAACGGCGTGCTGGAAGCCGTTGGGCTGAGCAAGACGGCCGGCCAGTATCCTTCGGAGCTCTCGGGAGGCCAGCAGAAGCGCATCAGTATCGCGAGAACGTTGATCATGAAACCGGAGATCATGTTGTATGACGAGCCGACCTCCGGGCTGGATCCGCTTACGAGCGGGGAGATCAATCAGCTGATCAATGACGTGAAGGCGCGATACAAAACAAGCTCGATCATTATCACGCATGATCTGACCTGCGCGCGGATGACGGGAGACAGCATATTCATGCTGCTTGACGGCCAGTTTGTAAAGCACGGTGACTTTGAAGAAGTATTCAGTGAAAAGGACGAGCGGATCCAGGGATTTTACAAGTATAACTTTATTCAGTAAGTATGACAACAAATCAGAGAAGGCGGGGCATCATTGTCGGGATCTTTGTACTGATCGGGATAGCGATTTTAATGGCGACTGTCTTTACGCTGGGCGGGCAGAAAAAGACTTTTTCCAACGGTATTCCGGTGCATGCGGTGTTTGACAATGTAAATGGCTTGCAGGCGGGCAACAATATCTGGTTCTCCGGGGTGAAGGTCGGCACCGTAAGACACCTTGAACTGCTGAATCGGGCAAGGGTCGAGGTAGACATGAGTATCGATCCAAAATCGCAGGGCTTCATCCACCAGGACGCGAAAGTGAAGATCGGATCTGATGGTTTGATCGGCAATAAGATCATCGTCATTTACGGTGGCACGGAAACCGCCAATGCCGTTCAGCCTCACGACACGCTTCAATTCCTCGATGCGGGGGGAACCACTGAAATGATGTCAACGCTCCAGTCGAACAATCAGAACCTCCTCGCGATCACAACCGATCTGAAAGAGATCAGTAAGCGTCTCGCGGCGGGCCAGGGCACTATCGGGAAACTTCTCACCGATGATGCGCTGATGAATCAACTACAGGCGACGGCTGCGAGTATGAAAAGGGCCTCGTCCAACCTGCAGGCCCTGACAGAAAATGTCTCTGACTACACCGCTAAGTTGCAAACAAAAGGTGTGCTCGCAAACGAACTCGTTACAGATACGGCCGTCTTTGTTTCGGTGAGGGAAAGCGTGTCTCGCATCCGGTCGGCCGCTGATGATGCAAAATCGATCACGGAGAATCTTAAAACGGTCGCTCAGAAGATCAATGACAGCAGCAACACGGTCGGCGTACTCTTGCATGACCAGCGGGCCGCGGACAACTTAAAGGCGACCGTTGAAAACCTTCAGCAGGGGACACAGAAATTTGATGAGAACATGGAAGCGTTGCAGCATAATTTTCTATTTCGCGGCTTTTTCAGGAAAAAGGCCAAACGCGAAAAAGAACAGCACAGATCATCCATGGTCAACGAACGCTGACTACCGGCGAAAACTCGTCACATAAGTGTGCAGACCCGAAACCCTCCGCGCCTTGAAGTGGTTCGTACCGAAAAACTGCATGTCATCGTAAAATTCAAAAAGTGCGTTGTTGCCGGCGTAGTCGACGGCCGTTATCTTTAAACTGTGAACGGCTTCGTCATCGATCACCCGTTTGATGATATCCCAGCTCCCGGTGTAAGGTGTATTTGATTCATCCACATAGGTGAGTGACCCGTCATCAAAAAAGGTAAAATTCCCGCCGGTAAATGGAAGATTGTCGAGGTTGCCACCAAAGCCGAACCGGTCTACATCGCTGATGCGCCATGATCCGACGATACGCCTGTCATATTTCTTCAAAAAGTCCTTACTGCAAGAGGCGAAAAAAAGTGCAGTTGAGCAAAGAAGAAGAGTAGAAATTGATTTCATGGTTATAAAGTTTGGTTAGCATGAATGATGGGATGATCAAAATAAAAAGCCGGTTGATCTTTCTCTAAATTTAATCAGACGAAAGCACGGACTGTACAGAGGCGATGAACATTAAGAGATTTTTGTGAGTCGCCGGCCAGCCGAAAATGTTTTCACAGTGCGGCCGCTTTCCGGCGCCAGTGAAACATTTTTTACGCGTTAGTGGGTTTGCCTTTCCTGTTTTGCCATTCCTGCTTTGTCAGCCGGAATATGCATGCCGTTGCAACACGCGGATCGAGGGTCTGTCCATCGAGTTCCGTGACAGGTTTTGCACCGAGTTTCTGAACCGCGCGCTGTGAACGCCAGTTTGTGCCACCGATATAGAAGAGCACATTGTCAACAAAGCCATAAGCGTGATCCAACATCAGCGACTTCATTGCAAGATTATATTTGCCGCCCCAATATGCCCTGCCAAGAAACGTCCAGCCGATCTCGATGGCGTTGGTTGATTCAGGGACGGGTTGAAAGCGGGTACTGCCGATCACGTTCCCTGTTTGCAGATCGATGACGGCAAATGCTCCGCGTGAACGCATAGCCTCTTCAAAAAATCTTTCAAACACCGGTCGTTGCCACCGGTCGTTGGAAGGGTGTTGTTCCCATATCAGTGGGTCGCTCGCCACCCTATACAACGCTTCAAAATCTTCGGCTACAAGCGGTCTAAGCCTGAGGAATTCATTGGCAAGCGACGGTTGCAGATCAAATGCCCGGTCACTCATAGCGCGCAATATACAAAGCGGTTCTGTTTGCCGCATTACATGAGGTTGGTGCCGGATGGCATAGTATTTACTGAAGGCATCCGCGTCAACGGTGTGGCACCGGGGCCGATCTGGACGCCGTTACAGGTAAGCGGAGGAGCGACCCAGGAGAAGCTACAAAAATTCGGCTCGCAGACGCCGTTCGGACGACCGGGGCAACCCGCCGAACTGGCTTCCATCTACGTGCAGCTCGCGGCCGGAGATGCAAGCTTTGCCAACGGCCAGGTATACGGTGCAGCCGGGGGCAGCGGCCAGCCATAGTTCATCGCTACACATAGGCAAAAGTCGAGGACAAACGAAAAAAGGCGCGGATCTTTCGCGCCTTTTCATACGGAGTATGTCTGACCTGGTGAATCTTTTTTACTGCGTTATTTGCCAGCGGCCGTCACGGTCTTTTGAATAAGACAATCCGTTACTCATTTCATATACTTCGTCGCCGTTTTTGACCACAACTCTTTTCTCGTAAACCCTGACGCCGTTGTTCTCTCTTGTCAGATAGTTTACCAGTGCGGATAACGTTCCCGGTATGTCATGTAACCACTGGTCATCTTCTTCTTTAACGAATGCGTGACTCATGAATGATGGATCAATGAAAGAATTGCGTATGATTCAACGTATCCTTTTCAAACGATTCCAGCACGCAGTTCGGGAAATGCGGATAACCTTCGGACATGAGGCCATTTGGATCGGGCTGTAACGGCTCAGGAACTCCGAACGCATGAGCCAGCGCGTGAGCAGCGGCACCACGCCACGGGTTTGGAGACTTGTTGATGAGCCCCGTGATGTTTGGCATCCCTTCGGCAGCAAGACCTTTCGGGATCGTTTCATCAGGAAAATCAGAAACAACCCACGCGATATAGGTGATATGGGTGGTGTCAAACCTGGATCCAAGCAACTGCGTCATTTCGTAGAAGGTGTTGTGATAAGCTTTGACTCCGGCAGTTCCGCTGATCTCGGGGCCATTGTCCTGCGTGAACCAGGCGGAATTGTGCATCGCAGTGATCGTGTCAAGCACAACCGGGTTCAGCGTAAAAGTTTTTCCACCCATCTGGCCTTTGTAATAATCCTGTATCGCCAGCAAGGCAGATTTGATCGCACGGTAGTAATCCGCATTAAACGTTTTGTCGGTAGGCGTTACCAGGTAAGCCATTACCGAATACGGGATTGGCGTTACCGTGGGTGTGATAACCGGCGGAGGTTCCGAATGATCTTTTTTACAGGCAGTAAGTGAGGCGGTGAGAAGAAGGATGATTACGGAGGCGCTTGTACACAAATTTCTCATACACGCATTTTTTGATGATGAAATTGAACTGACCTGATCACTCATTAAACAATTATGCCAAATGAGAGAGTTCAGGGAATTTACTATCAGTTGTGTCAGGAAAATTAATGTCCAGGTTGTGAGAAAGCGATCAGAAAGCCGGCGACAAAGAGAAACGCTCCAGGAGGGTTAGAACGTTCTGTTAGAAAAAGTTTAACGGCATCCAAGAAAAAAAGAAGACCGCCTGAGCGATCTTCTTTTTATTCTTTAAAAATATGGCTATTTCCGTTTGGATTATTTCAGGAACGGAAGTGAACTCAGGCTGTCCTTTTCAGACTGGTTGAAATTACAGTCCGGGAAATGCGGATAGCCGTCTGACATGACGTTGGTCGGATCTGCCGGCCAATGATCAGTGATGCCAAAAGCGTGACTCAGCGAGTGCGTCGCGGCACCGCGCCATGCATTGGGATACTTCTGCATCAACCCGGTTATGTTTGGCATTCCCTCAGCAGAAAGACCATGGGGGATGGTTTCATCCGGAAAATCGGCAACAACCCAAACCGCATATGTAATATGAGAAGTATCAAACCTTGAACCGAGCAACTGGCCCATTTCGTAAAAGGTATTATGATAAGATTTCACACCGGCGGTTCCGCTGATCTCGGGGCCATTATCCGAAGTGAACCATGTAGAACTGTGCGGGCTGGTGATCGTATCTAACACCACCGGGTTCAACGTGAACGTCTTGCCCAATTGATCTTTATAGTAGGATTGGATGTGCAGCAAAGCTCCCTTGATCGCCCTGTAGTAGTCAGGGTTGAATTGCTTGTCTGATGGAGTAACCAGGTACGCCATAACAGAATAAGGGATCGGGTTGACGGTAGGCGTGATAACCAACGGTTCCTGATCGTGTTTCTTTTTGCAGCTGAAAAAAATGGCTCCGGTCAGCAGTATCGCCACAAGAGCAGTCGCATAGAGTCTTCGCATAAAAAATCGTGATTATATGATTAATAAGCCAACGGCATATTCATTAAATTATTATGCCAAATGAAGTTTTGTTGAAAAGATTTGTCCGAACCCATCCGCGTTTAGTAAATCTACTAATCGACTAACGAATTGAGACGCATAAAACCGGAAATTCTGTTCTCCTTGATGATCAGAGACCTTAAAAGTAAAAGCGGGAAAGTAGAAATATTTCCATTGGGTACGCATGGCCCAAAGATACTGCCAATACCTTTTCAGAGAAAACGATGTGCAAAATATTTTCCATAAGTCGCGGGTGGCAAACGTGGCATTAGCCAGAGAATAAACGACGTTCCGGTGTGGAAATGTTAATGATTTGGCATCCAGCCTTTCGTACATCCCGGAGGCGCCGGGGTGCCGATTTCCAGGTTGTTGTTTATCTTTCGCATGAATTCCAAATCATGAGACCGATCCCTTTTTCAATCGTCGCCATCGTCACGGTTGTTTTGATTTTTGCACTGAACAGAAAGTGGGGATCGATCCCTCCAATGGGCAAATTCCTCAGTCCTCAACATGGTTTTTGGCAGAATGCCGAACCGGCGCGCGGCAATTTCAATGCGGATCTCACCTTTCCCGGCGTGAAAGGGAACGTAAATGTGTATTTCGATGACCGGCTCGTTCCCCATGTCTTTGCCGATAATGAGGAAGATCTGTATTTCGCGCAGGGCTATCTGCACGCGAAGTTTCGACTGTTCCAAATGGAATTGCAAACCATGTACGCGGCCGGAAGGCTCTCCGAGATCATCGGGAATAACCCTGCCATCATCCGCGTTGACCGGGAAACGAGGCGAAGCGGGATGCAGTACGCTGCACAGGCCGCCCTGGAAACCTTTGAAGCGGACCCGGTGTCAAAAAAGGTATGCGACGCCTATACGGCAGGTGTCAATGCATATATAGGGAGCCTGAAACAGTCGGAACTTCCCGTTGAATACAAGCTGCTTGATTTTCAGCCGGAGAAATGGAACAACCTGAAAATCGCCCTGTTTTTAAAACAGATGAGCCGCACGCTCGCGGGAACGGTAAATGATCTCGAACTTTCGAATGAAAAGAAATACATACCGTATGCAGAATTCAAATCGCTGTACCCGCAGATCGCGGATTCGCTGACGCCTATTGTACCCAGGGGAACGGTCTTTCCGCCTCCCGGGATCATTCCGGCTCCGCCGGCCGGTGCTGATTCGCTTTATTTCGAAAGGAAAGATTCTTCCAGTGTGGCAGAGGTTATTCAAAACGATCCCGATAACGGAAGTAATAACTGGGCAGTCGCTGGTATCCGGACCAGGTCTGGCGCACCGATCCTTTGCAACGATCCCCACCTGGAACTGACATTCCCATCAATATGGTACGAGATGCAGTTAAATGCTCCGGGAGTGAATGTCTATGGCGCCACTTTTCCCGGGTCGCCTAACGTCGTTATCGGCTTTAATGAAAATATTGCGTGGGGCGTTACAAACAGCCAGCGCGATGTGAAAGATTTTTATGAGATCAGGTTCAAAGACGATTCAAAAAAGCAATACTGGTATAATGGCCGGTGGACGGATGCCAGGATCCACATCGATACATTGCATGTACGGGACGCGGCAGACATTTATGATACGGTCGCCTACACGGTCTATGGCCCGGTGATGTTTGACAAAAGTTTTGCGGATACGCTTGCGCCGGGTAAGGCGATTGCATGCCGGTGGACGGCCCACGACCCAAGTAATGAAGGGCTGACGTTTTACAAGCTGAACCGGGCATCATCATATGACGACTACCTTGAAGCCATCAAAGGATTCAGTTGCCCCGGGCAGAATTTTGTATTCGCATCAAAGACCGGCGACATCGCAATCTGGCAGCAGGGGCGATTTCCGGCCAGGTGGGAAGGGCAGGGGCTGATGATCATGCCGGGAGAAGACAGCAGCTATAACTGGCAGGGCTTTATCCCGCAATCTGAAAACCCTCATGCGATCAATCCTTCGCAGGGTTTTCTTGTCAGCGCAAACCAGCGGGCGGCCGATTCTGCGTATCCTTACTTTATCCCCGGTGACTATATCAATGCCCGGGCTATCTCTATCAATCATCAGCTGTCGCAGATGCAACAGGTGACGATGGATGATATGAAGCGGCTGCAGACCGACTACCATAATGTGACTGCCGAAGTTGTTCGACCGGCGCTGTTGAAATACCTGAATACGTCACAGCTGGATGCGAATGCAGGAAAATATCTCCAAATGTTTCGCGACTGGGACCTGCAGGCAACGCCGGGGTCCACCGGTCAAACCGTTTACCAGCTATGGTGGAACAAACTGTATACGGCCGTCTATGATGATGAGTTGCATCGTTCCAAACCCGTCGCCGTCTATCCGAATCAGCAAACGCTTGCGGAAGCGATCCTCAGGGATTCGGCATATCGGTATGCAGACAATATCACGACTCCGCAAAAAGAAACCTGGTCAGATGACGTGACAGGCTCATTTATTGCCGCGACCCAGGAGCTCGCAAGGCTGGAACAGGAAGGAAGGTTGCGTTGGACCGATTATAAATCGCCGCGTATTTATCACCTGCTGCGGCAAAATCTTCTGCCGTTTTCCGAACCGATCGCCGTCGGCGGAAACGGAGATATCATCAATGCAACGACGCAGTCCCATGGTCCGAGCTGGAGAATGATCGTGCAACTATCGGATTCCCCCGAGGCGTTTGGCGTTTATCCAGGAGGTCAGAGCGGAAACCCGGGCAGCCGTTTCTATGACACTTTCGTACAGACCTGGGCGACCGGCCAATACTATTCATTGTGGATGATGAAGCGTTCCCAGACGCGCGACAGCCGCATTAAATGGACCATGAACCTCACGCACAATTAAAGAATTGCCATGAAGATCATTACCGCCATTGTTATCACTGCCTTGCTTTCGTTCATCGGCTGCCTGTATCTGCCCTGGTGGACGATCGCGATCGTTTCTTTTTTTGTGATGGCGTTACTGCGACTGCGGCCGGTGTGGTCGTTCGTTGCCGGATTCCTCGCCCTGTTCCTGTTATGGACAATACTCGCCCTGGTGATCGATGTGCGGAATGAGCACATTCTTTCCACGCGTATGTCACTTGTGTTGCCGCTCGGGGGATCTTCGGTTGCGCTTATTCTTGTCACCGGATTCATCGGTGGGCTTGTTGCCGGTGTAGCCGGTCTGGCCGCGGGTTTTTTGCGAGGCGTCCGGAGCTGACCTGCACGCCGTTTCTGCTAACTGCACTTCAACAACTGCTTCTTCATTAGATGGCCGCGTTGTACCTTTGCAACGCTTTAAAATTTTGCCCAACCTGCAATTGGGTCCGCCTTCGGCGGGACAGGTCCGCCTTCGGCGCGGGAAGTCTGCGTCCGGCGCGATAAAATTTATTCGAATGAGTCCATTACACAACCGGGTTTCCCGAAGGGAACTGAAAGAACGTATTTTAAAGGACCCGACGCCACGCACCACTGTTTCATTTTACCGCTATTTTCCCATTCCCGATCCTGACGGCTTCCGCAATGTGCTTTACGGCTCGCTGCATGACCTGGGTGTATTCGGCCGCATCTATCTCGCATCCGAAGGGATCAATGCGCAGGTGAGCGTCCCTACGCAGCGCGTGGAAGATCTCAGATCATACCTGTACTCCATCGAACCGCTGAACGGTGTTCGCCTGAACGTCGCGGTCGATGATAATGGCAAATCTTTTTATGTCCTGGATATCAAGGTCAGAAACCGGATCGTCGCTGACGGCATCGACGATCCCACATTTGACATGGCGCGTAACGGGCAGTATGTTACTCCAGACGAGTTCAATCAGCTGACCGATTCTCCCGACACGATCGTCATCGACATGCGCAATCACTATGAATACGAGGTCGGCCATTTTGAAAATGCGATAGAGATCCCAAGCGATACTTTTCGTGAGCAGTTACCGATGGCTGTTGAGATGATGCATGACCACCGGGATAAAAACATCATTATGTATTGTACCGGCGGTATTCGCTGTGAAAAAGCGTCGGCTTACATGCGTCATAGCGGGTTCAGTCATGTTTTTCACCTGGAGGGGGGCATCATCAACTATGCGGCTACGGTGAAAGACCGGGGATTGGCCAACAAATTCCATGGAAAGAATTTTGTCTTTGACCAAAGGCTTGGCGAAAGGATAACAGATGAAGTGATCGCGCAGTGCCACCAGTGCGGGAAGCCCGCCGATACCCATGTCAATTGCGCCAACGACGCCTGTCACTTGCTGTTTATCCAATGTGATGAATGCCGTTCCAAATACGAAGGCTGCTGCACCGAAGCCTGCCGGGAAACCATTCTTCTTCCGCCGGCTGACCAACAGAAACGTCGCGCGGGAAATATGAAAGGCCGGAACGTTTTCAATAAATCCAGGAGGAACCGTATCGTCGGTGATCACCATCGCAGTGAAGACAGGTGATAATTCTGTAATTTCGGACACGGTCTCTCTCGTGAAGAAATTGCCGGTCATATTTGTATCTCTTGCGCTGCTGACATGGATGCTCGGCTATCATCTTCTTTTGCAACTCCATCAATTGTCCGTTCGCGCTGAAATGCGAAGCATGATCCGTGCGGGATTTGTTGATGAGGCCAGGGATTTTGTCTTTTCCACGGATCACAAACAGTTGCCGGCTTCGCTGTCATGGGAAGACGAAGACGAATTCTGCCTGGAAGGAAAAATGTATGACGTTGTTGAAAAGAAGACCCTTGGTGACAGCGTCATCGTCAGGGCGATCGCTGACGAACAGGAAACAATGGTACTGGATAAGCTCTCCGCAGCCTGCCAGGGCAACGAAAAAGACAACCGTCTTCGCTCGGGACTGGTTCACCTGCTGTCAAACCTTTACATCGAATCCCGCGAAACCGCAATAACACTAATTAAACCTTCTTCATATCACATGATCTTCTCTCATCCCGGCCTTCCGCGGCCTGCAAGGCTGATCCTCACTCCGCCGCCACAAATTTTGTGCTGATACCCGCTCCTTTCATTCTTTATATTAATTGATTTAATGGCCTGCAAAAACGCAACGGCTTTGATGCTTTGTTGCACTGTATTCACACTACGTGTGTCTGCACAAAAAAATGATTCCATCCGTGTGCTGGGGGAAGTGGTGGTGTCAGGGATCCGGATATCCCCGGTGAATGAGACCAGCCTCAATATCCGGTCTTTGCCAAAATCGAAGATCGTAGAACTCGGATCATTGAATATTTCCGACGCTCTTGCCCGTCTTCCAGGCATCAGCCAGCTGACGACCGGCCCCGCTATCAGTAAGCCGGTGATCAGGGGATTGTATGGCAACCGGATCCTCGCCGTTCTATCAGGATTGAAGTTCGACAATCAGCAGTGGCAGGACGAACACGGGCTCGGGTTGACGGATGTTGGCATTGACCGCGTTGAGGTGATCAAAGGTCCTGCTGCGTTGTTATATGGTTCCGAAGCGATCGGCGGGATCCTCAACATCATCGAGGAGCAACCGGCGCCGCGGGGAACCAGGGAATCCGATCTCAATATTGGTGTCAGCTCAAATACACTCGGAGGCGAAATCGATGCGGGCTTCAGGGCTTCGCGAGACGCAAGATCATGGGGGATCCGAGGAGGACTCAACTCAAACGCGGATTACAATGATGGAGGCGCCAATCGTGTGCGCAATAGCAGGTTCTCCGGTTATTATCTGAAGGCGTTCCTCGGGTGGCAACGCGGAAACTGGAAAAGCATCAATCATTTTACCAGTTCGCTGGACAATTTTGGTTTTATCACTGCTGATAATGGAAACAGTCTTCCGCGCGACGGCAGGTGGAGCCGAAGCATGGAAGGACCTCATCATACTGTGCTGCTGAATGTGCTTTCTTCGGAAAACACTTTTGCGCTGAAGGGATCCGAGCTTGAGATCGACGGCGGCATCCAGTCAAACCTGAGGATGGAAAATGAAGGCGATCATAAGATCAGCCTGAATATGCTCCTCAGTACGTTGCTTTGGCGGGTTGCGTGGAGAAAAATGGTGGCGCCCCATACTGAATTGATCCTTTCAAACAATTCGCAGTTTGAGAACAATACAAATTTCGGATCACGGATCATCATCCCGGATGCAAACATGGCAGAGACCGGCTTCTCGGGGTTTCTGCGTCGCCACCTGCACAAATGGATCTTTGAAGCGGGGGCAGGCGCGTCTCTCCGGTCCATCCATACGATCGAAACGGCCGGTGTGAATACCCCTGACAGGTCTATTCATCCGTTCACAAGAACAAAGCCGTCTGTGAACGGAGCGCTCGGTGTTGCGCTGAACCCTTCATCCGCATGGACGATCAAGGCAAATGTCAGCAGCGGTTTTCGGTCAGGTAATCTTGCGGAGCTTTCATCGAATGGTTTGCACGAAGGCACGCTGCGGTATGAAATAGGCGATCCGGAACTGAAGATCGAACAGAATGTGATGGGTGAAGTTTCGGTCGCGTGGCATAGCGGGTGGTTTGAAGCTTCTGCAAATATTTTTTACAACAGGTTTTTCAATTATATCTATCTCGATCCCACCGGCACAACCTACCTGGGATTTGATGTGTTTCGATTCAGGCAGTTTGATGCAAACCTCGCAGGAAGCGAAGACCGCATTGCTGTGAGTATCCCCTGCATGGGAATGATGCACTTTGAATCAAATTTTTCAACCGTGAGGGGCAAACTTTCGGGCGGCGCAAATCTCCCATTTATTCCGCCATCGCGCTGGAGCCAGGAGCTGAGGTATCCGTGGCACACAAAACCGGCTCCGGACGCATACGCCTTTGTGAATGTCACTTCGACCTTTGCACAAAATGATCCGGCGGAATTTGAAACTTCAACACCGGGGTACACTTTGCTCAATGCAGGCGTGGGCGGGAACCTTCAAACTGCGGGAAGAACGATCACGATCAATGTCGCAGCAAACAATCTTTTAAACAAAAATTATTACGATCATCTTTCTCGGTTTAAGGACTATGGCATTCACAACATCGGAAGAAATATCGTTGTGCATGTGCATATACCGCTTGGTGATCATTCAAAAATCAAATCATGAAAAAAATAGTTCAACAAATTTCGGCGCTTGTCATTACCGGTGCGGTTCTCCTGGCCGGATGTGAAAAAGACAAGATGGTGCCTCCAACCATCGATTTTAAGACTGGCGGCAGTTATGTTTCGGCTGACACGCATCTTGCCGTGAACACTGACTTTACCGTTGGGATCGACGCAAAAAGGACCGAAAAAGAGGACGATCTAAAAACATTTGTGGTAACGCGGTCATACGACGGTGGCGCCGAGACGACGCTCGCCACTGAAACGCTGACCGCTGACCAGGCGGGCGAGTTTGAAAAAGATTATCCCTTTACAACGCGAAACCAGGCAGGAACTGAAAAATACAATTTCACAGTCACGAACCGTGACGGCCTGATCACGACAAAGTCGATCACAATTACGGTTCCCTGATGAGATGAGCATCTCAAGCATGTTTCGGCGATCATTTTACGGCAGCCCATTTCACGCAAACAGGACTTCCGACAGGGATGCGTTTACCAGTATCCGAGAGAAGACCTGTCGATTGATCGATTTTGAAAATGACGATCTCATCACTGCTCTGATCCGCAACAAGGAGAAATTTTCCGCTGGGATCGAAGTTGAAATTGCGAGGTGTCTTTCCAATCGTGGACTGATGGCCGACCAATTTCAGCTCACCCGTTCCGGCGTCGATAGAGAATATTCCGATCGTGTTGGAAGAGTCCCTGTTCGAGGCATAAAGAAAACGGCCGTCAGCCGATATGTGTATGTCGGCGCTGGTGAAAAATTCAGCGTAGCCTGCGGGAAGGGCGGAAATGTTCTGGATCAGTTTCAATTTCCCGGACGAGTACTGGTAGGCTGAGATCACGCCGGCCATTTCTTCAATGAGATAAACGAATTTATTGTTCGGATGGAAACACAGATGTCTGGGACCGGCGCCCGGATTCGTGCTGATCGATCTTGCCGCCGGCTGATTCAACGAGCCTTTTTTGCCGTTGAATGGATATGTTGTCACCTTGTCAAGACCAAGGTCTGTTGCCAGCAAATAGTTGTTGTCTTTTGAAAATATGGTGCAATGCACGTGTGGACCTTCCTGCCTGGCCGTGTCAGTCCCTTTGCCCTGGTGTTGGATCACGGTTTGAGGAGCTGTAAGCCCGCCATCGGGGCTGATACCCAGGATCGCAAGGCTGCCACTTGTATAATTAGCGACGGAAACCCATTTGCCCGTTTTGTCGATCGATACGTAGCACGGATCGTCTCCACCGGAAGGTTGCTGATTGATCAGGGACAGCTGGCCGGAATTTTTATCAAAAGAAAAAGCAGAAAGCCTGCCGCCATCCCCTTTTTCGGCGGCTTCGTTTACGGCATATACGTATTTTTCATTTTTTGAAACTGCAAGAAATGACGGATTGCTGGTCTTTATCATCGAAACTGAATCAAAGTCACCGGTTGTTGAATTAAAATGGTAAACATAAATTCCCTGGCTTTTGCCGGAAGTGTAAGTCCCCACCAGGAGATAGGAAACCTGGCCGTGACACACGGTGAGCAGGAAAGACAGTGCAATAAAGAGCGTAATTTTTTTCATGCCCGAATTTATACGAATTTTTTTCCTGAGCGGGCAGAACAAAAAACGTGGCACCATATTTTTTAAACAAAAAAATTCAAGTGAATACCTCGTCCGATGCTAAGGGGAATATCGTAATTCCGCTTTTTATTGAAGCAAAAGCGGGGAGAATAGAAGGTTTTTTTCAAAAATTACCACCCTTGCCGGGCGCCACTTTAAACTCCTTATATGAAACATGCAGATCCTGATACCCGGGAATTCACTAACCATCTGGAAACGGTTTTACCTGTCATCGACCTGCCCGCGCTGGTCGAAAAGCTCAGCGCAAACCGGCAGATGATCGCCAGGTGCCACGATATCTTTGCAACGGATTCCGTCAAAGCGGTGGCCGCCATTCGCAAAGGCATGGCCGCCGGGGATTCCAAAGCCGCCAAAAAAGCCGTCCACGGCCTGCGTGGGATGCTGGTGACCCTTGAAATGCGCAAACCCGCCGGCACCGCAGAGGCGCTTGAATCGATGTTCAGCGGGAACAATTTTCACGAGGCGACCTTCGCGCTAAGGCTTCTTGAGGAAGAAATGAACGCTGCAACGCGCGAGATCTCGTGTTTTCTCGCAGCAGGTGAATAACAGCGGTTGTTCCAGTTTGCAAACGCTGCCGCGACGCGGTCAATTCTGATCATGAACACATATATTTACCCAAAAAAACATGGGTGTCGGTGTTGCAGTGAAAGAATATTTCGCAGGCGTTCCGCTGATCAGGTTTGAAGGGAGAGAAACCGACAACCCGTTTGCATTCCGCTGGTATGACCCGGAAAAGGTCATCGCGGGGAAACCGATGAAAGATCACCTGCGGTTTGCATGCGCTTACTGGCATTCATTCGTCAACGTGGGTTCCGATCCGTTCGGCGAAGGCACACATCAGTTTTCCTGGAACGAGGCCGGTGACCCGGTCGTACGCGCAAAAGCAAAAATGGATGCTGCTTTTGAGTTCATGACGAAGATGGGCCTTCCGTTTTATTGTTTTCATGATGTCGATCTGGTGGACTATACAAACGATGTGAAAGAGAACGATCGCAGGTTACAGGTGATGGTTGACTATGCAAAGGAAAAACAGGCTGCTACCGGTATTCGTCTCCTGTGGGGAACCGCAAATCTTTTCTCGCACCGCCGGTATATGAACGGCGCTGCAACCAATCCCGATTTTCATGTGCTCGCCCATGCGGCTGCCCAGGTAAAAGCCGCGATTGATGCAACAATTGCCCTTGGCGGTGAGAATTATGTCTTCTGGGGCGGCAGGGAAGGATATATGAGCCTGTTAAACACGAATACAAAACGGGAAAAGGAGCATCTCGCCAAATTCCTTCACGCGGCAAAGGACTACGCCCGGAAGCATGGCTTCAAAGGAACTTTTTTTATTGAACCTAAGCCATGTGAGCCCACCAAACACCAGTACGATTATGACGTTGAAACGGTCATCGGATTTCTAAGGCAGTTCGATCTGATCGATGATTTCAGGTTGAATGTCGAAGTCAACCATGCAACCCTTGCGGGTCACACTTTCTCACACGAATTGCAAATGGCGGCCGATAACGGCTTGCTTGGCAGCATCGATGCTAACCGGGGAGATTACCAGAATGCATGGGACACCGATCAATTCCCAAATAATATATACGAGCTTGTGGAAGCAATGCTGATCATCCTCGAGGCCGGAGGATTGAAAGGAGGCGGTATTAATTTCGATGCGAAGATCAGGCGCAACTCGACAGACAGTGCTGACCTCTTCTATGCTCACCTGGGCGGTATGGACGCATTTGCAAGAGCGCTGATCGTGGCTGATGAGATCCTGCAAAGATCGGATTACAGGAAATTCCGGGCAGAAAGGTATTCGTCATTTGATTCCGGAGCCGGCCGTGACTTTGAAGAGGGAAAACTTTCGCTGGAAGATTTGCGCGAGTACGCGATCAAACGGGGTGAACCGGCGGCGACCAGTGGGAAACAGGAGTGGATGGAGAACCTGATCAATCACTATATCTGAATACAGAGAAATTTAATAAACACTGATGGATAAAACGCTCCTTGGAGCCGGCGACTGGTTTTTCGTCGGCCTCTATCTTGTCATCATCGCAGGCATTTCCGTATGGTCTATCCGCAAGAGTAAGAATTCACCAAGCGATTATTTTCTTGCCAATCGCAATCTTGGCTGGTGGGTCATTGGCGCTTCGATCCTCGCCTCAAACGTCGGCTCCGAGCATATCGTCGGTCTCGCCGGTACCGCCGGCCAGTCCGGAACGGTGATGGGTCACTACGAATTGCATTCATGGATCCTCCTGATTCTCGGATGGGTGTTTGTGCCTTTTTATATGCGCAGCATGGTGTACACGATGCCGGAATTTCTTGAACGCCGGTTCAATGCCCGGTCCCGGCGGTTGCTTTCGATCATACAGTTATTGAGTTACGTGATCGCGAAAGCCTCGGTCACCATTTTCGCGGGCGCACTTGTATTCAACCAGTTTCTTGGCGTCGGGTTCTGGACGGGCGCCATTATCCTCGTCGTCGTTACGGGGATCTATACTGTTCTTGGCGGTCTGCACGCGGTGATGTATACGGAAGCCATCCAGGCGATCGTGCTGATCGTAGGTTCCGCCGTTTTGTTGTTTGTCGGGCTGGACAAAGTCGGAGGCTGGCATGGCCTCGTTGCGAGTTTGCCGAAAGAAAAGCTGAACATGTTTCCGCCGCTCAGCGATCCGCAATTTCCGTGGGCGGGGATCTTATTCGCCTCGCCGATCGTCGGTATTTGGTATTGGTGCACCGATCAGCATATAGTGCAAAGGTGCCTTGCCGCAAGGGATGAAAAGCAGGCGAGGAGAGGAACTATCTTTGCGGCTTACCTGAAGGTTCTTCCTTTTTTTATCTTTCTCATACCGGGCTTAATTGCCTTTGCGCTGCACTCACAGGGAAAACTGGTGCTTCCGTCCAACGCCGATGGAACGCCTGATTACAACGCATCCTTTCCCGCGATGGTCGAACAGATCATGCCGCTTGGTCTTCGCGGACTGCTGGCAGGCGGTCTGCTGGCTGCATTGATGAGCTCACTCGCGTCTGTGTATAATGCATGTTCAACGTTGTTCACAATGGACATCTACCAAAAAATGAGACCGGAAAGCAGTGGAAAAGAGCTCGTCCGGGTGGGAAGGATAGCGACCGTTGTGGTGGTATTACTGGGCATGGCGTGGATACCGCTGATGGGAAGGATCTCAAATACTTTGTATCAATATTTGCAAAGTGTGCAATCTTATCTCGCACCCCCGATCGCCGCCGTGTTCCTGCTTGGCGTTTTCTTCAAAAGGATCAACGCCGCCGGCGCGTATGCTGCACTTGTCACCGGGTTTATTGTCGGCCTGGTAAAACTTACGCTTGAATTGTTCCAGCAGGATCTTAGCGGGGTATTGCATCAGTTTGCCACGATCAATTTCCTCTATTTCTGTATTTACCTGTTCCTGTTCTGCATCGCGCTCATGGTTGTTGTCAGTCTTGCGACCGCTAAACCGGATGAAGAGCATATCCGCGGTCTGACGTTTGCGACCACGGTTGCGGAAGATCGCAAAGCGAGCCGCGCGAGCTGGAACCGGCGGGATGTGATCCTTTCATTGATCATCCTCGCGATCGTCATCAGCGTGTTTGTGTATTTCTCACCGGCCGGTATCGCCAAATAAGAAATGCCGGGAATTTTTGCGCCATGAAAATGGAACAAACGATGAGATGGTTCGGCCCTTCTGATCCCGTGAGCCTGGCCGATATCAGGCAGGCGGGTTGCACCGGCGTTGTCACCGCATTGCATCATGAGCCGGTCGGCGGGATATGGAGCGTTGCGGGGATCACGAAACGAAGGCAGGAAGTCGAAGCCGCAGGACTGACATGGACGGTTGTGGAAAGCCTGCCTGTCAGTGAAGACATCAAAAAGCGATCAGGCAACTTCGCTCAGCATATCGAACATTACAAAGAAAGCATTCGCCATCTCGCCAGCTGCGGCATCAAGGTCATTACTTACAATTTTATGCCGGTTGTTGACTGGATGAGAACCGATATCGCCTGGCCGTTGGCTGACGGCAGCCTGGCATTGCGCTTTGACCGCGCCGCATTCATTGCGTTTGACCTGTATCTTTTGCAGAGACCGGGCGCCGAAAAAGATTATACAGCAGAAGAGAAGGAGGGGGCAAAAAAACGCCTGGCATTGATGAGCGGTGCGGAACGGGAAAGCCTTTATTCAACCGCCCTGCTCGGCTTACCCGGCAGCGAGGAGCGGTTCACCCGCGAGCAAATATTACAGGCGATCGCCTCTTACGCAGACATTGGTGCCGGCCCGTTAAAAAAAAATCTTTATGCCTTTCTCGAGGCGGTGATCCCCGTAGCGGAAAAATGCCAGGTGAAAATGGCGATCCACCCGGACGATCCTCCTTATCCGTTGCTTGGACTTCCAAGGGTGGTAAGCACCGAATCAGACGCGCAGCAACTTCTTGATGCGGTTCCTTCTCCCGCCAATGGGCTTTGCTTCTGTACAGGTTCATATGGCGTTCGCCCGGACAATGATCTGCCGGGTATGGTGAAAAGACTTGGTGACCGGATCTACTTTCTTCATTTGCGTAGCACAAGCCGCGACGATGAAGGCAATTTCTACGAAGCGGATCATCTGGCAGGAGACGTAGACATGTATGCGGTCGTAAAGGAGATCGTGCTCCTGCAACGACGTCTTGGTCTGTCAATCCCCATGCGACCCGATCACGGGCACCAAATGCTTGATGATGTCAAGAAAAAAGTCAATCCCGGTTACAGTGCCATTGGCAGACTGAGAGGTCTTGCCGAGTTGCGCGGTCTTGAGCTGGGTATTTATAATAGTATAGTGAATTAATGGGGTATTGTGTAACTAACACATATTCGAATTCTTGCGTGGGAAAAAAATATGTGTAATCGACAAAAAATATTATTGTTAACAAAAAAATAAATAATAAATTTGAATGGTTGACAGATCACTATTCAAAATTGTTTTTTAGTAGTGAAGAGGGCCGATAACGAATTGCTTTTGAGTTTAACTATTGAAATGATTGCCTTATGAGATTTGGATCTCTCCTTGCGAGGTTCATGCAACTCAGATCAGACCGGAGATTTTTTATTCTGCTTTATCCTTATTCCTTTAATTCAACGTTCGCGTCAAAGCGGTCTGACATTTCAACAAGCATTCAAAAGCATTGATGGTTTAAAGAATTTTTTTTGAATAGATAAATTCGAAGAACGACTCAATGACATCATTAATATATCTGACTGCTATGCCGGGGAGAGACGTGTGGGCTGGACAGGGCATTGAATCCAATAATAATGGAGCGGATCTTTTTGTTCAGAATACTGAAGCAGTTATCTCATATAGCAATCGTTAGTTTCAAAGGGCACTCTTATAGTGCCCTTTCTTTCCGTTTGCTGGTGTTGTCATGAGAAAGGAACGAACCCCGAAACCGACCAAAAACAACGAGAATCTATAACTCTTTTCTATAGTAATTTTTATAACCCAAATGCTATGCTTTATGAGAAATTTTGCTGATTGTTTACTCAAGACAAAACAATTGCTCTCTCTTGCTTTGTTTCTCTTGCTTTCGACTGTGGCATTTTCACAGACGAGGGTAAGCGGCAAGGTAACAGGGCCCGATGGCAAGCCAGTCTTCGGTGCTACTGTTACGGCGAAAGGGACCAATGTCGCTACGACGACGACAGCCGATGGCAGCTATGCCATTGTGATGCCGGCCGGCAAGGAAACATTGGTGTTCTCTTTTGTTGGTTTTGAAGTTTCAGAAGTCAACGTCCGCGGCGCGAATATCCTGGATGTTGCCATGAAACTGCAAAGCACGAGCCTGAACGAAGTGGTCGTAACCGGTTATTCCGCTCAAAGGAAAAAGGATATTACCGGTTCGGTGGCTGTTGTGAATGTTAACAACATGAAGGCCATTCCAAGTGGTACGACTGAATCCCTCCTGCAAGGGCAGGCTTCCGGGGTCAGCGTTATCAACTCGGGTAGCCCGGGCGGCGGCAGTAACCTCCGTATCCGCGGTATCAACTCTTTTGGTAATTCAGATCCGCTCGTGATCGTGGACGGAGTTCAGGGAAACCTTCATGACCTGAACGTGAATGACATTGAATCTATCCAGGTACTGAAAGACGCCGGTGCAACCGCGATCTACGGTATCCAGGGTGCGAACGGTGTAATCGTTGTAACTACAAAGAAGGGTCGCGCAGGTCGCGCAAGAGTGAGCTATGACATGTATATCGGCACACAGCGTCCGTTGAAAGACGGCTTCAATCTTGCCAATACGCAACAGTATGCAAACGTACTGTGGGCCATGGCGATCAACTCAGGTGCGCCCTATTCTCCGACAAATCCAAGCAAGCAATTTGGAACAGGTGCTACTCCCGTGATCCCGGACTATATCACTCCTCACGGAGCGTTCGCCGGGGATCCAGGCACAGACCCGTCTACGTATGACATTAATAACAACCAGATCACCAAAGCGAACAAGGAAGGAACTGACTGGTTCCACGAACTGTTCAAACCTGCAATGATCCAGAATCATAACCTGCAGGTAAGCGGTGGCGGTGACAGATCGAGCTACCTGTTTTCGTTCAACTATTTCGATCAGCAGGGTACACTCATTAATACATACCTGAAACGTTACTCTGTGAGAGTAAACACAGTGTTCAACGTAAAAGACCACATCAGGGTAGGTGAAAACGCATACATTTTCTTCAAGGATAATCCTGGATTTACAAACCAGAACGAAGGAAACGCCATTTCGATGATCTATCGTGAACCGCCGATCATCCCCGTATATGACATCAAAGGGAATTTCGCCGGTACAAAGTCACAGGGTCTTGGCAACTCACAAAACGGCGTGGCGATCATGAAGCGTACGGCAGACAACAAAGGCAATGACTGGCAGATCAACGGTAACGTTTTTGCCGAAGTTGACTTCCTGAAGAACTTTACTGCCCGCACAAGTTTTGGTGGCAACGTAGACAATTATTATTACTACAACTTCACTTACACAGCGTATGAAAACGCAGAAGGAAACACAAACCCCAACGCGTTTACTGAGGGCGGCGGATTCAACAGCCAGTACCTCTGGACAAATACGCTGACTTACAGCAACATCTTTGGCAAACATAATGTCAAGGTGCTTGCGGGAAGTGAAGCAAAAGATGTTTATCAGCGCGGTATCTCTGCCGGCAGAAGCAACTACTACTCGATCGATCCAAATTTCTGGACCCTGAACACAGGTGATCCTGGAACACAGAGCAACAGCGGTAGCTCACCCACACAATGGTCACTGTTCTCACTGTTTGGCCGCGTGGACTACAGCTACAACGACCGCTACCTGCTTTCCGGTACAGTACGTCGTGATGGTGCTTCTGTATTTGACAAGGACAATCGTTATGGTACATTCCCTTCAGTAACAGGCGGTTGGCGTATTTCTTCTGAGGATTTCATGAAGAATATGACCTGGCTGACTGACTTGAAACTGCGTGGTGGCTGGGGTAAAGCAGGTTCGCTGACCAACGTTTTGGGACAACCAACCAATCCATTTACCCTGTATACTTCCGCAGCGGGTAACTCTTATTATGCGATTGCCGGACAGAGTTCAGGGGCTAACCAGGGATTTTATCTGTCACAATTGGGTAACAAAGCAACCACCTGGGAGCAGGATATCGTTACGAATATCGGGCTTGATGGAACGATCCGTAGCAAATTTGAATTCAGCTTAGAGTGGTACAAGAAAAAGATCAGCGGACTCTTATATCGCTCGATTGCAGCAAATGGAGATATTGCCGGTGGTGCGACCCAGCCTTACATCAATGCGGGTAATATCGAGAACAAGGGTATTGACCTTTCTTTGACATATCATGGTTCCGCTATTGACCACAAGTTGAACTTCAACATCAATGGAGTTTTGACAACCTATAAGAGTAAATTGATCAGCTTGCCAACAGGGTATAAATATTTTGATTATGGAAGCGCCGGTTCCGGTCGTATCGGAGCCTTCACCCGCGCTCAACCCGGACAACCGGTTGGTGAGTTCTTTGGTTATGAAGTGATCGGCCTCTTTAAAGACGCTTCGGATGTATCCAGCTCTCCAACTCAGGATGGCGCTGCTCCCGGCCGTTTTAAATATAGGGACGTCAGCGGACCGAATGGCAAACCTGATGGTAAGATCGATGACAATGACAGAACGTTCTTTGGTAACCCGAATCCGAAGTTCACTTACGGTTTGAACCTTTCTGCGGACTATAAAGGTTTTGACTTCTCAGCGTTCTTCTACGGATCTCAGGGTAACAAGGTTATCAACTACGTGCGTTACTGGACTGACTTCCCGCAGGTATTCGGTGGTAATGTGAGCCTGGATGCCGTGAACAATTCGTGGACACCGAGCAACCTGAATGCGAAAGTTCCCATTCTCGAGCAAAACGCGAACTTCTCTAACACGACCGTATTCAACTCCTACTACATGGAGAACGGTTCGTACCTGAGATGTAAATCGATCATGCTTGGTTATACTATTCCGAACTCAAAGATCAGCCGCCTCGGGATCGATCGTATCCGGATCTATGCGCAGGTGCTGAACCTCTTCACGATCACGAAGTACACCGGTCTCGATCCTGAACTCCAGGCTTCTGACCTGAACAACAACTCGAACTTTGGTATCGATTTCGGAAACTATCCGGCTAATCAGAAGACGTACAACTTTGGCGTAAACCTGTCATTCTAATACAAATGATTGAAAACAAAATAAAAAATTTAGGTATGAAACATTTGCCTGCTAAGTACTTGATTCCGGCGTCGGTAGGTGTTCTCGGCTTGTTCATCTCATGTAACAAGTTCCTGGACAAGAAACCCGTCGGTACGCTGAACCAAAGCATCCTTGCTGATAAGAAGGGTGTCGATGGTTTGCTGATCGGCGCATACTCGCTGCTCGATGGCATCGGCGGTAACAATGGCGGATGGGGATCTGCTGCATCCAACTGGGTGTATGGAAGCGTTTGTGCGGATGACGCGTACAAAGGTTCAACCCCTTCTGACCAGGGCGATATCGTTCCGCTCGAAACATGGACAGCTAACGCTTCGAACCCTTACCCGAGCAATAAATGGAGCCTTTGCTACGATGGCGTATCGAGAGCAAACGAAGTGCTCCGGGTGATGAGGATCGCAACAGGGCTTTCCGCGGCTGATACAACTGAGTTTGCCGCTGAAGCACGATTCCTGAGAGCGCACTATCACTTCGAATTGAAAAAAGTGTTCAACAACGTACCATTCGTTGACGAATCCGTCACAGGTACATCGACTGAAAAGGTCACCAACACCGGAAGCGGTGCGGGCGGTTATGTTGACATCTGGCCAAATATCGAAGAGGATTTCACTTATGCAATGAATAACCTTCCTGAGACCCAGGCACAACCCGGCCGTGCGAACAAATGGGCTGCCGAAGCGTTCCTTGCAAAGGTTTTTCTGTATGAAAAGAAATACACCGAAGCGATCCAGCTCTTCAATGACATCATTGCCAATGGTAAAAATGCGGCTGGTGTAAAATACGCGCTCGTAAACTTCGAGAACAACTTCAACCCGGCTACAAAGAACAGCGCAGAATCTGTCTTCTCTGTACAAATGTCAGTCAACGACGGCTCGGCCGTTACTGGTAACCCGAACGGTAACTATGGGGATGTGTTGAATTTCCCTTATAATAACCAGCCAGGGGGTTGCTGCGGTTTCTTCAATCCTTCACTCAGCCTTGCAAACTCTTTCAAGACTGATGCAAACGGACTTCCGGTTGTCAATTACAATGATGGTGTAAACGTCAGCGATTACGCTGGTGCATACAGTGGCACACTGGATCCCCGTATTGACTGGACAATGGGTCGTCCCGGTCTTCCTTACTTTGACTGGGGAAATATGCCGACTGACGATTCATGGATCAGAAGTGACCAGGGTCCAAACTACCGGTTTGTTCCCAAAAAGAACTCTTATGCGCAATCACAGAAAGGAACTTTCACCAGCACTGAAAACTACTGGGCAAATCAGCAGGTTGTTGCGAACAACGTCAACCTTATCCGTTTTGCCGATGTTCTGTTGATGGCTGCTGAAGCAGAGATCCTGGGTGGTGGCGATCCTGACAAGGCTGAAGGCTATGTCAACCAGGTGCGCAACCGCGCTGCAGATCCAACCGGTTGGGTATATGCAGGTGGCGCGAGCTATGATGCAGGTTCGAACACATATTCTCCGCAGACAACTCCTGCAGCGAACTACCTGATCAAACCTTACCCTGCTGGCGCATTTGCTGATCCGACATACGCAATGGCTGCGATCGTGCAGGAAAGAAAGCTGGAACTCGCTATGGAAGGTCATCGCTTCTTTGACCTCGTTCGTTGGGGCATCGCGAAACCTGTTCTGGATGCTTATTCCCAATATGAAAAAGCGCAGAATAAAGCATACATCTATGCAAGCGGTCCTACCTTTACGACAGGTAAGAGTGAGTACTATCCAATCCCGCAATCACAGATCGACGTTTCAAACTCTGACGGTCAAATCCACCTGAAACAAAATCCTGGATATTGATTTCGTAAGAGAATGTTGAATAACTTGAAGGAGGTAGAAGGGATTCTGCCTCCTTCTCTTTTTTAATAAACCCGATATGAAAATCCCAGGCTACTTCATGCTTCTGGCTGCCATTTCCCTTTTTTCCTGCAAGGAAAAAAAATTGTTTACCCTCCTTCCATCGTCGCACACGGGTATCCACTTCAGTAATGACATCGGCGAAAATGATTCCGTCAACGTCATCGACGTAACAAACATTTACAATGGTGGCGGCGTCGGCATCGGGGATTTTAATAACGATGGTTTACCGGACATTTATTTCACCGGCAACCGGACGTCCAACAAACTTTACCTCAACCAGGGCGATCTGAAGTTTCGCGATATAACTGACAGTGCTGCTGTGGGGGGAAATGGCGAGTGGTGCCGCGGTGTTGCAGTTGTCGATATTAACAACGACGGCTGGCTTGACATTTACGTTTGCGCATCCATGCTGCCTGACGGTAAACGGCGGCAAAACCTCCTTTATATCAACCAGGGGGTCGATCAAAACAAAGTGCCGCATTTCAAAGAAATGGCTGCGGAATATGGTTTGAATGATACAACCCATTCAACCATGGCTGCATTTTTTGACTATGACAACGACGGCGATCTTGACATGTACCTGACGGTAAACCAGATCCTGAATAACGACAATCCTTCACAATTCCGGCCCATCATCACAAACGGAACACACCCGAGCACCGGGCGTTTATACCGAAATGACTGGAATGACTCACTCAAACATCCTGTTTTTACAAACGTTTCAAAGGAGGCGGGTATCACCATCGAAGGTTATGGCCATGCCGCTACAGTTGCGGATTTCAACCAGGACGGCTGGAAAGACATTTATGTGTCCAATGATTTTTTGAGCTGCGATATTCTCTACATTAATAACCACGATGGAACATTCACAGACCAGGCAAGACGGTATTTCAAGCACACTTCCGCAAACAGTATGGGCCAGGATGTGGCAGACATCAACAATGACGGGCTGGAGGACCTGGTGGTCCTGGACATGGACCCTGAAGACAACAATCGCAAAAAGACCATGCTGTCACCGGCTAACTACCGGACCTACCAGAACAGTGACTATTACGGCTATCAATACCAGTATGTCCGGAACACGCTGCAGCTTAATGAGGGCCCCCGGTCTTCCGCAAACGACTCCTCCGGTGCGCCCGTTTTCAGCGATATTTCATTCCTGGCAGGGATCGCTGAGACTGACTGGAGTTGGACGCCGCTGGTCGCAGACTTTGACAGGGATGGATATAAAGATCTGATCATCACAAACGGCTTCCCAAAGGATATCACCGATCGTGACTTTATGAGCTTCAGACGCGATGCATATTCTGTAGCCACAAAACAACAATTGCTTGAGCAGATACCAGAGGTCAAATTGAAAAATTATGCGTACCGGAATACCCATGACCTGCGGTTCGCCAATGTCTCGGACAAGTGGGGCCTCACGGAGACCTCGTTCTCAAATGGGGCTGTTTATGCCGATCTCGACAACGACGGTGACCTGGATGTCGTGGTGAACAATATCAACCAGGAGGCATTTGTTTATGAGAACACGTCCGACGGTGCAGCAGCACATTACCTTGGTATCCGGTTCAAAGGGGGGAAACAAAACGTCAATGGTATCGGTGCAGTGGCAACGGTTTACTATAACCACAACCAAAAGCAGGTATACGAGAACAATCCGTATCGTGGCTACCTGTCTACCCTTTCCGCGATGGCTTATTTTGGTCTTGGGGATACGGCAACGATCGACTCCGTCGTGGTCCGGTGGCCGCCAGCAAAAAAGCAGGTACTCAAAAATGTAAAGCCTGATCAGGTGATCACCGTTGACATGGTCAATGCCAGCGAGCCGGACGAATGGGATCAACCGGTCGTGGATCCATTCTTCCGCGATGTGACGGCGCAGGATGGCGTCAACTACATGCACCAGGAAACCGACTACATTGACTTCGACCGGGAAAGACTGATCCCACATAAACTGTCGCAATTCGGTCCTGCTCTTGCCGCCGGCGATATCAACGGCGATGGTCTTGATGACATTTCGATAGGCGGCTGCTCAAAATATCCGGGAAGTTTTCTTTTGCAACAACCGGATGGAAAATTCATGCAGCAGTCCATGCCGGTTGCCGGCTCCGGCAAATATGAGAATATGGGGCTTTTGTTATTTGACGCAGACAACGATGGGGACCTTGATCTTTATTGCGCGAATGGCAGCAACGAATTTCCTGCGAATACAACGGCCTACCAGGACCAGTTATTCGTCAACCAGGGTGGAGGCACGTTTACATTTGATTCGCTCGCGATCCCGGTCAACCTGACGAGTAAGAGTTGCGTGAAAGCTGTTGATTTTGACAATGACGGCGACCTTGACCTGTTTGTGGGGGGCCGGTGTCTTCCGGGGCAGTATCCGTCACCGGTCAGCTCATTTATCTACCGCAATGATTCATCGCCCGGGCGTGTTCGTTTCACAAATGTGAGCGACGAGGTTTGCCCGGCGCTGAAAAATATCGGCATGGTCTGCGATGCGATCTGGACGGATTTTGATAACGACGACTGGCCAGACCTGATCGTTGTGGGAGAGTGGATGCCGGTCCGGTTCTTTCATAACAACAAAGGCAAACTCCAGGACGTCACACAAAGCTCCAGCGTCAGCGGTCAGACCGGATGGTGGACAAGCATCGCGGCAGGTGACTTTGACAACGATGGTGACATTGACTATATCGTTGGTAACCTCGGGGAGAATTCTTTTTTCCGCGCCAGCGAGCAGTATCCCGTAACCGTGTACACAAAGGACTTTGACAACAATGGCTCGGTTGATGCCATCGTGACCTCCTATATCACCGATCAAAAAGGGGTGAAGCGCGAATTCCCGGCCATCAACCGTGACGAGTTCATGAGCCAGTTGCCCGGCATGAAAAAGAAATTTCTGACGTACAAGGCATTTGGAGATGCCGATATTCACCAGATATTTACTGATGAGCAGATGAAAGGAGCAACGGTGCTTCATGCGAATAACTTCGCGAGCTGCCTCCTGCGTAACAATGGAGGAGGTAAATTTTCGCTGGAGCCGCTGCCGGTGATGGCGCAGTTATCTTCACTCGACGGTCTTGTCGTTGACGATTTTAACGGAGACGGTAACCTGGATGTGGCCATCTCGGGCAATGATTATGGTAACGAGGTCTCGGGTGGCAGATATGATGCCATGAACGGACTGCTTTTACTGGGTGATGGAAGAGGCCGATTCTCACCGGTGTCCCTGGAAAAGTCAGGAATATTTATCCCCGGGGATGCAAAGGCACTTGTTACGCTTCGGAGCGCGGACAGCGCCATGCTGGTCGCTGGTTCCCAAAACAGGGGACCGCTCAGGATATTCAGACAGGCAACGGGCAGCATCCGGGCGCTTCCGTTACATAAGGATGACAGGTCCGTTGTCGTGACATTAAAGGATGGCAGAAAGAGGCGTGATGAAGTGTATCTCGGTTCTTCATTCCTGTCCCAGTCGGCGTCTTACCTGCGCCTGACGCCCGCGATAAAGTCGGCCGAGATCATTTCGGCTAACGGTCAGAAGCGACAGATTAATTTGCAATAGAAGTGCGGATGCTGAAGCGCCACATGGCACGTGACATGATTAAAAAAATCGTCTTACTGTTCGCAATTTTCGCTGTTGGCTTTGGACTGGCCTCCGACGGCCAGGCACTGCCGGCGTTCCGGTTGCAGCGAACCGGCAACAGAACATTTTCGAACAGTGACCTGCCCAAGGGGCGCCCGGTTATACTCGTGTATTTCGATCCTGAATGTGCGCATTGCCTTGAACTCACCGATCAATTGTTTGAAAAGATCAAATCGTTTGCCGGTTGTGAGCTGCTCTTGGTCACTTTTAAGCCGGTGGAAGATGTGGCGGCGTTTGAGGTGAAATATGGTTTACGCGATCTTCCGGGCGTCGTCGTGGGGACCGAAGGGTTTTCTTTTGCGATGCGCAAATACTACCAGGTGATGATCATGCCTTTCACCGCTTTATATGACCAACGTCATCGGCTGGTGGTCGCCTACCGCAAAGGAACTCCTGTTGCGGACCTGGTCAAACGGGTGAAGAAATTGCAATCAAAAAAATAGTCGAGAGGTTGTGATCTCCGGAGGACGCATCATGAATATTGGGGCCACAGGCGATGATCGACCTGCCGTGCAACGCCCGCTCCAAATTTGGTGTCAGGGTAACAAAAGGATTTATGAGACTGTTTATGGTGTTTGCCCTGGCGCTCGCGATGACCGGCTGTATGAAACATTTGCCTCTGACGCAGGCTGACCGTATGACTTGTACGGGTGAGCAGCCAAGTGCAGAGGTCTCCCTCCGCCTCCAGGAAAAGAGACTGGTGAACTTTTGCAACCAGGCGTCCCTGAACCTCCTCCTGACAGATATTGTCTCCGATTCGCGGTGCCCGCTGGGATTGGAATGTTTCAGCGCAGGCAGCGCCGTGGTTCAGCTCGGCATTGATGGCCAGCCCTACCTGTTGGATGTCTACAATAGTCTGAAACCGAACAAGGTTACCGTTCAGATCGATGGGCACCTTTTTACCGTTACCGCTCTTGAGCTTTCTCCGCTGTTTGATCATTTCGTTGACATTTCCACGATAGATAAGTCACAATACAGATTGAAACTGAGGATAGAGCGGCAATAACCCGCGACCGGGATGTCCGGGGGCCTGCCGGGCAGAATTTTAGGATCGTCTTGTGATAAATTCAGGGATATGTCCTATCTTTGCAGGGTCAATTTGAGTTCTGCATTAGTGAATAATTATCCTGCTTTTTAACCTGCATTTTAGTTACTCTACTCCTTGCCTCTCAGATCTTATTAAATTTTAAACAACGGAAATGAACATTTACGTGTCAAACCTGGGCTTCAATGTACAAGATGAAGACCTGAAAGAATTCTTCACTCCTTATGGAGAAGTGACCTCAGCAAAAATTATTAATGACAGGGAATCGGGCCGTTCACGCGGTTTTGGTTTTGTGGAAATGAGCGACGACACCGCCGCGAAAAAAGCGATTGCGGAACTTGACGGCGCTGATGTACAAGGCAGAACCATTAAAGTAACCGAAGCAAGACCGAAAGAGAACAAATCTTTCGGCGGAGGTTTCCGGGGTGGCGATCGCAATTTTAACAATAGCAACAGCTACAATAAGAACAGGTATTGATCCAGCCTTTATGTTTTTGCAAACCCCGGCTTGTCGGGGTTTTTTTATGGCTTGTCTCGTCCTGAAAAATTTGACTGCACCTCCATAAACATGCACGGGGCAGATGTTCTCAGATCCATCGCCTGACTTTGCGTTTGTACGCGTCGTATAGATCTCCAAATGCCCGGTCAAGATAGTTCTCTTCTTTTCGGATGATATACCATCGAACGATGGCCACCAGTGGGACGAGCAGCATGAACGTCCACCAGTTCCCGAAAAAAATGGCCAACCCGCTGTATAAGAATATCAGCGAAAGGTACATCGGGTTCCGGGTCACTGCGTAGATGCCGGTCGTCTGAAGCGAATTTGCAGGCTTTATCGTCACAAGCGTATTCTTTGACGCGATAAAGCGTTGCATCGATGGTATGACAAACAGTAAAAAAAGAACTGCCAGTAAACCGCCAACTACGCGGGCAACCGTCGTATGCAATAAGTGGTCATTGAACGGCCAGGTCTTCTGCAGGGCGATTGATAGTAGAAAAAAGGCGGCATAGATCAGCGGCGGAGGTATATAGACGCCGGGATGATTTTTTGTGTTCATGGCCTTGCGTTTGTTGGCTGAAAAATTCCTAATTGCATCAAAAGCGCGAAGCGATCAGGGATCCCCCAATGTTCGACCAGTTTTCCGTCGTGTATCCTTGCGATATCGATCACGTCTATGGAGAATTTGCGGCCGGTTGCTTCCTGCCCCATAAAGGGCGCGGTATGCTCCCCGGTGCAACGATAGTGAACCCATACGATATCGCCATCCACAGACGATCGCAGCAATTCGTAGTCAAGGTTTGAAAAACCTTTGGAAAGACTGAGGATCGCTTTTTTCAAGCCTTCTTTTCCTCCGCGCATGTTGTACTGGTGTTCCAGGTAGTCTTCTGCGACGAATTGATCGATCACGTAGAGATCGGCGTTTCCGAATCCCTGTTCAATGATCTGTCGCAGAACATCCAACGGCTGATGTTCCATGATGAATTTGTTTAGAGAAGTTGAAAATAATTGCCAAGCCTGCAGATCGGCAGTAAAGCATGTACTTGTTGAACGTTCAGTAGTACAGGTCAAAATTAAGGCCCCTCCGGAGTGATCGTTAGAAGAAAAACGACATTCTTCAACCGGTTGGAAGTTCACTGTGGCCGCTGGTGGGCTGGAGGTAGAACCGGCTGGGAGGAAATTCAGCGAATTCTTTAAATTCTCTCAGCAGGTGGGCGGGATCAGCATAACCGCATTCGAAGGCGATATCGGACCAGGTTTTACCCGGTGAATCATTTTTGATTTTCATTGCGGATTCAAACCGGACGATCCGGATGAATAGTTTCGGAGAAACGCCCACTCGTGTAATGAAATTCCGTTCAAACTGACGAAGGCTCAGGCATGCCAAAGAAGCCCATCCTTCCAAGGAAAGTTCTTTTGAGGGATCGAGCATTTGGATCGCCGTCCGGTCGATCGGTTCTTCCGGTCTGCAGGAGCTGTCGAACCGTTGCGTGATAAAATCAGACACAATTGCCACCATCGAATCATAAGAAGAGCACACGCGCAACTGCTCCAGGGTCTGGTCAACACTGTCGCCCCAGAATTCGGTTGCATTGATACCAGTGTTGACTGTTTGTTGCATGTTGATCCCAAGCAGGCGATACGTGCCCGTAGGATGAAACGCAATTTTGATCATCAGGTGGTTTTTTCCAAAGAGGAGACCGGCGGTTTTATATTTTGGACCTGTGACAACGACCGGAGGCAGCGGAATTTCTTTTTTTTCCGCGACAACCACCTTAACCGGATCGTTCACGTAGAAGTATAAATTCTGCTCGATGTTCGCGAGGCAGGTGATAAAAGGAGGGGGGAGATCCTCTTCCTTTCCCCAATCAGCATGGAATACCTGGAACTCCCTCACGATGGTCTCGAGAGTGGAGGGAGGCGCGTATGTTTTGTAGAAGGGCAAGACGCCGGTTTGGGATTTCCATCAAATTTAGAAATCCCCGCCTTCATTTGCGTTCAATCCAGTGGTAACGGCGGCCCAAGCAGCGTCAGGCCATGTTTTTCAAAAAGTTGCGCAACAACCTGTGGATCCGGGCGGCCGTTCCGGGTGAGCGGTCCAAGCTCCTCGTAAAAGTGATGCCCGCCGCCAGGGGTATAGACGACGATGATCTCGCCTGGCTCATCGGTCAGGTTCAGGAAAGTATGCGGCACGTTTGACGGCAGATAGGCGAAGCCGCCTTCCTTCAGGTAGAAGATCTCGTCGCCGATCCTGACTTTGAAGCGGCCCTTCAGCACATGAATGGTTTCCTCCTGTGCATGATGTACGTGCAGCGGAGGGCCACTTTTCGGCCCCACCTGGACGATGAAATAATCAAATGCACCACCGGTATCGTCACCTGTTACTTTGAAGATCAGATCGCGACCGGGGCCGGATTGCAGTTTCATGCCATCACCGGCATCTAACACGATTCGATTTGTTTGGACTGTGGTTGTGTTCATCTTTCCTTATTTGGTTGAACTAATCAGGTATAAAGAAAGAAAGATGTTACGCCTGTCCGAATGTCAGCGGTTAAGAACCCGCTTAACTTAAGTTAAGAAACTACTTTTTTGACAACCGGCTTCTCAGGCGGCTTAGAGACGGTGGTTCGATATCAAGGTACGAAGCGATATACTGCAATGGAACGCGTTGAAATATGTGGGGGTGTTTTTGGATGAGATTCAAATACCGCTCCTCAGGGGTCAGCGATTTCACTTCATTCAAGTTGTGCAGGGTCGCGAAAATCATTCTCTGCTTTTTCTCGTCGAAGAGTTTTTTGAGCTGGGGAAATCTGTCTTCCAGCTTATCCAGGTCGCATTTTGAAATACAAAGCAGCTCGCAGTCTTCCATCGCCTGGATGTATTGTTTCGCCGGCTGCTGGGTATAGTAACTTTCAAAATCCGCTATCCACCAGTCCTCAAATGAAAAGACCAAAATATGTTCGTGACCCTTCGCATCAACCGTAAAAGTGCGTGTACTCCCTTTGTTGATATATGCTTTTTGCCTGCTTATGTTCCCGGCCTTGAGATAGCAATAATTTTTTGGTATGAGTTCGAGCCTGAAGTGAGAAAGCGCTGATTCAAAGTCTTCTTCCGAAAAGTTTAATGTCCCCCGAAAGAGGTCAATAAATTTTGGGGAAAGCTCGGAGCGGTTGATGTCCATGTGCGCCTGGTTCTGTTGAAGCGGACGAGTGGTTTACGTGGGACCATGGTCAGTGCCTGCTGACCGAATAAAGATAAGTATTACGCCGGGATCTCCCGGCATTGGCAAGCCACCAACAGGCGCTTTGCAAAAGCCCCGCTGAAGTGCTAATTTTAAGCACAGGCTGAAGACGGGATTCATTCCCGGGCAACCAAAATCGACGACTATGCAACGCAGGACCTTTCTTAAAACTACCACCCTCACCGTTATCAGCGTTAGTGCTTTTGGAGGTTTGAAATGGAATGGGAAACACTTTGAGGGTGATACGCCGACTACGACTGATATACTTGGTCCCTTTTACAGACCTGGGGCGCCGTTGCGAAATAATCTTAGGATCCCAGGCTCAAATGGAACGCCAATAGTATTAAAGGGAAAGATTTTTCGGGACGATGGAAAGACACCTTTGAACAATACGTACGTGGAAATCTGGCATTGCGATGAAAACGAAATGTATGATAACACTTCGGAAAAGTACATTTATCGTGGCGGCCAAAATACAAAAGCAGATGGCAGGTATGAATTCAAATCCATCCTGCCGGTTCCATATATGGCGGTCCCGAATAACGAAGCGACGTGGAGGCCGGCTCATATCCACATGAGAGTGTCCGCACCTGATCAACAGGATCTAATAACCCAGATCTACTTTAAAGGTGGCAAGTATGTTGACACGGACAAGTGGGCATCCGCTCCACAAGCTGTAAACAGGATCCTTTCAATGACGAAAAGCGCGGATGGCGAAAATGAAATCGTTTTTAATGTGGTTATGAGCAGGGAAATCGCACTCGACGAAAAAGTATACGACAGGTTAACGGGGCTTTACGATGTGGGAGATCATAATTTTATCGAATTTAGTAAAAGCGATGATCTGCTGTTTATGAAGCAAAACGGCCAGTTTTGGGCAGCCTTGAAATACATAGGAAATAACACCTTTGAAGGAGGTATCGGGTATCCCAAAGCGACATTTGAGATACAAAAAGATGAGACCGTGAAGGTGGTGGTCATTACGGATATACCAACATCAAAAACTTACCACGGCATCAAGTATCTGAAGTACAAGTAACAAATGAATGAGTGCGGAATGCTTCTCGATTTTTTTGTAACTCAGATAGTTCCACGACGGGTGTACAAGGACCCACGCCTGTAACAGTCGGGGCGGCCATTGAGCATTTCGCTGAAATTGATTTTGAGCAGAGTTTACATGCCGAAGCATAGTTTCAGAAGCACCTATAAGTTTTCTTCAACAAACTCTTTGCTGTATTGCCTGATCATGTTTCTTACCTCTCTAAACCGGTGCATGACGTCTTCTTCAGTTCCTGTTACTTTCGCCGGATCCGGAAAATCGTGGTGAAACCTTTTGGCCGTTGAAGAGAAGTAGGGACATCTTTCTTTAGCATTATCGCAAACGGTAATCAGATAGTCAAAGTCAAGGCCTGAATAGTTATCGACATTCTTCGACGTCTGATTGGATATATCTACCCCATCTTCCTTCATAACCTGGACCGCTCTTGGATTCAGCCCGTGTGTTTCAACTCCGGCGCTATATACCTCTGCCTTGCCCCTGGCAAAAAGCCTCAAATAACCTTCCGCCATTTGGCTGCGGCAGCTGTTTCCTGTACAAAGAACTAGTATACGTTTCATGTTTCAGGCGAGATCCTTTTTCATTACAATTGCAGTAGCCGGGCAAACCTGGCTAAATTCAGAGCATTTTTGAACAAGTTCGGGAACGTCACTCCTTGAAATTTTCGTGTATCCTTTCCTTTGGAAATATTGTGGCGCAGTTTCAGTAAGAAGAAACAGCGAGTTAATTTCCATCTTCTCGGCGGCTAATTCAAGCTGTAATATAAGTTTTGCCGCTACGTTTTGATTTCGATAAGCCGGGTTAACGATAAGAGATCGCAAGAGTCCGTAGTGACCATATTTCTCTAAACCGATCACGCCGACCAAAAAATCATCTTTTGTTGCTACAAAAAAGTTGGAGAAATCACCTGACAGATCCCCTGTGGGCAATTTTTCTGAGTGAAGCAACTCAACGATCTTTTTACCATCTGAACTCCCCGCTGGCCTTAACCTGATTTCCGTTAGCATGTTAAAAGATTTGGTGTGACTTAGCAGCATCCGCTTCCAGGATCGCAGCATTTCCTTTCATCTTTGGCTGGTTTTTCAGCGAAAACGGTAATGCTCTGGATATTGATGTTGCTGGCCTTGTAGTCCGATAATTCATCGGAACTTAGGTAGTTCGCAAGGATGTCATCAGGGATAACGATGTTCTTTTCTTTTTGCAATGTAATAGCTATAAAACCGGCTTCCTCAATAATGGCGAGATATTGTGTTTTTTGAAGCGCTCCGGACACGCAGCCAGGATAAAGTTCTGCAACTTGTTTCCATTTTTCAGGGAGCTCGCCTTCCAGCACAATATCCGAAATCGAAAAATGACCCCCGGGCTTCAGGACACGATAGATCTCACTAAAAACCTTGTGCTTGTTAGGAACAAGGTTCAGAACACAGTTACTTATAATTACGTCTGCTTTGTTGCTTGTTACCGGCATGTTGTCAATGTCCCCTTGCCTGAACTCGACATTATTAAAGCCTCTCATTTCAGCATTGTTTCTGGCTCTTTCGATCATAGCAGGAGTAAAATCAATTCCGATAACCTTTCCGGTTTCGCCTGTTTCATGTCTTGCGATAAAGGCGTCGTTGCCTGCGCCGCTCCCCAGATCAATTACTGTGTCTCCTTTTTTGATCCTGGCAAATTGAGTGGGTAATCCACATCCCAGGCCCAGGTCTGCATTGGGGTTATATCCTTCGAGCTCCGTGTAATCGTCAGCCATAATGTTGTAAACATCATCTCCGCAACAAACTGAAGTTGCACCGCAACAGGATGATTGGTTGGTCTCCCTGTCCTGCAAAGCAATTTCTGTATACTTCTGCTTTACGATCTCTTTTATCTGACCTTGTCTTTCCATGACTATTGTTTTTCTATTTATTGTAATATTACGATGAATAAAAGTAAAAAAAATTCAACAGCATTTGCCGTTGTCATACGGTATAAAGAACGCTTCCAACTCCTTTTTGTATTGCTTCCAAATCTTCGCGTCAATGCAATAGCATACGCTCGTTCCTTCGATGGTCCCATGGATCAGCCCTGCGGTCTTCAATTCCTTCAAATGCTGGGAAATAGTGGCCTGTGCCAATCCCAACTCATCAACCAGGTCACCACAGATACAGGCATTGGTCTTAAGCAATTGCTGGATAATGGCGATACGGGCCGGATGAGCCAATGCCTTCATCATTTGAGCCAGTTTATTCTGCCTTTCAGTGAAGATCTCAGTCTTTGTCGCTCCCATATCAATCGCAATATTACGATAAATAGCGGAACGACAAAATATTTTTGAAGAGTTCTGTTTGCTTCTGCGCTTTGCGACTAGGCTCGCAGCGCTGCCAAAACAAAGACTGGATTACTCGCTTCGCTGCCCGAAGCTCGTGATCCAGATACTCCCACGAGGGGCGTACAAAGAAAGTACTCTCGCGGAACCAGCTGATGAATCGTTGTTTTTCAGTCCATCGGTTGGAAACCTCCGCCGCCTTCGGCGTCCTGATTTTTTATTTTGTTCGCTTTTGCGGGCAAGCTCGCAACGCTCCGAAACGAAACTGGATTACTCGCTTCGCGCAGCGAAGCTCGTGATCCAGATACTCCCACGAGGGGTGTACAAAGAATATCTCCGGCCTCCTTCGTCGGCCTTGAGATTTTTGTCTTCTGCGCTTTTGCGAGCAAGCTCGCAACGCTCCGAAAACAAAAATCTCCATCTTGCTTCGCAAGACGGAGATATTCTTTGTGCCCGGGACTGGATTCGAACCAGCACAACCTTTCGGATGCTGCCACCTGAAGACAGTGCGTCTACCAATTTCGCCACCCGGGCAGGGATGCAAATATAATAGAAACAGCGATGACCGAACGTCAAAAAGTTAGACGGTCATCGCTGTTAAAGGCTCGTAATATTATCCTACAGCAACCTGCTCAAACTTGTGAGCGACTGCCGGGATCTTTAAGCCGATCAGCTTATTGATGCTTCGAAGATTGCTTATCTCGTCCTGCCTGTCGCAAAAAGAGATCGCCGTGCCTGCAGCACCCGCACGACCCGTACGGCCAATGCGGTGGACATAAGTTTCCGCCACGTCTGGCAGATCAAAGTTGATCACATGCTCCAGCTCTTCAACATCAATGCCGCGAGCGGCGATATCAGTGGCAACGAGCACTTTCAACTTGCCGCGCTTAAATCTGTCAAGTGCGGTCTGTCGGGCGGATTGTGATTTGTCTCCGTGAATGGCGTCTGCCTGGATGCTTGCTTTTTTCAATGCACGTGCGATCTTATCGGCGCCGTGTTTTGTCCGTGTAAAGACAAGCGTTCTTTTTATATCGTAATCGTTCAGCAAATGCACGAGCAAAGCCTGCTTTGTTTTTTTCGGAATGAAGTACACAAACTGATCGATGCGGTCGGCCGTCGCGGAAACCGGTGCAACTTCGATCCTTACCGGCTGGCGGAGCATCGAGTTGACAAGCTTCACGATCTGAGGGGGCATGGTAGCGGAAAACAACATGGTCTGTCTTTTTTCCGGCAGGGCTTTTATGACCCTGCGAATGTCATGGATGAAACCCATGTCAAGCATGCGGTCCGCTTCGTCAAGAACAAAGATCTCGAGGTGATCCAGGTGAACATATCCCTGGTTCATCAGGTCAAGAAGTCTTCCGGGGGTAGCGACCAGCACATCGGTGCCATTGCGCAAGGCAATAGTTTGAGTATGTTGAGAAACGCCGCCGAATATTAACTCGTGTTTGACGTCAACATATCTTCCATATGTGTTAAAACTGTCGCTGATCTGTGCCGCGAGTTCACGCGTCGGGGTGAGGATCAATCCGCGGATATGCTTGTATCCTTTCAGATGTTCGCGATCGAGCAATTGCAAAATGGGCAGCGCAAAGGCGGCCGTCTTTCCAGTACCTGTTTGAGCGAGTCCCAGGATGTCTCTTCCTTGAAGGGCTTCGGGGATTGCTTTGGTTTGGATGGGTGTCGGTGTGTGATAGCCTTCTTTTTCAATCGCTTTCAGTAAAGCGGCTGTAAGGCCTAAATCCTTAAATGTCATGATAATCTTTTTGTTAAAATGTGGCTCTGTTGAGCGTTTAGGTCTCTAAAAGGACCAGATGAGCTTCTACGACGGAGGGAAGAAATTTATCTAAGTCAACGATGAGAGACATCAAAGATACACATTTTTTTGATCCCCGCAAGCGACGCGCACAACAAGTAGTGGGCCGGGCCCACTACGCACCGGCACATGTCGTGAAAGGCTGGAATCAGACAACTTTACATTGAATTTTGTATTTTGTTCACCAGCCGCCATTAGAACCTTGAATCCTGAAAAACTGATAAAAGTTCCTTTCGTACTGCTGCTTGTGGTTGCGGGTTTTCCCCGCACAGCCAGCGCTCAGCAGGCGGCGAGGCCACTTCGCCAGGTTCGTACCGGGTTACAGTCAAATGGAAGACGGTTTTTGGCGCCGATAGATAACATCGGTGACATCATGCGTGCGATGTCGGCACAAAATCACGGGCTCCGGAAGACACTCCATATCCAGGGGCAGATCTCACTGGATGTAACAACAACAGGTTCTACTTGTGACAATGGGCATGGGCAGATCACTGTGTCTGCATCGGGAGGAACTGCGCCATATACTTATTCGCTCAGCGATGGTACAACAAACCAGACCGGCGATTTCACTTACCTGCTTCCCGGAACATATACTATCACCGTCACCGACGCATCCGGTCTTACGGCCGCAGGCACGGCGGTTGTGACAAATACATTTGAGCAGCCAAAATTGACAGCTTCCTACAGCAATGCAAGTTCGTGTATTGCTTCAGATGCGTCCGTCACACTGCTTGCGACCGGCGGCACTCCGCCGTATCAGTATAGCATGGATAATGTCACCTATCAAAACGGGAACGTATTTTCAAACCTTTCGGCCGGCGACTACCTTTTTTTTGTGAAAGATGCAAACGGGTGTATCAATGTTGTCAATTCTTTTTCTCTTGGCTTGTTGAACGGGCACTGTTCGATCCCCGCGGGGTTTGACTACAGTGGCATAGTCTGCGGGAACACAGGAGAGATTGACATCACCATGTATCAGACAGCCAGTGGGCCGTTTACATATTCGCTGGATGACGGCATTAATTTTCAACCGGCAAACGTATTTTTTAATGTGCCGCCGGGCATCCATCGGGTGTACATCCGTGACGGCACCGGCGCCCTGTTTGAAGTATTTGCAGTCACCATTTTCAACTCGTGTCCATTCCTGGTTACAGCCACCGAAACGGATGCTGATTGTGGCCACGCCAATGGCGTTGTGACATTAACGGTCACTGATGGAACGCCGCCCTACGCTTACAGCATCGATGGTGTGAATTATCAAACCGGAAACGTTTTTACCGGCCTGGCGCCGGGAAGCTATTCATTCACGGTCACCGATGCAACCGGTGGTTCAAGTGTGGTCTCCGCGACGGTCTCAGACCGCTGCCCCACCTTCAGCCTGTCCGCGGTGAGTGCAACCTGCAACACAAGCAACGGTACGATCACTGTCACACCGGCTAAGGGGCAACCTCCATTTCAATATTCGCTAAACAATGGAACCTTCCAGGCCGGTAATGTGTTTTCAGGGTTGGCGGCCGGAAAATACAAGGTGTCGATGAAAGACAGGGCCGGATTTGTTGTCAGCGACTCGATAGCCATTGTGAACGGATGCATCTTCGTCAATACTTCGCCGGTGAATTCAACCTGCTCCGGCTCAAACGGGAAGATCTTTGTTTCCGCAGCTTCGGGTACGCCACCATTCAGTTATTCCATCGACGGAACAAATTTTCAGCCTGCTGACAGTTTTACAAATCTCCTGGCGGGAGATTATCTTATCACTGTAAGGGATAATGCTGGTAGCATGGGCACATCGGCTGTTACCGTCGGCAATGCCGCGGGGCCGTCGATCACGCTCCAGTCAACGGATGCGTCTTGTTTGAACAACGATGGAACACTGGCAGCCGCGGCCACGGGTGGCACCCGCCCTTTCAGGTTTAGTGTGGATGGGAAGCCGTTTCAGGATGCGGGTTTCTTTAGCGGTCTTGACACAGGTCAACATCACATCACCATCCAGGATGCGAATGGGTGCCTGGCGTCCGGATCAGCTGTCATCACGCTGCAACCTGATCTCACGGTCACCATGCCCGGGAATCCTACCATTTGTGAAGGCGCCGTCGCGCTGCTACAGCCGTTGTCGAATGGGATCAGCTTCGCATGGACCCCGTCCTCATCCCAGTCGGATCCAAATTCACTCGCTTCGCGCGTATCCCCTGCACAAACCACAACTTATTACCTGCAAGCCGTACGCGGCATTTGTTTCAGGCGGGACTCGGTGACGGTCTTCGTTCATCCGGCTCCAATTGCCAACGCCGGGCCGGATACAACGATCTGCTATGGGCAATCTGTCCGGTTGGCGGCATCCGGCGGCATGAAATACCTCTGGTCACCCGCCACCTACCTTGATAATACAAGCACCCGTGATCCAAACGTGGTAAAGCCCGGCTCAACGATCAGCTATAGCTTAGCCGTCATCGATGCAAATAATTGCCAATCTCTCAGGCCATCTGTCACGACAGTAGTGGTGACTCCTCCGGCGAAAGTGTTTGTGGGGAATGATACCGTTCTCACGATCGGCGAACAGTTACAACTGAAAGCGGTGGATGTGAATGGCAGCGGTTTTCTTCAATACATATGGTCACCGGCATACGGTTTAAGTAGTAGTGCGATCCAGGATCCGGTTCTTACGGGTGACAAAGACATCACCTATTCGGTGCGGGCCGTAACGGCTGCCGGCTGCGAAGGCGTCGATCAGGTATCTATCAGGGTTTTTCCTCGTTCTGACATTTTTGTTCCGAGCGGCTTTACGCCGAATGGAGATGGACTGAATGATTTGCTGAAAGCCATCCCGGTTGGAATAATGGAATTCAAATATTTCGCGGTCTATAACAGGTGGGGGCGAAGAATTTTTTATACGACAGATCCTTCAATTGGGTGGAATGGTGTGATCGATGGTATCGCGCAGCAAACAACCACTTATGTGTGGATCACCGCCGGCATCGATTTCAAAGGAAACTTGATTGAAAAGAAAGGTCCGGTGACGTTAATCAGGTAACGTCTCCAACTCACCCTTGTTCCCGTCTATCGTTGACAAATGTTGGTCCGCATATTGTTTGCCTGCCAGGGGGACCATGTCACGGGCGTGACCCTTCTCGATGTATTTTTTCAGGAAATCCTGTTTGGAATCCCGATAAGAGTTGACCATTTTCAGCTTATGCAAAACATAAACATAGATCCATGCAAGGTCTAACTGACCCCGCAGAAAACCGGCACGGGCGCTGCCTGGATACAAGTGGTGATTGTTGTGCCATTCTCCCGCAAGAAGGCCGGGCCTTGACTGGTTGATGGAAAGGTTACGCCGGTCAAAATCGATCCCATCGCGATGTTTTGCATGACCGCCGCCATGCCCGGTGTAGTTGAATGCCCGGATCAACATAAACCACAGAAGCGCGGCAACAAAAATTGCACACGCGAGGCCATGACCACCGATCAGGTAGAGAAGCGTATACCAGCAACCCCAATTCAGCGCCCACGTGATCACCGAATACAGCGGAGAAGTGACTGATCCCCACTTTTTATATGCCCTGAAGGAATTTAGCTTCACACCCGTGTGAGACATGAACCGGGTCACGCGGTTGTAATCGTCTTCACTAAGATCCTGTGATATTCGCTGGTGATTGAATTCGGCAAGCATACAATACAAAAGACCGGCTTCCGCGTTGTAAGGATCACCAGGGAGATCTGACTTGGAGTGATGAACATGATGTGATACAACGTATATTTCTTCAGGAACCGTTTTGATCACGAGATTCTGCGTTAGAATCCGCCAAACGGGATGACTAAACGTAAAAGACTTATGGGTACTGTAGCGGTGAAACCAGATGGTTCCATGCGTGCCCATAATTACCATGCTGTATAAAACGATCGCTCCCACCAGCCACCATGAAAAAAAACTGGCGAAGAAGAAATATAAAAAGGGAACAATACAGGCGATCATTAGGAAACTTTGAAAAGAGATCCAGTTCTTTCTCGACCTGAAAATATTGATCCTTGAAAAGGCTTCTTTATAAAGCTGCTTCGAAGATGGTTTTACAAGCAACCCTTTTTCGTCCTTCCATCCGTAGGAGGGAGCCTGCAGGATCGTATCAATAAATGGCATAGAGTGTTTACAAGGGGTTTATCACCGGCAAGGTACGGAGATTGTGTTGAGAAAAATTGTTAAACACCGTATGGATGGGTGTGGTTGTTATGTTGTTAAACACCGTATGGATGGGTGTGGTTGTTATGATTTTGTGATGTTGATCGCATTCATGCCTTTCGGCGTGCGTTCTGTTTCGTAACTGACTTTGTCGCCAACATCAACGGTCGTTTGCGCATTGCTCACATGGAAAAAGAGCCTTTCTCCCCGAAAGCTGTCCGTGATGAATCCATATCCTTTCTCCACGTTGAAATAGCTCACGGTCCCGGTTTTTGTCCCATCGGCTTCATCCTCGCTGCGCCCGGTGACAGTCAACTGAATGTCTTCTGCATTTACAGCTTTACGTTTTGCAGGATCCGGCGGAGTGTCAGTGATGTTACCAAATTCATCCACATATGCCATCATACCTTCAAGGCCATTGCCTTTCGATGCATTGGATTTCCGGTTCATCATCTTTTCCTGCTTTTCCTGCGCTTTCCTTTGTCTTTGTTTTTCTTTTTCCCGTTTGTTAAATGTCTCTTTCGATTTTGCCATATTTGTCTCTTGTTTTTGGACAGGCTGCTGATCCATTCAGTGCCGTCAATTTATTTTTTACACGTTGAGTGTTCACCCGGTGATCCACTCACTTCTGAAATTACACGAAACGCGCAAATCATCCCCATCATCATCTCCACATTCACGTCACGTACACGGTCCGGCGTACTTATCCAAGGTACGGAGATTCATAACTCATTTGTAATCAGATAGAAGTGAGTTGACAATCAGCAGATCTCGGAACGAGAGGGGGTGGTTAAAAATTTTCAACAGGTATCTGCGCAATTGCTGCGCAAAGATACGACTTTTAACTGAAGCGGCGCAGAAGGAATCCCTTCTACGCCGCTGTTTTTCAAATGTTCTTTCTAAAAACTTATTCTGTCCTGAGACTTTTCACGGGGTTGGCGACGGCGGCCCTGATCGCCTGGAAACTGACCGTTACGATGGTGATCAGCAGGGCAACCAGCACCACAAGCAAAAAGATACCAGCACCAATCGTTGTCTTATTATGATATGTCTGCAACCATCCATGCATGTAATACCAGCCAAGCGGGACTGCAATGGCGCAGGATATCAGCACCAGGATGACAAAATCGGTTGACAATAAGCGCCACAAATTGAAGACGCTGGCCCCAAGCACCTTGCGCACGCCGATCTCTTTCACCCGCTGTTCAGCAGTGAAGGAAGCAAGACCAAAGAGTCCAAGGCATGAAATAAAGATCGCCAGTATGGCCACGATCGCAGCAAGATTGCCGACGAGTTCTTCGTAGTTGAACTTCTTTGCATACTCTTCGTCAGCAAAGGTGTATTCGAAAGGATACGCGGGGTTGTATTTGTCAAATACCGGTTTGATGGCAGCGATGGCTTTTGAAGCAGACATCTTCGGATTCAAACGAATGTCAACGGATCCCACCCAGTCCTTATTAAAAACGATGGTCAGCGGGGAGATCGCCCGGTAGGGAGATTCCATCTGTATATCGCGGATCACACCGATCACCACCATGGGCTTATCATTCCATTTCAGCATTTCACCGACCGGGTTTTTTAAACCCATCCGCTTCACTGCGGCCTCGTTTAAAATAACGGCGTTTGAATCGGCAAAGTTCCTCGAAAAATCCCTTCCCTGGAGCATTTTGATGCCAAGCGTCTGGGTGTAGTCATAAGTTGTTGTGATCGTTGAAAACACAGATGACTTGTCAAGCTCCGTGCTATTCCTCCATTCCCAGCCGTTATTGTTGCTGTAGATTTGAGTCGGCGGTGAATTACTTTGTGTGACCGATTGCACAGCGCCCGTGCTCAGGAGCTCCTGCCTGAGCGCATCGATATTCTTGGCGATGTCATCCGACCAGTTGACGGTGATGAGCCCTTTATTATTAAAGCCGATCGGCTGGTCCTTTCCATATTGAATCTGCCGGTTGATGACCACGGTTCCGATCATCAGAACAACCGAACTCGCGAACTGGAGCACAACAAGGATCTTGCGTGGAAGCGAACTTCCTTTGCCAGCCTTGATGTTTCCTTTCAATACCCTGACCGGGTTAAATGAGGAAAGATAAAAAGCAGGATAACTGCCGGCGAGCAACCCCGTGATCAGTGTAAATGCGATCATGATCGTCCAGAACCATGGGCTTGCAAGGTGCAAACTCATGTCTTTCTGTGTAAGCTTATTGAAGTAAGGCAATGCGATCGCCACCAGGCCCAGCGCCAGCACAAACGAGAGCGCAGCAATCAGCACTGATTCACTCAGGAATTGACCGATCAGCTGGTTGCGGCCGGAACCGACAGCTTTGCGAACCCCGACTTCCCGCGCACGTTTTTCTGAACGGGCGGTACTCAGGTTCATGAAATTGATACAGGCGATGAGTAAAACGATCGCTCCAAGAATGCCGAACATCCGGACATACTTAATAAATCCGCCGGTATTCACGCCTTCCTCGAACTCACTGTATAATCTCCATTTGGACATTGGGAAGACAAATACTTCGGGTTTGACATGCTTCAGTGTGTTGTCGTCGGTGAAATGCGAGATGACAATATTTTTGATGTGCGCATTAACCGTTTCCGGTTTTACATTGTCGTTCAACTGCACGTATGTTTGCCAGGAGTTGTTTCCCCAATTTGATTTATGATATAGTTTCACCCAGGGATAAATACTTTCCTGGATCTGGAAGGGGATGAGATAGTCAAACGCCAGCGTGCTGTTTTTTGGTTCCTTTTCTACAACAGCCGTCACCTTCAGGTTGGTCTGATTATCGAGCTTGATGATCCTGCCGATCGGATCTTCTTTTCCAAACAGGATGTCTGCGACGGGCTTTGTGAGCACGATCGAATACGGATCGTGAAGCGGGTTCTTATCGCCACTGAGAATGTTCAGGGAAAACATCTTTACCGCATCTTCCCCGATGAAGTGCCCGGTCTTGCTGATCTTTTTCTCCCCATACATGAGCGAATGCGGCTGCCCCCAGTCACACATGGCAATCCCTTTGAAATCGGAATATTTGCTTTTTAGCTCCTCACCAATTGGATAGGGAAGGGCTTCCTGCGTGCCCCGGCGACCGTCAAAGGTCTGATGCATCATGACCTGGTAGATGCTATCATAATTCTTGTAATTGCGGTTCGCTGAAACTTCGTCATAGATCCAAAGGCCAATGATCATGGCTACCGCCATCCCGGTGGCAAGACCCGCAATATTGATCACTGAAAAGCTTTTGCCTTTCCGCAGGTAACGCCAGGCGACCTTGAAATAATTTTTCAGCATGGAAAAGAATTTTGATTTTGAGGATCAGAACGCAGCGACCGCCAGGTTGAACGGTGTCGCGAAATGAACGTAATAGCATGCCAGTGAAATATTTATCTGTCATTCAGGGACTTGGCTCTATCCACTACTACGAAAGTGTTCGGATTCGATACACCGGCTGTTCGCAATTGGGTCATTGTGTCTTCGGAACGAACAGCCGTTATGCGGAAACATTGAAATCCCTCAACGCATCATTCAGGCTGGTTTTAAGATCAGTGCTTGGCTTACGCTGACCGATAATCAGGGCACACGGGACCTGGAACTCGCCTGCTGCGAATTTTTTTGGAACGGTGCCAGGGATCACCACGCTTCTTGCCGGTACGCGTCCTTTGAATTCTTTTGGCGTATCACCGCTTACATCAATGATCTTTGTAGACTGTGTAAGCACCACGTTGGCCCCGAGTACGGCTTCTTTTTCAACGATCACGCCTTCCACGATGATGCACCGGCTGCCGAGAAAGCATCCGTCTTCTACGATCACAGGGCTCGCCTGCAACGGTTCAAGGACGCCCCCGATACCGACGCCGCCGCTGAGGTGCACGCCTTTTCCGATCTGTGCGCAGCTGCCAACGGTCGCCCAGGTATCCACCATGGTTCCCTCATCCACATAAGCACCAATATTTACGTAGGAAGGCATTAAGACAACATTTTTTGCGAGGTACGCGCCGTAACGCGCCACCGCATGTGGTACGGCCCTGACCCCGAGTTCGCGGTAGTTTTTTTTCAGCAGCATCTTATCATAAAACTCGAACGGAGACAGTTCCCAGGTCTGCATCGGCTGGATCGCAAAATAAAGAAGAATGGCCTGCTTGACCCATTCGTTTACGGTCCAGTCGTCGCCGGACTTTTCTGCCACACGCAACCTGCCTTTGTCCAGGTCTTCCATCACCGAGCTGACGGCGTCCGTGTATGTTGATTGCTTCAATAGCTCGCGATCGGCCCAGGCCTTTGCGATCAGTTCTTTCATTATTCAGGATTTGCACGAAAGTAGTTGTTATGCTCTTGCCCCGCAACCGCGTCTTACATTTGCACTCTATGAATATCGGCTTTGATGCGAAGCGGGCATTTCACAATCAGACCGGGCTCGGACATTACAGCCGGACGCTTATTCATTCGCTGTCGCGGAACTATCCTTCCAATGAATACTTTCTGTTTAATCCGGCGCCTTCGCGTCTTTTTACTTTCAACGAGCCGGGTCTCCATGAGGTCAGACCGCACGCGTTTCCCTCAACCATTTTTCCCGCGCTGTGGAGAAGCAGTTGGGTGAAGTCAGATCTGAAAAAACTGCGCATCGACCTGTATCATGGCCTGAGTCACGAGATCCCGGTCGGGATCACTCAAACTTCGATACCGGCGGTGGTGACAATGCACGACCTTATCCACGAGCGATACCCGGAACAATATGCACGGCTGGACGTGAAGATCTATCATCGCAAATTCAGGTATGCGTGCGCACACGCAGAAAGGATCATTGCCATCAGTGAGCAGACAAAAAAGGACATCGTCGAATATTATGGAACGGATCCTGGCCGTATTGACGTCACGTACCAGGCCTGCAATCCGTCTTTTGGAGAACGGGTCACCGCCGGCCGCCGAAGCGAGGTCCGGAGACAATACCATTTGCCGGAGCGGTTTTTTTTATACGTCGGTTCTATCATTGAGCGCAAGAACCTGATGAATGTCTGCAAAGCAATGTTTATCCTTCGCAATGACCTCGAGATCCCGCTCGTGGTGATCGGGGATGGCGGAAAATATAAACAGGCAGTGAAAGACTTTGTTCGCCAAAATAATCTCGAAAACAAGATCATTTTTTTGTCAGAATCCGCTGCAGCGCGGAGTTCCCTAACCTTTCAGACCGGCGCTGATCTGCCGGCGATCTACAAATGCGCCGTGGCGATGATCTATCCGTCATTCTTTGAAGGCTTTGGCATACCGGTCCTTGAGGCACTCCTTGCGGGCCTGCCTGTCATCACATCAAATGTATCATCGATGCCGGAGGTTGCCGGAACCGCGGCCTGTTATATCGATCCGCGCAGCGCCGAAGAGATTGCGGCGGCAATGAGAAGGATCGCAACCGAAGACGATTTTTCATCTTCGCTTCAAAGCAAAGGTATCGAACAGGCCAGGCATTTTTCTCCATCCATTTGCGCCGCACGCGTCATGGATATTTACCAAAAAGTCGTGAAAAGATGATGGCATTTGAGGATGATATTGGCAATTGTTTGCAGGTGCTGCATGCGGGTGGCGTCATCCTTTATCCGACGGACACCGTGTGGGGGCTGGGATGTGATGCAACAAATGACAACGCGGTCCGGCGCATCTATGAGATCAAGCAACGACCGGCGGAAAAAGCTATGATCGTTCTTGCGGCGGATGAACGGCAGGTCATGCAGCATGTCGCTGCTCCTGATCTGGAGGTGTTTGATTTTTTGGAACGCGCAGCAAAACCAACGACGGTCATTTTTCCAGGCGCGCTTGGTTTTGCCGATAACCTCCTCGCCGATGATGGCAGCATCGCGATCCGGATCGTCAATGACGTTTTTTGCAAAGCCTTGATCAAACGCTTTCGAAAACCGATTGTTTCAACATCAGCGAATATTTCGGGCGACCCGCCGCCAACAATCTTCATGGAGATCACCGCGCCGGTAAAAAACAGCGTTGACTACGTTGTACGTTACAGGCAGGACGATAAGACCCCGGCGGTGCCATCAGCTGTGATAAAATGGGAGAACGGCAACGCCGTTTACCTCCGCAGGTGACCCGATCCATCTTACCGCCTTTGTTATCTTTGCCCCGATGGATATCAGCTGTTCAGAGAAAGAGTTGGCGATCTTCAAAAAAGTATCGGATTCGGCTGAAGAATTAGGCCTGGAAACATACCTCGTGGGCGGTTTTGTCCGTGATAAATTCCTCGGGCGCGAGACCAGCGATGCGGATTTTGTCTGTGTCGGTGATGGCATTGCGCTCGCAAAAAAAGTTTCGCAGAAATTTCACCCGGCCCCGCCCGTGAGTGTCTACAAAACTTTTGGAACAGCGCATATCCGCACGAGTGACCTTGACCTGGAATTTGTGGGTGCACGCAAAGAAAGCTACCAGTCACATTCACGAAAGCCGGAGGTGCTGCCGGGAACGCTGGAGGAAGACCAGCTCAGAAGGGATTTTACGATCAACGCGCTGGCCGTTTCACTGAACGCGAAGGATTTTGGGCGTTTGATCGACCCTTTTCGAGGATTAAAGGACCTTGAGACCGGCATCCTGCGTACGCCGCTTGAACCGGAACAGACATTCAGTGATGATCCGCTGCGAATGATGCGCGCGATCCGTTTTGCTTCCCAGCTTGGCTTTACGATCGAGCAAAAAACGCTTGCTGCCATCGGCGACAATGCCGAAAGGATCGGGATCGTTTCCCAGGAACGCATCACCGATGAACTGAACAAGATCATTCTCAGCCCAAAGCCTTCTGTCGGTTTTGACTTGTTGTATCGGACCGGTTTGCTGTCCATCATCTTTCCACAAATGGTGGATCTCGCCGGCGCTGAATTCCGGGAAGGCGTGGGGCACAAGGACAATTTCTATCACACGTTGCAGGTGGTGGATAATATTTCCACGCGCACGGATGATCTGTGGCTGCGGTGGGCGGCTGTTCTGCATGATATCGCCAAACCGCCGACAAAACGTTTTGAAGAAAAACATGGCTGGACGTTTCATGGCCACGAAGTGGTGGGAGCGCGCATGGTTCCGGGTATATTCGCCAAATTCAAGCTGCCGATGACCGAGAAAATGCGCTTTGTGCAAAAGCTCGTTGCCATGCATCTGCGGCCGATCGGATTAAGCAAAGAAGAGATCACCGATTCCGCGATCCGGCGATTGCTGTTTGATGCCGGTGAAGATTTTGATTCGCTGATGATGCTTTGCGAAGCAGATATCACGTCAAAGAACAGGAACAAAGTGCGCCGGTACCTCGAAAATTTTCAATTGGTGCGCCAACGCTGTGAAGAGCTTGAACAGCGTGACCGCATCCGCAACTGGCAGCCTCCGATATCCGGTGAATTGATCATGGAAGTTTTTGGCATTCCTCCGTCAAAAAACGTAGGTGTATTGAAGAGCCTGATCAAGGACGCCATACTGGATGGAGAGATCGAAAACTCATACGATGCGGCATTCGAATTTATGTTGAAAAAAGCGAGCGCGATCGGGCTCTCACCGAAAAAATCTAAATCAGATATTCAAGGGCATAAGCCTTAAATTTGTCGCATGGCTATATTGAAATTCAGGATCTATCTGGAAGAAGATGATAGCGTTTACAGGGATGTCGCGATCCGGCCTTCGCAGACATTTTTTGATCTGCACGAGGCCATTTTGCGCGCTTATGAATTTGATAGTAAACACAAGGCCACTTTTTACCGCAGCAACGATCACTGGCAGCGCGGAAGAGAGATCACGCTTGAGATCTATGACAAGGATTACAAGGCTGCACCGCTACTAATGAAAGACACGACGATCGGTTCAGAGATCCGTGATCCGAATCAAAAATTTATATACACCTACGATTTTAACAAGAACTGGGGTTTTCTTGTTGAGCTCATCAATGTGGCCAAAGACGAAAACCCGCGCATCAGCTACCCGGCTACCGTGCGGGTGGAAGGGATCGCCCCGAGCCAGTATGGAACAAAAGGACTGCTGGGCGAAAAATTTTCCGATGTGGAAGAGAAGTACGATCTCTCCCAGGTCGGAGAAGGATTTGGGCAGGAGGGAGAAGCCGAAGAAAGCGAAGATCTGGGGCTTGGCGAGGAAGCCGCCGATGAAGGTGGCGAAGAAGTATGAATCCTTCTGCGAACTTTTAATGCTATCCTGATATCAACCCGATGCCCCGTCCCGCGACGGGGTTTGATGTTACCGGCAGCCAGCGTATGAGCGAACAGGAAAAAACCGTGATCCTTATCTGTGGAGCGACTGCGAGCGGCAAAACGGCGCTTGCTGTCAGGATCGCGTCACGCCTTTACACTCATGTGATATCTGCTGACAGCCGGCAGTGTTTCCGCGAGCTGAATATCGGCGTCGCCCGTCCGTCCGCGGAACAACTTGCCGCGGTGCCTCATTACTTTATTGCTGACCGCCCGGCCACGCAAACGGTCACCGCAGCGGACTTTGAAAAGTTTGCGCTGACAACAACAGCGGAGCTTTTTCAACGCCATGACGTTGTTGTTGTCGCAGGCGGTACGGGGCTGTATATCCAGGCGTTCCTTACAGGGATGGATGCGATCCCGGAGATCCCCGCGTCAACAAGACGGGAGATCATCAGCCGGTATGAGCGTGAAGGTTTGCCGTGGTTGCAATCGGCGGTGCGCGCAAAGGATCCGGGGTTCTTTGCGACCGGTGAGATCCAAAATCCACAACGCCTGATGCGCGCCCTTGAAGTGATCGAGTCAACGGGTCAGTCCATTCTTTCTTTCAGACGGGGCCAGCCACAGGAGCGGCCGTTCCGTGTTGTCAAACTGGGGCTGGATGTTCCGCGCCCGGAATTGAACGCGCGGATCGATCGCCGCGTGGATGAAATGATGTCGCACGGTTTGCTGGAAGAGGCGCAAGAATTGTTGCCTTTCAGGAATTTGAATGCCTTGCAAACCGTCGGGTACGCAGAACTTTTTGACTTCCTCGATGGAAAGACCGACCTCGCTACGGCCGTTACTTTCCAGCACAGTGGGATCCGAAGCTTGGAATTCACGTGACTTGAAGTCGCGGC
>JADMIO010835349.1_pt1 | contig 59506 bp, 88 predicted proteins | sample 8958161 | NCBI WGS metagenome assembly JADMIO01 (sample SAMN16585339, study PRJNA669376) | soil metagenome | isolation source: Crop rotation soil | place: USA: Cullars Rotation, Alabama | collected 2011 | reverse complement strand
GCCTGGGGCTGTACCAAATCGAGCCAGCCACGCATGACGACGTGTGGGCCAATTGGCTCAACTCTCGTCCTGATGCTCGGACGTTGATCAACATGCTGCGCGCTGGTGCATGGGATCGGCACGCGCAACTGGTGACCAATCTCGCGTACGCGACGGCCATCGCTCGCATCATCTACTGCCGCTCGCCCAAGCCGCTGCCGGCGGCGGGCGATACTGAGGCGCAGGCGCACTACTGGGTCACCGAGTACAACCGGGGCGGCAAGGGTACGGTGGAGCACTACCTCGAAGCCTGGGCGCGGGGGGCGAGATGAACCGCTGGTGGCTCGCCACGCTCACGGTAGTGGCGCTGGGTCTGCTGGTGCTGGCGGTGCGGGCGTGGGGCGTGCCCGGCTGTTGCGTGTGCACCGGACTAAGCTGCGACCCCAAGGTGTGCTTCGACAACAGCACGGATTGCGCGGCGGACTGCGCAGGACAGGGTTGCACGGTGGATGCCGAGCATGCCGGGCAAATCTGCGGCGATCCGGATTGGTGCGGCGGGGCCAACCCGACGCCAGCGCCGACACCAACGACCTGCCCGCAAACCGCTTGCTCTGCTGGCACGTGCACGGTGAACAGTCTCGTCGATACGGGCGATGGGTGTTGCACGCTAGAGGATTGCTCGATCCTCGATGCCCTCGGTCAGACTCCGACGACCATCGTACTCCCGGCTGGCACCATCAATCGGGACTGCGGCAACACGTGGACGAATACCTCAGCCCTTACGATCATTGGTGCGGGACAGGGCCTGACCATCATCGACGCGGGCGACGCCTGCGAAATCTGGGCTGCGGCGGCAGATTTGGCCCTGTCGAATCTCACGATGCAGCACGGTACACGAGCGGTGGTCGTGAGCGCCGGGGCGACAACGCTCACCAACGTGACGCTTGCCGATAATACCAGCCCATCGCTGTCTGGCGCGGGTATCGAATGCGAAGGCACCGCTTGCACGTTGGATCACGTGTCGTGCACACGGAATACTGCTTCAGGTAATACGGTCGGCGGCTGTATGGACATTGAATCAGGCGTAGGCGTCATTACCAACTCAACGATCAGTGGCAATAGCGCCTCCTCGGGCGGAGGCGTCGCGGTTTCGAACGATGCCGCGCTCACCATCACCAACTCAACGATCAGCGGCAACAGTGCCGTCTCCAACGACGGCGGTGGCGTGGACGCCTGCACGACGGGTGCGGTGGTCATTGCGAACACGACGATCGCCAACAATACCGCCGCAGCGGAATTTCGTGGCGGTGGGTTCCAGGGGCTGTGCGGCGGGGTGGCGACATTCACCAACGTGACCTTCGGCGGGAACACGATCGACGGGTCTCCCAATGACGTCGGCGTCTACGACAACGGCCTCACGGTGACCAACAGTCTTGTGCCGGGCGGCTGCACGTTTGAATTTGCGCCGGGGGGCACGGTCATTACCGGCAGTCACAACCTCGACGGCGGCACGTCCTGTGGCTGGGGCGCGGGTAGTGGGAACCTGCAAAACTCCGATCCCCTGCTCGGTTCACTCGCTGACAACGGCGGTCCGACGCAGACCATGGCCCTGCAAGCCGGCAGCCCGGCCCTCGATGCCGGCGACGATGCCACCTGCGCCCCGAGTCCGGTAAGCGGCGTGGATCAGCGCGGTATCGCCAGACCGCAGGGGGCGCATTGCGATATGGGGGCGTACGAGGTGGTACCACCCACACCGACGCCCACCCCTCACGGCACACCCCTCAGCTACTGCCTGTCCTCCAGCAGCGACGCCCAGACCCTGGCGGCCACCGACGCCAGCTACTGTGGCGGAACGCCCACACCGGCCCTCGGCACTCTGATCGCCGAGCGGTCGTTTGATGCGGGTGCCTACACCACGTCGACGGCCTTCGCGAAGTGGACCGTGGGAACGGATTTGGACTGGCGCACGATCACCGCCGCCCGCCTGCGTGGCACGTGCGCCGAGAGCACCATCACCGACACGGGCGATACAACCGGCGCAGATTACATGGACTGGTCGACGGACGAGTGTTTCGCCTGCGAGAATCCCGACGTGGTGATCGGCTGTGGCTCGGCACCGTTTGCCAGCACCTCCGCGATGCAAGTCTGTAGCGATGGTGTGGGGGCCTTCACGCTCGTCTCCGATCCGCTGGAGCAGCCGCGCGTGTCCAACGGGCTGGTCCAGATGGCCTGGGAGATGCACTGCAATGGGCAGGGAGCCTCCGACTGCGATGGCACGGAGAACCCACCGACGGGCATCAACCGCGTCGCCGTGACAGCGGACAATACCCTTTGCCTGGATCTGTGGACCGAGCGGCAGACACCCAACGATTGCACCGAGGGCGGCGCGTTCTGCCCGTTGGGCAATGTCGCGGGGTGTCTCGCCTGCGTGACGCCGCTGCTGAGTGGTGATTGCGCTGGAGAGGCCACGTGCGTCGGCGGGGGCAACTGTCCATCGCCCGGCTGTGCGTTGTCGGCGGGGTGTGCGGCGGCGGTGCAGGCGAACTGTGCGGTGGAGTGTAATTGTGCGGCAGTGGAGACGCCGACCGCGACAGCGACGGCAACCCCGACGGCTACGAACACCTTCACGCCGAGCCCCACGCCAGCGAAATCCACCGGATTATTCTTCTGGCACGCCACCTGCGCCAGTCCCCCCTGTGACAGCGCCGATGCCTTCCCTGATCGCGGCCCGCACGAGGCCGACTTGGGCGGCGGGCGCAAAACCGTCTGGATGCGCACCGATGCCGGGAGCGCCACCATCACAATCCTCGGCCGTGTGTCGAGTGATGGGAGCTGGACAATCTTCGGGACGCTCACCGGGGCCACCTGTACGACCCTCAGTCACTGCGAGCTGACCCTCACCGCCTGGACCGATGACCTAAAAGCCGAAATCAGCGCGTGCACGGACTGCGACGTCTCCGCCGGCTGGCGTCAGGAGCGGCGCGACCGATGAGCCCGACGCTGGCGGTGATCCTGACCTTGTTCGGGCTGGGGCTCGTGTTCGTGGCGCTGCTCGTGTTGTCGCAGTCCGAGGAGCAGCCGCCGAAGCGGAAGCGGGAGCGCGGGCAGGTGATTCGGTTGAAACCACCCGACACCGACGAGGCCGCCTAACTATGCCTGCCAAACGTCGCCCGAAGAAAATGGGCCGCCCACAGAAGCAGATCGATGGCCGCACCGTGCTCAAGATGGCCAAATTGGCCGCGACCCTCGATGAAATCGCCTCCGTCGTGGGCTGCTCGCCCGATACCTTGGACCGTCGCTTTCGCGCCGAATTGGATCGTGGCTGGAGTGCTGCCAAGCAAACCCTCCGGCGCCGCCAATGGGCGCTGTCCAAGCAGAGCAAGCACCTGCCGAGTGCCTGTACGATGTCGATTTGGCTCGGTAAGCAGATTTTACAGCAGCGCGACAAGTTCGATGTCAAGATGGATGACGAGCAGGTAAACGGCGCGATTGAGCGCCTGTTGGCAAAGGCGCATGCACACCAATCCGCTCGAGAGCGATGACTGGCGGTCATGGCCGATTGAGGCGCGGCAGCGGCTGTTGGAGCGCTTGCAGGCGCAGCACGGTGACACCGTCGGCACCCCGGAGACCAATCCCGATTGGCGCGGCTGGTTGACGGCGCGACTGCCGGAATACGTGCGCGCGGGCTTTGCCTCGCGCCACGAACGGCTGTGGGGATGGCTCACGGCATTGACTCGCGGGACGCCGCCCCGGCCCTGCGTCGAAATCTGGCCCCGTGGGGGCGCGAAGTCCTCCACGGCAGAGCTTGGCTGTGCCTGGGTGCACGCGCGCCGCGCCCGCAAGTACGTGCTCTACGTGAGCGGCACACAAGATCAGGCCGACAAGCACGTGAGTGCCGTCGCGACGATTCTCGAGCAGTTGGGTATCAGCCGCCTCTGCGACAAGTACGGCAACAGCAAGGGCTGGCGCCGGCAGGAGCTGCGCACGGCCGACGGTTTCAACGTCTCGGCCTACGGGCTCGACGTGGCGGCGCGCGGCATCAAGCTCGATCAATACCGACCGGACCTGATCATTCTCGATGACGTCGATGACCGCCACGACACCGATCGCACCGTCGAGAAGAAGATTGCGAGCATCACCCAGAGCATCTTGCCGGCGGGCTCTTCGGACTGCGCCGTCCTCTTCATTCAGAACCTGGTGCACCGGGGTTCGATTGCTGCCCAGCTCGCCAACGGATCAGCCGATTTTCTCCTGGACCGGCTGCCGGTGACCGTTGAGAAGGCCGTGGACGGCTTGCAGTATGAGCGCGTCCCGCAATCAGACGGCACGATGCGTTATCGCATCACGGCTGGGGTGCCGACCTGGGACGGGCAAAGCCTCGCAACCTGCCAGGCGCAACTAAATAGCTGGGGGCGCTTGGCCTTCACGCGCGAGGCGCAGCAGAACGTCACCGAAGCTGAGCGCGGACTCTGGCAGTTGGCGCGCGACATCGAGCCATTCCGGGTGACGACGCATCCGCCGCTCTTGGCCGCTGGCATTGGCCTCGACCCGACGTGCACGACAGCCGGGGACGCGGCGGGGATCGTGGGATTCGGCGTAGCCGAAGTGAACGGCATGCTTCACGGCTATGTTCTGAGTGACCGCAGCCTGCACGGCTCACCGACGCAGTGGGCGACCGAGGCGGTCGCGGGTTATCACGCGCTGCCCTGTACACACCGGACGCTCGTGGCCGAGAAGAATCAAGGCGGCGAGATGATCACGACCACCATTCAAACTGTCCCCGGGGCTCCCCATGTTGAGCTGATCGCGGTCCACGACAACAAGCGCGTGCGCGCCGAGCCGGTGCACAAGCTCTACGAAGAGGGGTGCATTCATCATGTCGGCACCTTCGCCGCCCTCGAAGATGAGCAGACCAGTTGGGAAGAGGGCGACCCCTCACCGAACCGCATGGATGCGCTGGTCGAGATTGTGACGAAGCTCATGCTTACAAAGAAATCCGGCGACTACGAAGTCCGTTCCTTCGTGATGTAACCCACAGGAGACCCTATGCCCGTTGATACGCCGCACCCTGCAACCGCCCTCATGCGCCCCGAATGGATGACCGTACGCGATGTGTTGGCAGGGCCGCGCGTTGTGAAGGCCAAGGACCGCGCCACGCGCTACCTGCCGCGGTTGCCGGGGCATCGCCTGGTGCCGATCTCGAACAATATCTCGGCGGCGGCGCTGCAATCATTGCCTCCCGGCGCGGCCATCGGGACCGGCGGCATGATCGACGAGTACGACCTGTATCTCGACCGCGCCGTCCTCATGTCGGGCTTTGCCGAGCGCGTCCTGAACGGCATGGTGGGGATGGCCACGCGCAAGCCGCCGGTAGCACTAGTCCCGACGAGTGTGGCTCCCCATCTCGACAATCTGACGCTCGACGGCACCACATTGGCGGGGCTCTCGAAGCAACTGCTCAGCGAAAATATCTCCGTCAGCTTTGGCGGCATCCTGGTCGACTGGTCGGAGCGCTGGGGCCGCCCCTACCAGCGGCACTATCTGGCCGAGGATGTGCTGAGCTGGCGCATGGGCTACTTGGACGGACAGCCGGTGCCGACCCGTGTCGTATTGAGCGAGCAGGTGCCGACCACGGATGCCGATGACCGGTGGACAGAAATCTCGGTGCCGCAATGCCGCGTCCTCGAGCTCGTGCCCGATGCTGATCTCACTAGGGCGGACGCGGATACCTATCCCTTCGGCAGGCTCGTCCATCGGCTGTTTCGCAAAGTGAAGGACGCCAATGGCAAGGAAGAGTGGCAGGAGGTCATGGGGGCCGTGGACATCGGTGGTACGGTAGCGGCCTATCCCTTCGTGCCGGTACGCTGGGGGAAGCCACTCGGCTTTGTGCCCTTCCAGCCCTGCAATTCCCTGGACGCCCTCTGGTGCGTGCCGCGGCCGGCCATCCTGAATCTTATCAACATGATTCTCGCGCACTACAAGAACAGCGCCGACTATGAGAACGCGATTCACATTGCCGGCGTGCCGATGATGGAAATCTGGGGCATCAATCCGGACAAGGTCGGCCAGAACGGTAAGATCGAAATCGGCCCGGGGCGGGTCATCATTGGCGAGGCCCCCACAGGCCACGCCGGCTACGTGATGACCGAAGGCTTGGGTGCGGCGGAAATCAAGGCCGCGATGGAATCGAAGGAAGCGGCCATGGCGACGATGGCCGCTCGCCTGCTCCTCTCGCAAGAACGCCGGGTGGCGATCTCGGCCGAGTCCCAGCAAGTCGGCTTTGCCGCGGATGATGCCAGCCTGACCACCATCGTCGATGCCGTCGAGCAGGCCCTGACCAACGCGATGGTCTGGCACGCCTGGTGGGCGGGCCCAGCGGGATCGACGGTAGCCGATGCCGAGAAGGAGGTGAGCATCAAGTTGAATCGCGACTTCATCCAGATGCCGATGCCGCCCGACGAATTGAACCGCCTAGGCATCGAGGTCGACGCACAGCGGCTCTCACGGCAAGACTACTTCCTGGCGGCGCAGCGCGGTGGGCTCATTCGCGCCGATCTGACCTACGAGGACTACCTGCAGGAGCTGGCCCAGGAACAAGCTGATGCTGGTGGGACCAATGCCACCGAATTGCAAGCGAGTCTCGCGGCACTGAAGGCCGCACGTCTGAGTGGCGATGAACAGGCCACCGATGATGCGATTGCGAGCCTCGATGCGCTCGTGTCTACGGCGCCCGAGGGCATGACGACCCTGCCCTCACCGGCCATCCAGGCGCGCACCGTACCGCGACGGACGGCGCCCCCAAGCCCCGCGGTGGCCGCATGAACGGCGTGCATGTCATCGGCCGCGCCAAGGCCGAAGCGGATGCACGCACGGCGCTCGAGCTGCACCGACGCTTGGAGAGCGTGCCAGAACTGCATCTAAAGCTCTCGCTCAACAAGCAACTGCTCGAAGCGTTGATTGTGGCGGTGGGGCGTGAAATCCGGCCGGACCTGACGCCTCAACAATGGTTCGACGTCGTGCTGGCGACGCGGGAAGAAATGATTGTGGCGGCGAATATTGTGGCGACGGAGGCGATGTGACCGACGCTGAGTGGAAGGAACTGGGCCGCTACATCCGCTGGTGTGCCAACGAAATCGGCCTCCGCGATTGGACGCTTGAGCTCTACCGCGATCCGCCGCGCCAACGGTCGAACAGCGGTGATGAAGAGGTGCACGCCAACGTGTGCGTCACCGCTGGCCGACAACTGGCCATCATCCGCGTCGCAGCCAACTTCCGCACGCTGACCCCCGAGGTGCAGCGCAATGCCGTGATTCACGAACTGCTCCACTGCCACCTGGATCAAACCTGGCGCGTCATCGGTGAGGATCTCTACGGCTCGGAGCTCTTGACGCCGGGGCAGTATCGGTTGCTGAAAAGCAGTTTCGTGCGCGCCGAGGAGAACGCCACCGATGCCATTGCGACGGCGGTTGCGAAGCACTTTCCATTGGTCGAGTGGCCAGACAATCTCGCGACACTTGCGCCGGATTTGCCGGCGGGCGGCGTCGGCGGCACCCCCGCTGCCGATGCCGCTTCGCGAGCCTAAAATCACATGGGCCGCCCCTTCACTACCCCGCTCGGCTTCTTCAAAATCCTGCACCGCACCGCCGACAACGCCGTCGGCTCCGTCGAGCTGGCCTTTCTCCACGCCGTCAACGTGACCGTGCAGTCGATTGATCGTGCCCGCCTGACTGCGGCCCTCGACGCCCGTGACGTGACCGAGATTTTTCTCGCGGTGAATCTGAACGGCCAACTGGCCCCGACGCTCCGCAGCGGCTTGCAACGCATGCTCCAGGGCGTGTTCAACCGTGCCGCCATCGCTTCGGCGCAACTCCTGCCGCCGGTGCTGCAACTGAATTTCCAGCGCGACCCCCTGACCAATCGGCTGCTCGATACCGGCGCCTTCGATCTGACCAACCCGCGCGCCTTGCTCTATGCGCGTACCCGTGTCGGGCAACTGGTGACCGATGTGACCACCGACACGCGGCAGAACATCCGCACCGTCATCGCCCGCGGCTTTCGTGAAGGGCGTGACGTGCCGACCCTCACCCGCGATCTCATGCAGGTCATCGGGTTGCGGGTGGATCAGCGGCAAGCCCTCGATGCCCGCCGGGCTGAGCTGCTGGCGGCGGGACTGGATGACGCCACGGTGGCCTTCAAGGCAGAGGGGTATGCCACGAAGCTCCTGCGCGACCGGGCGCGGCTGGTGGCACGTTCCGAGACGATGGATGCCAGCACCAGCGGCCAGCGGGAATTGTGGGGGCAAGCGGTCGAGAAAGACCTGATGGCATTCGCACCCGATTTGCCGACGATGTACCGGACGCCGTGGGGGTTACTCGCCGGGCCAATCGCGCATCCACAATGCCGATGCACCGAGGGCCTGAAGTTCGTCAATGGGCTTGCGGCGCGTTTCTGGATTGTGACCCCGGACGATCGGTTGTGCACGCGCCCCGGCGGTGGCTGTGCGGCAATTCCGGCGCTTAACCCCGACGGCGTTGGCCTGCTCGCCGACCAGCCGCTGCGGAGGGCAGCATGATCCTAGAGACGTGGGGCGAGATTGCCGCGCGACTGCACGTCAGCGTGGCTACAGCCAAGCGCTGGCACGCCAAGCACGGCCTTCCGGTGCGCAAGCGCGGTCGCCACAAGCAGGCGCGCATTGAGACGGTCATTGCGGAGCTGGACGCCTGGCGCGCTCGCTTCGTGCGTCCAGCAGCGTGAGCTATGATGAGCCATCTGCTCACTTGCCGCATAGGTTCTGCGCGGACCATACTCGTCACGTATGGCGCTCAAGCCGATTCTCGATGCTGACGAAGTCGCGAAACTCCCCGACGCCCTGAAGGCCGAGTACGAGCCACACGACGGCAAGTTTCATCTGTCGGTGGAGCTCGCCGACAACAGCCCCTGGAAGCCGGTGGCGAAGCTCGTGAACACGGTCGCGGCCACGCGCCGTGAACGCGACACCGCCGTCAGTGAACGCGCCGCGCTCAAGACCGAGCGCGATGCCCTGGCAACCGAACGCGACGGCTTCAAGACCAAGGTCACCGACCTCGAAGCCGCGCGGGGCGCCGAAGATCCGGCCTTCAAGCAATATCGTGAAGCCAACGAGCAGCGCATTGCGGCTCTGGAGAAGGCCAACGCCGAGGAGAAACAGGCCCGCCAGCAGGCCGAAGTCGCCATGGCTGAACAGCGCTTTGTCGACGAGCTGCGGCGCGAGGCCGCGCCGTTTGTCCGCGAGGAGCCGGGCGTGTTGGATGACTTCATCGAACGCCGCCTGCGTCCGCACTTCCAGCGGGATGAGAAAGGCAACTTCATCCCGAAAGAGGGCGACACCGTCATCTACTCCGAGAAGAATCCCGGTCAGCCGATGACCGCCAAGGAATTCATCGCCGCCCGCGCCGTGAAGGCGCCGGAAGCGGCCTATCAGTTGCGCCAGAATCGCGGCCCCGGTGTTCCGGGCAATAACGGCGCCGTTGTCAATACGTCGCAATTTACCATCAGGCGCGGGGCGCCGCATGACGAGTACGTGGCGCAGAAAGCCGCGGCCGAGAAGGCAGGCCAGCGCTTGCAAGTCGTCGATCCGTAAACGCAGCAGTTCAACCAGCGTGTGCCGGTGATCGGGCACGCGCTCTCGGCGTCCGGTGATCGGGGTCTGAGAGACAACCAGTTTCATCATGGAGTCTCTACATGGCCAATACGTTGACCGCCGGTCTCTGGTACGACCCGTACACCTATGCCAACGATCTTCTGCTCTATCTGCACAAGGCCTTGGGCATGGCCGGTCGCGTCTATCGCGGCTTCGACAAGGCCCCCAATGAGCGCGGGTCGGTCATCCAACTGCGGCGTCCGCAGGCCATGGTTGCCGAGGCGATGCCCAGCAACCCCGTCGACATCAAGCCCGACTATGTGAGTATCACGCTCGACCAATGGTGGGGGTCGCCGCTCATCACCATCTCCGACAAGGAAGCAGCGTTTACCAAGCAGCAAGTCATCAACGACTACTTGCAGCCCATGGCAATCGCCGTCGCCACCAAGATGGATGCGACCTTGGCGGCGCTCTACAAGGATGTGCCCTGGTACAATGTCAACGGTTCGCCGTGCGCCGTGGCCGACATCACCGCCACGCAGCGCATCATGTTCGGGAACAACGTCCCCGAGGATGGTCAGCGGCACCTGATGCTGTCCGGCATCCAGCGGGAAGAGTTCTTGAACCTGACTGCGTTCAGCCAATGGCAGGGCGCAGGCGCCGATGGCGTCGGCTCGCAGATGAGCGGCTCGCTTGGCGTCAAGTACGGGTTCGAGACCTTCGCGTCTCAGAACGTTCAGACACACACCCAAGGCGTCGCAGCCGATGCGACCGGCGCGCTCGTCGGTGATCATACGAAGGGCGGCACGACCATCGCTTTCGACGCCGTCACTGCGGCCGGCACCTTCAAGGCTGGTGACACCTTCGTCATCAGCGGCAACACGCAACGGTATGCCTTCGCGGCGGATGCCACAGCCGACGGTGGCGGCGCGGTGACCGCGACGGCCATCAGCCCGCCGCTCGTCCAGGACTACGCCGACAACACTGTCATCACCATTACCCTGGTCGGCGGCGAGCAGGGCCTGGCTTTCCATCGCAGCGCCTTCACGTTGGCAATGGGCGTCCTGCCTGACAGTTTGCCGGGCATCAATGTGTTTACCGCGACCGATCCGGAAACTGGTTTGAGCCTGCGTGCTCGGCACTTCGCGGTAGGACTGACGGCGCAACAGTATTTCCAAGTCGACGCGCTGTGGGGCGTCAAGACACTCAACCCCAATCTGGCCTGTCGACTGGTGAACTAACGAACGGAAGGGATGTTGCCGCTGCGCCACCTATGGGCGCGGCGACCTCCGCACAAAGGAGACGTGCATGGCCGAGACAATCGCAACGATTCCCGTTTACTTCAAGGACAAGCCCGCCATGGGCTGCGTTCACATCAACGAAGCGGACTTCGACCCGAAGATCCACAGCAAGACGGCACCGGCCGAGAAGGTCGCCGAGAAGAAGGACGAGAAGGCCGGCAAATAGCCCGCCCTCGATTCCTCTCTCATGGCCTTCATCGTCGAAGACGGCACCGGCAGGAGCGACGCCACCAGTCTGGCAAGCGTCGAGTTTGCTGACGCCTACTTCGCCGGCAACCCCTTTGCCAATGCCTGGGGGGCGGCTGATACCGCCCGCAAGCAGTGGGCGTTGATGGCGGCCTCGACCGATCTCATGACCCTCAATCTCGAAGGCTGGCCCGTCAGTGTCAACCAAGCGCTGATGGTCCCGCGCTATGGGCTCGTCAGTGCGCAGGGCGGCTTGATTGCGAGCACCAGCGTGCCGCCGATCTTTGCCGCCGCCTGCTGTGAGCAGGCCTTGGCGCGCATCGTGAGTGATCGGGTACAGGCACAAGATCAGGGCCGCGTCAGCAGCCTCACCATGGGCGCGACGAGTGTGACCTATGCCAACAGCGGCAGCTCGAGCGTGGCGCCGATTACCGAAGCTGCCCGGCGCATGCTGGCGCGCTTCGAGCTGCCGCTCATGGCGATGAGGGCGTGATGTGGCGCATCCTGCTGGCCATTCTGGCTCTCTGGCTGCTCTCGCCCCATCGGGCCCATGCGGATGCCGCAGCGACGCAGACCGCGGCAGCAGCAGCCACGCAAACGGCGGCCGGCTTCACGCCGACGCCGACGCGCACGCCGACCAATACCCCGACACCCACCGAGACCCCGGCCAAGCTGATCGGCCTCATGCTCTGGCATCAGCTCTGCCCGACGCCGCCGTGCACGTCGAGCGACGTGTTTCCCGACCGCGGGCAACAAGCAGCCGATCTGGGCGGCGGACGCAAGACGGTTTGGGCGCGCACCTATGCCGGCCAGGCAACAGTGCAGGTATTGGGGCGGGTGTCCGGCACCGACGGCCCCGAAACCCTGCTGGGAACATTGACGGGTGCGAGCTGCGACAACACGGCCTCCAACTGCGCCGTCGAGCTCACGGCCTGGACCGACGATCTCTATACGCGGATCACCGCCTGCGCGCCGCTGCCGACTCCAACCGGTACGCCCGCTGCGGTCGGCGCCTCCTGCGAAGTTTCGACGGGTATCCGCCAGGAACGAAACGACCTGCCATGATCGCCGCCCTTGATGTGTTCATGACCGACGTCGCCTACCACGTCCCCTGGTCTGCCGACGATCCCGCCGGTGGCCCGCCGGAATTCGGCACGCCCACTCGCCGCCGCTGTCGCATCGAAGAGGGCACGTGGAACGTGATGAATGCCGAAGGCCAGGAAGTCGTCTCGCGCCGCCGGGTGTTTGTCGAAGGGCCGCTCACCCTCGATGCCCGTGACCGGCTGATCCTGCAAGATTCCCTGCCGACTGAGGAAGACATCCGCTTTGCCCCGCTGATCATTCGACCGGCGTTGCAGAAGGACGTGGACGGCACGATCGACCATGCGGAGGTCTATCTGTGATGGCTGCCGTGCGCGCCCAAATTGACGGCTACGACAAGGTGACCCGTGCGGCCTCGCTGTTTGGCAAGCGCGCTGTGGCCGAGCTCGGCGCTGCGCTCTACCGCCAGGCCGAGCAGATCATGACCGCGGCCAAGCTGGAAACGCCCGTCGATACCGGCAACCTGCGCGCCTCGGGGCATGTGCAAGCACCGATTCGCGAGGGCCAGCAGGTCTCCGTCGCGGAAGGCTTCGGCGGCGTGGCGGCGCCCTACGCCGTCATCGTGCACGAGAATCTGGAAGCGCATCACCCCGTCGGCAAGGCGAAATTCCTTGAGGATCCGTATCGCGCCAAGCTCGGCACCATCGTCAACGACTTGGCTGCCGATCTTGAGGCCACGCTCCTGCGGAAGGCGGCGTGATGAAATGTACGTCGACGACATTGCGCAGTGGGTTGCGGATCAGGGCGTTGCTGGTGGCAACACCGACTGGCCCATCACACGCCTCGGCCAATCGGCGGTCTCGACCGGCAGCAGCGCCCGCGGCGTCACGTTCTACCCGACGCCCGGCAATCAGCCCGAGCCCGGACGCACCGGCCGCCCCAGCTTTCCGGGGATGCAAATCCGCGTACGTGGCGACGTCGCCGACCGCAGAGCGGCCTACGAAGAGTGCGCGGCGCTCATCGCGCTTCTGGCCGATCTCGGCCCGACGCAGATGGGGACGACGAACATCCGGGCCATCCGGGCCGTACAAAGCGCGCCGATTGGGCCGATGCCAGATGCCGCCGGACGCCCAGAGTATACGGCGAATTTTCTGGTCACGTTGGGACGATGAACACGAACAGGTTGCGCGGTCTGGCAAGGCCGCGGTGGGGATTGGAAGAGGTGCGGCCGGGGCCGCGCGACACTACATCGGCGCTCTGGCGCCCAAGGAGGAAGTAGCATGACGACTCACATTCGGAGCATCACGGCGCGGCTGGTCATCTTGGCGGCGCTCATCATCGCACCCTTGTTCTTCACCGCGCATTCGGCGCCGAGCTTCGCACAGTCGGTGGTCCCGACGCCGGTGAACGTCACCGCCTCCCGCAATGCCAAGATCAGCAACGGCACCTGCGGGGCAACTATTGTCGCCGGCAAAGTCCTCTATCTCGATCAGTCGACCGGCACGCTCAAGATTGCCTCCAATGCGACCAGTGCGTCGGCCTTGATTGCCGGCGTGGCCCTGGGCGGCTGCGCCAGTGGGCAGACCGTGCGGTACGCAACCTTCGACCCCGACTTTGTCCCTGGTTTCGCGGTGACGGTGGGCGCGACCTACTTTCTGGATGGCACCTCCGGCGGCTGGGTGGCCACGGTGCTGAACACCCCGACAACCGCCACCTATACGAGCATCCTCGGCATCGGCAAGACGGCGACGACGCTGTATCTCAAGCCGTTCCCGGTCACCGCGGCCAATCCCTAACCGCACCGACGGAGCGCACCACAGGAGGCGACCATGCCGGATACACTCGGATTGAGCGAAACCAAAGAGCTGCTGGGGCAAGAACATGCCGTGCTCTGCAGCGACGACAAGGGCGTCACCTGGGTCGAAGTGGGGCACATGCGCAGCATGAAGCCGACTCGCCAGCGCTCCGAGGTCGACGCCTCGTCCAACTTCGACGTTGAGGACTACCGCAGCCGGCGCAGCCGGCGCAAGAACGCGGCGGCGTGCGAGTGCAACTTCATCCCCGACGATCCTGGCCAGATCCTGGTCGAAGCCAACAACGACCACAGCGATCAGGATCTCTACTTCAAGGTGCTGACGCAAAAAGAACCGGGTGCCGTGAAATACACGATGGTTGCCGGGGTGCTGAACTACGACGGTCCGAACATGGATGACGACCAGATCCAGCGCATCCAATTCACGCTGAGCATTCAGGGGCGCATGGTGAAGGGCATCGTCGATGCCGGGGATTTGGCGCCGCTCGGACTGTAAGCCGCACCGCCATCACGAGGAGACCGCCGAGCGCATGGCCGATACCGACGAGCTGAAACGTGAAGCCATCGAATTCCACTTCGGCGGCAAAGTGCGCCAGTGGCGGTTCGAGTTCCATGAAATCCGCGCCCTGCGGCAGCGCTGGCCCCTGGACAACCCCATCGACACGTTCAATCGGGCGGCAGCGGTCGATCCCGAGCGCATGATCATCGTCTGCAAAGATGAGGATGCCTTGGCGCGGTGCCTCTGGGCGCTCTGTGCGCGCGATGAGCCGGAGGTGACCGATGCGCAAATCGACCAATGGTGCACCGACTTCATGGTCGCCGGCGGCGGCACGAGCCAACTGGCGGACGCGGTCTGGGGTGCCTTCTTCATCGGCGGCCTGGGGCATGCCAACATCCAGGAGTTCCGGCGAAAAAATCCCCCGCCCGAAGCGGCAACGGCACCCCCGACTTCGGGCAATGGTGGGACGACAGCCGACTTGCCGCGCTCCGCATAGGCTACCGCTCGGGGCAGTGGCTCTCGCTGACCCCGGGCGAGCTCACCGCCGAGCTTTCCATCTACCAAGAGCACTGCAACCTGCGCGAGCTGCGCGAGGCGCGGCTGGCCATGAATATTGCCGCTGCGGTGCTCAAGGGCTGGGCCGGCAAACAGGTCAGCGAATGGACGTTGACCGGCTTCATTCGTCCGCCGGCGCTCCAGCCCGCACGCCCGCAGCAGACCGCCCAGGAATTCGAACGTGCGTGGGAATCGCTCTACCGCGCCACCAACGGCAAGGGGCACTAGATGGCCGGTGAAGTTGAGGTTGGCTCTCTTGTTGTCCGGCTGCGCGGGGATCTTACCTCCCTCGAAGCCGCGATCGACAAGGGGAATGCCAAGCTCGGGACGGTCGGGCCGACCGCTGACCGGGCCAGCGCGCAAGCGAATAGCGCTTTCTCGCGTCTCGGCGCCAAGGTCATCGAGGTCAACCAAACCCTCGACCTCTTCCAGCGCGGCAAGGCGATCTTCGATCAGTTCGTCCTTGGCCCGCTGCGCGCGATCGACCATCTTGATAAGCTGAGTGTCCGCACCGGCATCGCCGTCGAAAAGATGGGCGCATTGGCGCTCGGCGCCGATCTCGCCGGCACCGACGTGGACGAGCTGGCGCTCGGCATTGATCGGTTTGCCCGCTCGCTGGCCTCGGCTGGCGATCCCACCTCCGAGCAAGCCATCCTGCTCCGCGCTCTCGGCGTTACCTCACGTCAGACGTTCCCGGCGCTTGAACAACTGGCGCATGGACTGAAGGGCGTCGATGACGCAGCAACCCGCACCGACATCGCCTACACGCTCCTTGGCCGGGGCGCGCGGCTCATTGCCTTTCTCGATGATCAATCGGAGGGCTTCGCCGCACTCGAGCGACAGGCTGATCGGCTTGGGCAAACCTTCGACGGCAAGACTTCCAAATCCGCAGTTCGCGTCAATGACAATTTGACGCGGCTCGGCGCCGCCGTCGGCGGGGTTTTGCAGCGGGCAGTCATTGACCTTCTCCCCGATCTGGAACGAGCTGCGGACAGCAGCGAGCGCTGGGCCGAGGCGAATCGGGAAATCGTCAGCAGTGGGCTCGCGGACTATCTGGGCTTTGTAGGCGGCAAGCTCGGCACCGTTGTCGGGCTCCTCGACAAGCTGGGCGATCTCTCGGGCGGCGCGCTCGGGCAAATCCTTTTCCCGACTGGACGCTCACCGATTACGGGCGTCGATCCGCTGTTCACTGCGGAGCAGCAAAAGCGCATCGACGCGCGCCGGAAGGAAATCGAGGATCTCGCCGAGCAGCAGAAGCACTTGCCACTGCCCTTCTCCGCCGGCGCGATTGATTTCAATGTCGCCGGCTCTGGCGTTCTCGAACCCGTGCCGACCATTGGCCCGGGCTCGGCCACGGAACAAGCCGCGACGGCGCAAGCCGCGGCGCAACGTGCCGCCGCCAATTCGCCTAGCGAGCAAAGCCTCCGCTCACAAGCCATTTCCCAGCGCGCCGCCGATCTGCTGAATGCCGAAGCCGAAGCCTTGAAAGCCGTCGCCGCGGGTAAGGATCTCATCCTCGATCGCGACAAGGCATTGGGTGCCACCGAGGCGAAGATTGCCGTCGATGCGCTCGCGGCTCGGAATGCCGAGCTTGCCTATCTCGACAAGCAAGCGGCGGCGCTCCAGGCCGATATCAGCTTGCAAGGACAGATCGCCGCCGGCGCCGGGCTGGGATCGGATGCCGCGAAGTCACGCGCCGAGGCCGTCGTCAAATCCAGCCAGGATCAGGCGGCGCTGGCCGATCTCGTCACGCAACGAAAGGCCGCACAGCAAAAGTACGAGCTGGCGATCAACGATTCGAAGCAGCGCCAACTCGCTCTCGATGTGCAGCTCGCCGATATCGACTCGCAACGCGCCGCCAACAAGGCCAGCTATCTGCAACAGGTGCTCGCCGAAGCCTCCGCCGAGGGCGCCACCTATCAAGAGCGGTTGGTCCTTGCCCGTCAGATCGATGCCGCGGAAACAGCCAGCCTCGAGAAGAAACGCGCCGGACTCCAAGCGGAATACGAGCGGGTGGCGGCCCTCAACGACTCCGTCGACAAAACCGCCAAGCTCGCCGATCTCGACGCGCAGTTGGCCGGCGTCAACGACCAGCTCACCCTCGCCGGCCACAACGTCCGCGCCCTGCAACGCGAGTTCATCAACGTTGGCGACACGCTAAACGGCATTGTCTCGCAGGCGATCACCGGCCTGGCCACCGGCACCGGCAAGTTCGAGGACCTGGGCAAGAACATCGGGACGGCGCTGGGGACCGAGTTCGTCCGGAGTGCACTTGAGCAGAAGCACATCTTCGATTTCAAATTCAAGGCGAACATCTTCAGTCTCGCCGATGATTCTGGGGATGCTGGGGAGAAATCCGGCACCAACTTCGTCCAGGGGCTGCTCTCGAAGCTGGGCACCGGCAATAGTGCTGGCGGGCTGAGTGCTGCGCAATCCGCCGCCGCAGGCCTCACTACACAGGAGGCCAACGCCGCGGGCGGGATCTCCACCGAGGGCGGCGGGCTGGCAACGAGTGCGCTAGCGACTGGCTCGGCGGCGGGATCTGGCGCGGTCAGTACGGGCGGTGGCACCGGAGCGGCCGCTGCAGGCGGTGGCGCGGGCGGAGCCGCTGCCGGTGGGTATCTGCTGCTCCTCCTCGCGGTGATCAACGGGATCTCGGCGGCGGAGGATGCCAAGCGCGCCGCGCTCCAGGCGCAATCCATTACGAGCTTCAACCCGGTCACCAACGAGGAGATGCGCAATATCATCTTGCGCGGCGGGGCGAAGGGTGCACTCGGCACGGTGGGTCTGGGCGGTCTCGGTCGGTCGTTTGCCGACATCATGACGCCGACCTTTGACCTGGGCAGCGTGAAGGGCGCCCTCGGGGCCAGCGCGGTCAGCATGATCAACCCCAGCGTAATACCGCTGACCTTCATGCGGATGCTGGGGATGTTCAACGCCCCCAGCATCGAAGACCAGTACGGCAAGGCGCTGGACAAGTTCTTCATGCAGGCCAACGTCCCGCAGGCGACGAGCTTCAAGAACACCGTCTATGATCGGAGCCTCGCTGAACTGCGGGCGCGGTCCAGCGGCTCTCCCGAGGTCCAGCGCGTGCTGCAGGGCAGCAATGCCCCTGAACAATACCGCGGGGCGGCCATCGATATCGGCGGGATCATTTCGCCGGGATACGGCAGCTATTTCGGCAACAGCGTCATCAACAATGCCCGCGCGCTGGGGGAGACGGCAAAAGAGACCCGACAGAACCTCCTGGATCTGGCACAAGCCGCGGGCGTCACGCTGGAGAGCGGCATCAAGAAGCTCAACTTTCAGTTCTTCGACGGCACCCTCACGCAGCAGAAATACAACGAGCAGGCGAAGACTCTGATCACCCTCTTGGGCTCCTCCGACCTCCAAGCCGTCAATACCACCGCCATCCTGAACGTGGCCTTCTCCGGCAAGGGCCGCCTCGATCCCCAGGAGATTCAGAAGTACGTCGACGCCGTGCAGCAAACCGTGGCGGCCGGCACATCCTCCGCCGTCGACGTGTTGCTGGGCGGCGGTTCCAGGCGCGAAGTCATGCAGGCGCTGGGTGTCGAAGCGGGCAAGACGTTTGTCGACGGCCTCAAATCGGAACTGGAACAGTCCGATGTATTCGGCGCGTTCACCAGCAAGGGCGCGGCCGAGCTGCACAAGGCGGCCATCCTCTTTGCCGCCGGTGACATCGCGGGCGCACGCGCGGCGGCCCATGCCGGGATCGCGGACACGAAAGCCGGCGAGCGGCGCTATGCCGACTTCCTGGCACTCATCGGCCCCGAAGCCCGCTCTACGGTGACGAGTCTCGGCGGCAGCCCCAGCAGCCCCTCGAACCTCATCAACCAAACCGACTTCGGCCTCCCCCACTTCGACACCGGGGGTGTCGTGCCTGGCCTACCCGGCGCGCCGACATTGGCCGTCGTGCATGGGGGCGAGACGGTCTCTACGGCAGGGCAGATGGGCGAAGTCGTCGGACAATTGCGTGTCATCGCCGGGCACCTGGCAAACGGGCGCACCGTCACCGTGCACGTGTCGCCCACCGTGTCGATCGACTCCCGCGAGATTCAGCGCGGGCAGGCCGATCTGACGACGTATCAGCGGGCCGGCGTGGCGGCGCCGCGACAGCCGCTCAGGAGGAACTAGGACCATGCGCAACCAAGCCCAACTCGGATTCAGTTGCAACCCTGATCTCCTAGCGGCGGCCGGCCTCTCAATCACCGGCGCGAGTGCCTACGTGGATCTCGCCTACGACTGGGCCAACCCGCACATGCCGCGGCTCAGTTGGGTGGTTGACGGGCAGTATGGTGCCGTCGACTTGTACCCACCGTCCGGCGAAACGCTCCTTAGTTGGCTGGCGCGATTCGATACGGCGCTGTTGGGCACCGATCATGTGACCAGTGTGCGTGTCCAGGCCCGCGACGAGGAAGTCGCCACGATGACCATCGAGCGGCACTTCACGACGGACAATCTGGCGGCGCTTTTGGGGCTGGTACGGGCGGCCGAGAAGATTCCGGTGGAAGGGACGCCCTTTCCGCGCGGCGGCCTCATTGGGAGCGCGCCGGGCGGGACCCTGCCGGCGATTGTCCACGCCGATATGCACTACACGCCGCACCAAATCGCCGAGATGGGCGAGGCCATCGCAACGCTGAAGCGCTTGGTGAACCGCAAAGAGATGCCCTGAGTTCGCCTCCTATGTCCGACCAACTCCCATACTCCAATCCCGGCATCCCGCACCCTGGCCGCGGCGCTGACCTGTATGTGGTCCGCTCGTGTCCCGTGCCGCCGACCAGTGGCAACGGCATCAGCGGCGCCTTTGGGCTCAAGCCGGGCCTGCCCATCCCTGACCCCGACAACCTTACCGTGGGGCTCAGCCCGGCACTCATCGGGCGCTATCGCCAGAACCACGCCGACGAGTCGACGCTGACGATTCAGATTGAATCGCCGGGGACGCAATATATTACATCACTCGTTACCGCCTTTTCGGCTGCCGCAGCGGCAGCCAACGTTGTTGGCGGTCCCAGCACCGCATCGGCGGATCTTCGGGTGAGCAGTATTACCCGCCGCCAGTTCAGCCGCTTCTCCCTACGCCGCAACCTCGGCAGTGAAGGCAACGACGGCACGCAGTTGGGAATTGATCCGCGCTTTGTGCGCTGGCCGCTCTTCGATTCGGATTTGCACATCGCCATTCCGGAGCCGATCACCGGTGTCTATGTCGGCGTGGATGCTCCAGTCGCCTTGCTGATGCCTGACCGCACCTGGCGGCTGCTGTGGGTGATCCTCAACACCGACGACAACAGCAACAGCTACATCATGGTGAAGCAGTTCGATCCGCGGGCGGATACGAATTGGCAAGACCTGGCCTCACCGCCGGCATTGGGCCTGCAACAGTTCACCGGCTTCGGTGCCGATACGAATAGCATTGTGCAGTCGATGGCCGCCACCGTGATCGGGCGGCAAATCTACATCCTGCTCGGGCTCACGGGCACGGCGGTGGATGCCAAGGGCGGATTCTTCGCGATGACACGCCTGCGCGGCGGCGGGCTCGATGTGATCTCTCCCATGCTGCCGATTGCACGCGATGCGGTGGATGGCGGCGCGGCGATTGCGCCGCTGCCCGATGGCGGCGCGCTCGTGGCCCTGGGGGTGCGGTCCAATGCGCCCGAAGCGCGGCGCGTGGTGTTCCTGTCATCGGCGGACCTGCGCACGTGGCCGACGGCACCGGGTAGCGGCATCGTGCAGTTTCAGACGATTACCAAAATCGAACCGGCATACACGGGCGGGCCCAGGCCGGCGAACGGGCTGATTGGCCTCGGCACGACAGGTGGACTCCTCGGACCCAACACTTCTGCGGTCACGAGCGTGAGCTTCGCGGCGCAAGAAGGGCTCTACGCGCTGCGTGCCTGGGCGTGCACGCGCGATGGCGCGGTGTGGGTGACGACGAACGGCGGGACGGCATGGAGCAACCAGACCAGCAGTCTGCCGGTCGACCGGACGCCTATTGCCCCCGGTGACAGTCCCCGCGTGCGCAAGTTCAACAAGGTGGTCGCTATCCCCAATGCCACGCTCGACGATAGCGGCGGTATCGTCGGCGCGGATCCCGGGACCTGCACCGTCTATCTGTTCGGTGACGACCTCATCCTGAAGTCCACCGACAGCGGCGCCACCTGGAAGGTGCTGGCCTACACGTCCTCGAATCTCGGCGCCGATGGGGCCTATACCCCCGACCAGCTCGCATATCCGGCCGGCGTGGGCGCAGGCGAGCCAAACCCCGGTTACGTCCCTGCCGTCGGCCAAGCCATTCCGACGTTCAGTTACGTCGACGCCGATTTCACCGACAAGGACACGGGGCACGTGCTCTGTGGCGATGGGACGCTCCTGTACTTCGAGGGCGGCGGGCTCAAGTGGACCGTCGCTGTCGATGCCACCTCCAGCGCGACACAGGCGCAGTGCCTGGCGCGGCTCAGTGCCACGGCGGTCTTGATCGGCGGCGCCGGGCTCGGCACTGGGGCGGATGCGAAAGCACGCGCGGCGGTCGTAACCAACGCCACGGCGAAAGACGCGACCGTCACCCCCAAGCTCCAAGAGCAAGGCGGCGATGCCTCACCGCTGGTCAGCATGGCGCGGCTCAGCAGCCCTGACAGCGTCTATGCCCTGTGCCGCGACGGTAAGGTCCAGCGCTTCGACGGCGTGGACGAAACCGGCGATTTCGCGGCCTCGGCGGTCGCCGATGTGAGCGGCGGGATTGGTGGGGCGTGGCTCGCCATTGGGATTCATCTCATCGGCGGCACGAGCACGGTGTACGTCACGGGCAGCACACCAACCAATCGCCACCGGATTGCCACGAGTCTCGTCGCCGACGACCTGTCGCTGAATTTCGCATTCCAAACCTCGACCATCCTGGGGACAGCCTTCGGCTTCAACGCGGGACCGACGGGCGTCCTGGGCGGTGCCAACTATCTCGCCACGATCACGGAGGTGCGCAGCGACCGCGCCTACCCGACCCTGCAAGCCACGCACGATGGCGGGATGGTGTACGCGGACGTGGATCTCACCGTCGGCACGGTGGAGATGTTCCGCGCCGATGGGCCGTTGAATGACGCGCCGGTGTTTCGGCAAGTCGGCATCGGCCCGCGCTTTCCGATTCCCGACACCTTCGGCGATCTGCCGGCGAGTGTACCCAAGCCGACGCTCACCTACGAAGCGCTCGGTGTGCTCGTCCTCACCGCCGGCGCCAGCATTCTCGTGAGTCACGACGACGGCCGCAGTTGGACGACCGACCAACAGCGCTGCCAAGTCCCGATCGGAGAACAGTTGCTGGACGACGATTTCACTGTCGCCAGCCGTGATCAACATCGCACGCTCTGCGGTCTCGATGACGGACGCATTCTGTCGGTGATGTTCGACGCCGAGCTGGTGAACGTCGGCACCTTCATTAGCCGGCAATGGAGTGCGGACGGGACCGACTTCCCACCGCTGAATGCGCCGAAGGGCTGGTTCCTCCTCGATGACCTGCGGCTTGTCATGGGTGGGGCGCCCGAGCCGGGGGATATCTGGACCATCCCGGCCGACCATCTGTACCCCGCTCGATACCTGGTGAGCGACACGAGAGCGGAAGGCTGGCGCGGGCCCACCAAACCGGCCGGCGTGATGACACCGGAGGTGGTGCTCTACTGGGATCGCGACGCCGATGACGTACGGGCGATCCTCGGTCCCGATGGCGATCGGGAGGCCGGCAAGTGGCCGCTGTGGGATGTCAACGCCTTTGCTGCGTTCGACACGAATTGCGAGCAACTCGAATTGGCGATCTCGGCCTTTGGTGATCCCGCCACCACACCAGAAGACGTGACCGAGTGGATTACCTACGTCTCGTCGACCAAGCCTGTCGACAGCGACGGCCCGAGTGGGTTTCTGGCCGACATTCTCACGTCCATTGCGGGCATCGTTGGGGCGACCTCAGTAAAGGCCAAGAAGGAAGCGTATCTCGAGCGTTCTGGCCGTACGGGTTACGCGAGCGCCATCACAACCAAATCCGCTGCGGTCCTGCGCGACGGCAACCGCGCCCTTGATCCGACGAAGTGGTGGGTGCCGAACTGCTTTGCGGGTTTGCGGACCTGGTACGTGCTCACCAACGACCAGGAGGGCACGCCGCGCGTCTACAAGATTCTCTCGAACACAACTTCGGAACTGATCGTCGACACCGGCCAGTCGGCGCAAGTCGCGCCCTCAGTGGATACCCGGTACTGGATTTTTCCCGACCGGCACTTCTGGGATGGCATTGGGGGACAAGGGGGAGCGGACCCCGTCGAGTCGGCCAACCTGCGCACGGGGCAATATCGCTTCGGGCGGTTTCTGCGTCTGCGCTTTCCGGAGCAACCGACCGCAGAGGGGTATTTCAAGGCATCGGTGTTCCTGCCCGGCACCTACGTGCAGAACGACCGGCCGTATGCGCCGGGGCCGGTGTGGCAAGCGACACCCAATACACGAGAAGAAACGGCACTGACAGGCGAGTCGGCCGTCGAGCATTTTCAGCAAGGACAGAAATGGACGTTAAATCTCCAAGCCGTCCCGCAGATGTATCGGGATGCACTGTTCAGTACCTTCCTGCGTGACCAACGCATGCGACAGCCGTTCGCCTTTGTGCCTGATGTGAATGATCCGGCCGGTGTCTGGCTCGTGCGACTCGTCGACGGGCCGACTTCGAGCGGCATCTATGAGGCAGCCGGCGATTACGTCAACGTGCAGTTGTCGTTGGTCGAGGTGGTGCGGTGAAGGAGGCGATGGCATCGCCGCGGTCGACCTGCGCGGCCATCGGCGCAGCGATCCGTTTCAATGCGTCAAGCTCCGCCTTTGCGATTGTTCCGACCACGTCCATGGAGACGGTCGCACTGACGCCTCGCGACAAAGTTTCATTGTCACATCGTGGAAATGTATATGCGCGAAACGCATACACCGTCGCGCCAATCGCCATTTTGCCGCCCCTCACCACTAGCACGAGGTCGGGCTTTGCGGACTGGGCCCGACTCGGACGCTTCAGTTTCTTACGGCTTGCCATGGCCGCAGTATTGTTCATCGCGGCCGACTTTTCAACCGCCCAGGCGACACCCCTGCCCACCCCACCGCCGAAGCCGCACTACGCCCCGACCTCGGAGGCCGAGCGCAGTTACTGGGGCCTCTGGCATGATTGGGCGGAAGCCTTCAGCGCCGCGATTGGCATGGGTGGCGGCGGGACGGGTGGAACCGGCGGCACCGGGGGAACTGGGGGCACCGGTGGCGGTAGCGGCGGTGGAACAGGGGGTACAGGCGGGACAGGTGCCAGCGGAGCCACAGGAGCTACCGGCCATACTGGACCCAGCGGAGGCACTGGGGGAACGGGCGGCAGTGGAGCTGCCGGCGCAACAGGGAACACGGGGCCGACAGGTGGGACCGGGGGTACTGGCGGAACCGGATCAGCCGGGGCCACAGGCAACACAGGACCGACCGGGACCACGGGCACGACAGGGAATACCGGTCCTACAGGTGGCACAGGTGGCACAGGTGGCACTGGCGGTACCGGCGGCGTGGGTGCAACTGGCGCCACGGGGCCAACCGGCGCAACAGGTGCGACAGGAGACACCGGCCCCGCAGGCGATACCGGCGATAGCGGTCCCACGGGCGCAGTTGGTGACACGGGTGATACCGGCCCAAGCGGTGGCACTGGGGGTACAGGAGGAACCGGAGGTACAGGCGGGACAGGTGGAACTGGCGCAGCAGGCGCCGCAGGATCTGCCGGCGCAACCGGCAATACCGGACCCACCGGAGGCACGGGCGGCACCGGAGGAACAGGCGCAGCGGGGGCCACCGGAGATACCGGACCAGCCGGCGGGACTGGTGGAACAGGCGGCGGCGGGAGCGCGGGTGGTACAGGAGGAACAGGGGGGACTGGTGGCACGGGTGGCGCAGGTACGACCGGCGACACCGGGCCAACGGGCAGCGCAGGCGGAACCGGAGGCACGGGCGGTACAGGAGGCACCGGGGCCAGTGGTGCCACGGGTAGCACCGGAGCCACAGGGACAGCCGGACGCCAAGCCGGTATCGCCTACAAGTATTCCACCAGCACCGCGAACACCGACCCAACCGCCGGCTTTCTCAAGTTCGACAATACCACCTTGTCCAGCATTACCAGCCTTCGGATCAGCGAGACGGACAACGATGCGAACGGCATCGCGGCATTGCTCCAGACCTGGGACGATTCGAGCACGACCGCCGTCCGTTCCACCATCACCATCCTCGGCGACGCCGACCCGACGAAGCTGCTCGTGTTCCAAATTGCCGGCGCCCTCACGGACAACGGCACCTGGGACAGCGGCAGCATCACCTACGTGACCTCGGCGGGCTCGTTCGCGAACAACGACGCGGTGAAGGTCTATTTCGCGCGCACCGGGGACACGGGTGCCACGGGGAGTACCGGGAGTGCCGGGGGGACTGGTGGTACGGGAGGCACCGGAGGCACGGGCGGGACTGGGGGCACCGGCGGGACAGGGGCCGCCGGCGCAACCGGCAGTGCCGGTGGCACAGGGGGGACAGGCGCGCAGGGCAACGGGCAGGCGATGCCCGTCGGTATCTACTGCTCACCGGGCTCGACTACGACTTCAGCCTTTACGCAGAATAACACGACGACGGAGTACATTCGTATTGCGGGTGGCGGGGGTTTGAACATTCTCGGAACCAACTGCGGCACGAGCGCGGGTGGACCTCAGAGCGTCACGGAAACGGCCGTTCAGTGGGCGGCCTACAAGGCCGGTACTGCGCAGAAAATGTGTTGCTGGTTGGTGACTGCTCCAGGTGGCGCGCTGAACAACGTCTTCACATTGCGTCAGAACGAAGCGGACCCGTCATCAGGGCTGGTCGTCACCATCACCGGCTCAGCGACCTCCGCGTGTGATTCCTCGCACACGGTCACGATTGCCGCAGGGGATCGGCTGGACATCAAGCGCACGGTGACAACGACCGCCCCAGCGCTCTCACAGGGCGGCGGCTGCACCTTCGAGATTCAATGATGCGCGCATTATTGATCCTGTGCCTGCTGCTCTGTGCCCGCCTCGCGACAGCGGAAACGCTGCTCATCGGACAGACCTGCGCGCCGGGTGGCGTCGGCGCCAGCGGGTTCAGTAGCGATACCTCCGGTTCCCAGGCGTTCATCATGCCGCGCACCGGCCCTGGCATGAACATCGTCTCGGCCAACTGCGGTGTGCAAGCCGGTGGCCCGCAGAGCGGCGCCATCGCGAATGCCTCCTGGGCCTCCTACAAAGCCGGGACGGCGCAGAATCTGGCCTGCTGGATTCAGACCGCCCCGAATGCGGGCGGGAACAACAGCATTGGCTGGATCTACACGGTCTACGTTGCCGGCGCGGCGACGAGTGTCACGTGCAGCATCTTGGGTGCGAGTAAGTCCTGTTCGGACAGCAGCCATACCGCTGCGATCGTCTTGGGGGACCTGCTGTCCATCAACTGGACCGCCAACAACGGCGTGTCGGAGACCACCACGCAAGCCGGCGGTTGCGTGTTCGAGGTGGCGTTCTGATGCATTTGCCCCCCGGATACAGCACGCGCTTGCAAGCGCCCACGACGCCGAAGGTCTGGCTCCTGACCCTCTCGCCCGATGGACTGGACCCGACCGACCCGTACAACCATCTCGCCACGCAACCGGGCGTGGTTCGGGTTGCCACGGCGACCTGCGCGGTGCGCGAAACCCTGACCGGCATCGACTGGCCGTTTCCCGGCTACCTCACCGACTGGCCGAATGTCACCTACTCGCTCGCGATCGAGCAGCGCCGCGCCGAGATTCCGCAGGTGACGGTACGGGTATTGGCGAGCGCAGGCCTGGCGCAGCTCATCGAGGACCGCGGCGGCGGGTTGCAGATGACCTATCGGCTGGACTTGTGGATTCCGGGGATTGCGCTCGAGCACCTGATGAACTGGATGGCGGGCTATGTGAGCACGCCGACCTACGACAGCGTGACCGGTGGCGTGAGCCTGACCCTCACCGATGGCGACCCGCGACGGTCAGTGACCTGGCCGCAGCCGTTCACGCATGATGAATTTCTCGATGCGCCGCAGGACACGTTGGACGGCCCCGCCATGCAAGCCATCATCGGCGCCTACCCCGATGCCGTCGACTGTCCGCCCATCGACCTCGACCGCGACGGCAACAGCCGCCGGTTCTTCGTGTCGGTGGGGCAACAGGGCGCTGGGCCATCCGAGATTCAGAAAGCCGGCGTGCCGTTTACCGCAGCGCGAGTCGAGACAGCCGTCAGCGACGGCGAGCAGGCGATCCCCTACCTGCAAATCGTCACCGATGACCCGGTGGCACCCACAGAAGCCATCACCTGCAGCGGGGGTGTCGGCATCACCGACGCAGACCCGCTCCGCATCCTGGCCGACATCGGCGGCTACCAGTGGACCGCGGAAGCGTTGGCGCTCCTCAGCGCCCTCGACCCGCTGGCCTATAGCTATTTGGCGAACGTCTCCGGCCCGATCCTCGATGCGATTCGGGGCCTGGTGCCCGAAACGCCCTTCGCGTTCACGTCGCGCCACGGCAAGCTGCATCTGATTCCACTCCTGGCCGAGGCACCGCAAGTGATTCTCGGTCTGGGCACGGGCCTCCTGTTCCCGCTGGCCCAGCAGCCCGACCGGACCGATGAGCGGTATCTGTGGAATCGGTTTAAACTGAATTGCGGGCGCAACGAGACGACGGGCACGCCGCTCTACACCGTCTATCGCGACTGGCAGCACTGCCGCAGCGCGGCGATGAGCCGATGGCTGTATGAGTCGGAACGGCTCTACGGGCCACGCACTATGCCCAATGACGCCTCGGGGTATCTCGATCTCGCCGTGCAGATGGACGCGCAGGCGAACCCGATTGGCTGTGCGGCGGGGGAAGACTTGGCCGACCTGTTGGCGCTGGTGCACGCCTTCCAGTGCCGCCAGAGAGCCTATCAGGCGAATTGGTACGACGGATTGACGGCTGACCTCGGATGGCTCGTGGAGCTCACCGAGTCGGCACAAGGGATTCTGGCGCAGCGGGCGCGGGTGGCCATGCAGACGATTGCGGCCACAGGACCGCTGCTCACGTTGCACGTGGAACGTACGTTGTAGGAGGTGGAGGATGAGGCACATCGTTACGTGGATTCTGATGCTGGCGCTGGCTGCGCCGGGTTACGCGCAGAGCACGATCAATACCGGTATTCCCAACACGCACTGCGAAACGACCACCAGCACCCGGTGCGACTGCGCGGCGCCACCGAACATACTCACCGGGAAATGCACTACTGCGGATTGCCCCGGGGTCGAAAAGTGCCAAACCGTCCCGCTGAAAAGCGCTGCCATTCGCGGCGAGCTGCAGCATGCGAAAAACGACATCGACGATCTCTATCTGCGCAAGGTCTATGGTTCGACGCCCACCACGGCCAATCATTTCGCGGTATTCAACGCGACCTGCAGCAGCGTGATTTGCACCAACACCATCACGAGCACGCCATGGTCGATTGCTCCTAGCGGCGCCGGCACGCTGGCCGCAAACGACGGCAGCAGCGATGCGGTGACCATCACACAGTCGGGAGCGGGCGGCATCCTCACCGCCGCGGCCTCGGGTAACGGGATCACCATTGGGCACTCAGGCGCGACAGCGATTGCGGCAACCGACAACAGCACGGCGGCGCTCACGGTCGGTCAGAACGGGACGCAATCCATCGCCAGCTTGCTCTCTGGCACTGGCTCGTTCCTCATCAGCAACTCTGGCGCTTCTGTACTGAGCGCATCGAACGATTCGTTTCCGGCACTCAAAGTGACGCAGGCGGGGACCAGCGACGTGCTGGTCGCGACCAAATCCAGCAACGGCCTCACGGTGACAAACGGCGGCGCGGTGAAAGGCACGGGCATTGTCACCGGCGTGAAGATCATCGGAGACCGCATCAGCATCAACAGCGGAGCGCCGAGTGTGAGTAGCTGCGGCTCCGGTGCGACCATCACCGCGACGAGTAACAACCAGGCGGGCAAGGTGACCATGGGCACCGGATCGCCGACGGCGTGTACGCTGACGTTTGCGGGCGGCGCGATTGGGATCGACTCGAGCTGCAGCGTCAACAATATGAGCACCACCACGGCGGTCAACGTGACGGCCAGCAGCGGCACGGCCTTCACCTGGACGCTTGCCTCCGGCGAGAATAGCTCCGTGATCAATTACAACTGTGCGCCGATCTGTAAGGCGGTGGGAGTGGCGTGCGTGACGGGGAGTGATTGCTGCACGGGGTCCTGTGTCGCATCCGCCTGCACCCTTCCCTAAACGGCCCATGCGCTCCCTCCTCACATCCCTGGCGGTTCTGCTCTGTGCCACCGCTGCATTCGCCGTCGATACGCCGACACGGACCCCGACCAAGACGCCGACCGACACCCGCACCCAGACCCCGACGCGCACCCCGACTGACACGCGCACCCCAACCCCCACGCCGACTGACACTCCCACGGCCCGCAATACTAGCACCGCGCGCCCGAGCCCCACCGGCAACACCCCGACGCCGGGCGGACAGGCGAGTCTCCACTTCAAGGCGCAACAGACCTTGCTCCATCCCACCCCGGCCTATCATCACACGGGCGATCAGTTGACTGCGGGCCAAGCGGATATGGTGCTGCCATTTGCCGGGCAACTGTCGCGCCTGTTCATCAAGTGCGACGGCGCCGGAACCACGCCAGCCGTGACCACCGGGGCGCAGCAGTTCACGATCCTGATTAACGACGTGGCCAGTGCGCTCACCTGTACCGTTACCGCCACCAACTCGACCTGCAACGATACGGGGCACACCGTCAGCTTCAACGCCCTCGACCTGATCACCTTGCGCTCGCTCGCGACCGTGGCCGATCCCGCCTCAAATCCCGCTTGCTACGGCTCCGTGGCGCTCGCAGACGGCAGCGGCAACCCGTATCCAGCCGTGGTGGCCTGGGGCGGCGGGAGTGCGCCAGACGCGCTCGCAGCGCCGCAGAACGGCACGCTCTGCGCACCCGGGAATGACCTCGACACCATGACCGAGTGCATGGGCGTCAACGCGAACGATGCCTATTCCGATCAATCCTCATCGTTCCTGGTGCCGGCGGGTGGATTTCTCTCAGGCCTCGCGATTCACCAAAGTGCCGTCCCCCAGACCGGCAATACGAACACCTACACGCTGCACAACGCGAGCACCAACCGTGATGTCGGCTTGTCCGTCACCCTGACCGACGCCGATACCACGGGGAGCGCCACGGGCTGTACGCATGACTGCTACGTCGCGCCGGGAGAAATGGTGAACGTCAAGTTCTCCAAAACGGGCAGCGGTGGCGATGATGTGGCCTACCGCAATGTGGCCGTGACCTTGAACGGCAGCGATGCGATCGCGGTCAGCCGGCGCAACGGCTCCATCCTGACCATCAACAGCACGGATTTCGGCAACGAGCAGTCGCCGTTTGTCGATACGACCAATGCGGCCCCGGCCGAGCGCGACATGCTGATCCGGAACCTATATTTCCACGTCTCGGCTGCAACGACGGCCCCGGTGTTCGTGGTCGTGTGTCCTGCCAGCGCGACTTTGCCGCGGCACTGCACGGACGCTGGCCTCAGTTGCTCGCTCGAGACCGGCCAGCAGGTCTGCAGCGATAGCGTCAACACGCTGACTCTGAGCGCGGGCGATCTGTACACCGTGGGCATCTGGACTGCCGGGGATACCGGGGGAGCACCGGGATTTGCCTTCGGCCTGGCACCCATTCCAGCCAGCACCAACACGCCGACCAACACGACGACGCCCGTCAACACCTCGACGAAGACGAACACCCCGACCAACACGAAAACAGCCACGCCCACACCGACGGGCCCGACACCCACCCCCGGATGTTCCGGTGGCCCGCTGCGGTGGGATGACCCGACCCTCTGGTGGGATGACCCCAACAACTGGTGGGATGGCCTAACGGCAGTGGCCTGCGCCACCGCAACGCCGACGCGCGGCCCCAGTGGCACCCCGACCGTCACCCCGACCAACACCGGCCACGGCACCCCCACGAGAACGCCCACACGGACCCGCACACGCACGCCGACGCCGTTGGTCACTGCCACCCCGACCCTGACCCCCACGGGCATCGCCCACGCGGTCGCGGGCGTCTGGGAGACGGCCTGGAGCGGTGATCCGAACGAAGCGGCGGGGACGTGTACCTTGAACGGCGAAGACCTGCATGCGCTGTCGAACAAGACGTTGAAAGTCACGGCCAGCAGCGACACGGCGATCACGGTGACGACCACCGGCGGCGAGACAATCGGCACGGCCACGGTCGACAACACCGGACTGGCGACGGAAATCGAGTACACGGCGGCTAGTGAGAACACCTGCAACGATACGCCGCGGGTGTTCGTGATTGATGTCACCTATAACTTTGGGACCGTGGGCCTGGGCTCCGCAACGGCAGACTGGACCTATCCGGCGCCGACGCCGTGCGCTCAGTGTGACGGCGATCCGGCGGCGGTGATGCACAGCCGCGCCGTGCTGACCAAGGTCCGCTGAGATGACGTTCGACCAGCTCACCCGCCTGCGGGCCATCGAAGACGAAGTGTTGCGCATTGTGGGGCCGTGGCCCGATGAAGCACTGGCGGTCTTGTTTCTGTTCTTGCGGGCACGCGGTTGGGATACCGACCGGGCACTCGCAGCGAAGCGCAAGGGGTTTGGGGAGTAGGAGGGTAGGATGGAAATGATACCAGATGCATGGCTCAAGTTCTTCCCTGGGGTGGATATTCCGACAATGGTCGCCATCGGCTTCATCGCCTTCATTCTGCAACGGGCCGATGCGGTCAGTAAGGGCTGGTCACTGCTCGTGCCGCTCGTCTTGGGGACGCTCGTCGGCATCGCGCAGGCAATCGACGCGGGCTACTCGATCGCCGCCTACGTGCTTTTGAAGGGCACGCTTCTGAACGGTGCCGCCGCCAGTGCCGCCGCGCACGGGGTTGACCTCGCCATGCAGAAAATGTGGCCGCCACCGTCCAAGGAAGTCGCCGCGGTTGCGAAAGGCATCTCCGACGCCGCCAATACCAAGGTGGCGATTGACGCCGGGGCTGTCCCGACTGTCACCGTGAAAGCCGGCGAGAAGGACGCGCAGTGAGCACCCCCGTCCACTGGGACCCCGGCAAGATGGCCGCGGCCGCGGTCGTCATTGCCGTGGCCACACTGCTCTGCGCTCTGCCCGTGATGATTTACCTGGGCGCCTTGCCGGGCCAGTGGCTGGCGCTCATTCCGCACCGGCATTGTCTGGGGGGCCGGCGGGATCTCCTGGCGGCGCTGGTGCTCTGCAACGCGGCCATCTGGCTCGCCTACTGGTCGATCCCGTGGGCGCTCATGCGCGGGCGCATCATTCGGGAGCGGATGCCGATTCGGGCGCGACGACTCTATTGGATGCTGGCGGCGTTTATCTTTGCCTGCGGTGGCAGTCATGTGATGGACATCGTCGTGCTGTGGTGGCCGGCCTACGGGGTACAGACGGCCATTCTGGCGCTGACGGCGGGGATCTCGGTGCCGACGGCGGTCTTGTTGGGCCGGGAGGTCCACGCCTGGCGTCGTCTCCCGCCTCCGATGCTGATTGATCACATGATTGATCTGTTGTACGAGCGCGCCCAGAACGGCACGGCGACGCCATTGGAGCTGGAAGCCTATCGGGGCTGTGTCAGCACTGCGGAAGATTTCTTTCGGTTGGACGATCTGCGGCGGCGGCCATGACCATGGCGGACCTGGCTGAGGCCGTGCAGCGGTTTCTCCGCAGCCTGCATTTTTGCGAGCGGGCCCGGGAGCAACGCGAGCGCGTGCTGCGCCAGGTGACCGACGACATGCGCCGCCTGCGCACCGAGATGGAGTCGCAACCGCTGCATCGCCCCGCGCATGGAGAGTGATACCGGCCAGGCCCTGGCGCGGTTGGCCGAGAGCGTGGCCCGCACGGCGGAGGCCCTGGGCCAGGCTACCGCACACGCCGAGAGTGGCCGGCAAGAGCTCCAAACCTATGCCGTCGCGCTGAAAGAAATCTCGGGCGTCATCGAGGGCATTCGTGCCATTCAGCGCGACTACGACCGGCGGCTGACGATCTTGGAAACCCGCGGCAGCGAGCGGGATCTGGTGCGCTCGGAGCAACGCGGGGAACGGGGGGTGATGCGCGAACATTGGTGGGCGCTGCTGGTGTTGGTGCTCGGGGCCATCTTGGCAGAGGTCGGGCATTGGGTGACGGGGTTGGTGGCGCGGGTGAAGCCGTGAGGGCCTAGAGCGCCCCAGCCGATCGCAGTGCCTGTTCCAACGCATCGTGCAATTGGCGGTGGAAGCCACAGTGGCGTACGCCGAGGGTGATCCACGCCACTTCCCACAGTTCGTTGTCTTCGCCCCAGGTCATCGACAGGCTGCTGCCGTGGGTCCGCATCCAGCGGATACGGTCCCAGACGTGGGCGTTGCGGAGGTCGAAGGCCTCGATGGCGGTGGTCATGGTGCTTCGTCACTCACTGAGGTAGTTGCCCGTCCAGTACCAGCGCAGCCAAATCCACCGCCCCGATTGGGTGAGTCGGACGGGATGCCACGCAAAGCGCTTCACGGTCCTCATGTCGTGATCCTCCATCATCTCACACCCGCTTCCCGCACGTCGGGCACTCGCCATCGAGGGCAATTAGTTCAGTTGGGTGAAAGTCGCGCCGTGACCGGATCACATCACGTGAGAGCTTGGGCGGGCGCTTTTTGTATGCCTTGGGTGGCGGCTCGTGCCAAGTGATCAATGTTTCCACCACCGTCATCACAATGATGGCGAGTCCGACAACCACCGACAACCACGTGATAAGATCCATCGTCACTTCCCCTCCCGAATCGCCACGTCAATTTTCCCCCGTACGTCGGCAAACCGGATGTGCTGCCGGACGTGCAATAGCAAGTCCGTTAGCTCTTTGATGCGGGCCTCGTGCCGCTCGTGCTCCTCGGCACGGATGCGGGCCTCCCAATTATCCAGGTATTCCTCAGCGCACTTCAGCCGTTCATCCACACACGAACAGGACTTGACAGCCGGGAAGTCGCACTCATCGGGGTGCGGGACTGCGCTGAGTATATCGCGCTGCCGTTCTAGCTCCGCAATCTGCGCCTCCAGCGGCGCCTTGATCCTGGCCTCGTAGGCGTTGGCGGCTGGGGCGGTGTCGGTGAGCAGGGTGCAATTTTCGCCTGGTAGTCGCACGCTGTAGATGTGACAATGGAGAGGATTAAGCCCGTGTTCGCCGCGCACCGAGACGACCAACTCGCACTTCGGGCAGCGCCATACGCAATCACAGTGCTTTGCTAGCGCCTCCCGCAGCGCCCCCACCTGCCGGTCGCGCTCGGTGAGCTGGGTGCGGAGGGCGGATATCTCCTGCACCTGAGCGGTAAGACGTTCTACCTCTACCTGCAACTCTCCGATCTTTTCAGGCAGCCCGGAGGCTTCTGCTTTTGCCTGCACTAGCGCTCCAACAACTCCGTAATGACGACGGAAGGCATCCCACAATCGCGCCCCCCTAAGTTTTGCGACCAGCCTAGGAGACTCCATCTCTATCTCATCAAGGGTAGCCGCAGTAGTAATTTCCAAATCCTCGTCGGAGAGATTAAGTGGATTGAGGCGAGCTGTCAGCGCCTGTACCTGGGCGCGGAGGGTCTTGTTCTCGGCTTGCTCCTGCACCCACGCCGCCTTCACCCACACCAACTGGTCGGTTCGCTCCGTAGGAATACCGCCCTCGGCCATGCGCTCATACAAATCCTGCTCGCACACGGCGCAGACAGGGCCGCTGTCCTCAAGATGGGCAAGTTGTCGCTCCGTCTCGGCAAGCTGCTCCCGCAAGCGCTGCTCACCCTGCGCCCGTGCGTCGGCCTCTGCGCCGATGATGGCGGTGGCGTCCTTATTGGCCTGCTCGACGAGGGCGAGGCGGGCTTGGAGGGCGTCGTAGGCGTCAAGAATCCTGCGCACATTGTAAGGGTCGAGCGTGATCGGAACCGGCCCGACGACCTTGAGTGCCAGCACACGATTGACTTGCTCGCGCACCGAATTGAGCACGCTCTCGAAAGCCGGGTAATAGCTATTCGCCAATGGCGCTCTGTCAGTCATCGTACCTTTCCTACCGTCTCGCTCAGTCTCCGCACCCGTGACGGCCTTGCCAAGTAGCCGGTTGGCAATCTTGACGCCGTCGCGTTCTCCCTCTGCCCGCTGTCGGGCCTCTCGCTCCCTTTGCAATTCCGCCTCAGCGCACAGCCGCTGCTGGTTGTGATCCGCATATGCCGCCCGGAGCTTCTTGTTGTCCGCAAGCACAGCGCGTTCTCGTGCTTCGGCCTGCTGGGCGGTGTAGAAGGCGACAGCTTTGGAGCGGAGGGCGGCGAGGCAGATCGAATCCGGTTCATGCAAATGGCAGAGACAACCAGTGCCTGTGGTTTCACCGTGCTTGATGGCGCGTTGCTCTAGGGGCGTCAGCAACTGGAGCATCTCGGGGGAGGGGGTGGCGGTCATGGCGTCAGTTTCCGAAGCATTCATCGCAGCACTCGTCGTGGCAGTGAAAGCCCGCCGGTAGGAAATCCGGTCGCACGGGGCCACTGTTGGGAAATTCGGCGGCGTACTGTTGCGCTCGCTCAAGGGCGCGGGCCTTCCACTGATCCTCCGCAATGTCGCAGTCCGCGTGGCGGTTGCATGTCCTGTAGTCGCTCATCACTTCCCTCCGTTCGGTTTCCCGCAGCACTCGGGGCGGTCGGCACAGGCTTTCAACAGTCCCTCAAACGTTCCGCCAGTCACGCACGGCGGCTTCGGAAACGTCGGCGTCGTGGTGGGGGTCATCGTCGGGAACGGTGTCCACGACGGATGGCCCTCGACCCACGTCTGCACGACGGCCGCTTGTGGAATCACGGGTGTCGGCGGGACGGGCGTGCAGCACGGTGGTTGTAGTACGCCACACGGCACCCGTTGCGGATCAAGGGCAACGTCCGTTGTCCAGGTGCAGCCCTTCCAGGCTACTTCGCTCGCATCCAACAAGCAGAGTGCGCTTGCGGCTATCGGCGCGCAAAGGAGCGCGATCAGCAGTATTCGCTGTCCAACCCTCACGGCATCCTCCGTGCGCAAAAGGGGTCCAGCTTCAGGCAGGCATCGAGGTAGCGCTGGCAGTCGGACGGCGGCGTGGCAACGACCGTGACCCATTGCGGGGCGGGCGGCGGGTTGGCAACCGGCTTCGCGGGCCACAGGACAGCAAGCCCTATCCCGAGCACGAATCCGACCAGTATCGAGAGCGAACCAAGGAACAGTACGCGCAGTTGATCAGTGTCACCCGGCATGGGCTACTCCTTCTGCTGGAGGGCGGCGCGGCGCATTTCCAGAAATGCCGTCAGTGCCTCGCGCACCGGCCCCGCAAATGAATTGCCGCCATAGGCCAGGCAGGCAACCTGAATCTCTTGACTCGTCGGCGGCTTGGTCAGCGCCCCCCGCAGCCGCCCCACTTCGGCGCGGGCAGAATCACGCTCGGCATTCCACTGTGCAAAGGCTTGCTGAAAGCAGGGCCAGTGTTTCTCGCGGACGTTGCCGAGAAAATTCTTTGGTGGGTGTCCAAGGCCATACCTTTCACCGACTGCGGTGAGGTAGAGTCCCCACAGGCGATCGGCCGTCTCGGTCAGGTGGGCGTCGGTTCTAGGCGCGAAGCCTGCTGCCCGCAGCGCCGTTTCCAGGGCCTCGGAAAACTCCGCGTCGACTGCGCGCCGCCGTTGGGCATACTCCCACAGCAGGTCTTGGGCTGTAACGTCCTTGACGCTCAGCGGCACCTTGCCGCGCGGCGTTGTGGGGTATTTGTCGCTCTGAAACTCGCCGTCAATCAAATGTGGGTTCTCATCTCTTCTCATCTCTTATTTCCCCCTGACAGATATCGGCCAAGGCAGCAGGCGCACAGCCATCACGGTACAATTCGGATGCGTCATCGCTGCCACCTTCATTGCATCGGCTTTGGTGCGATAAATTGCCCACCCTCTTACATCCTGCGGCGCGGAATACCCCACCATCGGGCGCGCATGACGTGGGTGCATGACGGCCCACGCCTTGATGCCCTCTGCGAGCATGGCGTCCTCGGGATTGGCTCTTTTTGGTTTCGGCATCGGATCACTCGGTCAGGTGGGCGTCGTCGGTCTCAGGCATGGGCAGCCTCCCGTTTCTGTGCGCGGGGCAACGTTCCCCACGGAAAGCGCGGCGCAATCACATCGCGCGGGTGCACGTGCCGGCAGGTGCCGTCGCAGGCAAGCCACTCCTCGACGCCGCGAAACGGCGACTGGCTCAGCCGGGCACGCTGCTCGTCGCCGGTATCGGTGGGACCAATCTCGCCGGCCAAGAATTTTGCGAGTCCGTAGGGATGGCCGTAGAACAAGCCGCTAGTGAACAGGAGAAAGATTTCGGGATGCCCCTTGTACTTGCCGGCGAAGTGCAGCACGGCGGTGAGGTGTCGGAGGTCAGGCATGGCTCAGTCCCTCCCTAATGCAATCCAGTCTCACTCCGTCCACGGTCCGTCCTCCTCCTGGTCCTCGTCGGCCGGCGGTGGCCGGCGTGCGTCATCCTCTTCGTCGTCGTCGGGGGTGTCGTAGGAGAAGCGGCCGGTCATGTGATCTTGCCCAGCAACGCGACCTCGGCAATGGTCATCTCCAATAGGAGTTGTCCCAGGACCACGAGCGCTGGGTCCGACTGCTTCGAGAGTGCGTGCAACTGCGTCATGTACCAACGCGCCTTGGCTAAGTCGTCGGCGCCGTTCTTTGCTGCGTGCCGCCGTACGTACTTGAGCACGTTGCCCGCCGCGAACTGTGCGGCCCAGCCCAGGCGCTTGATCGTATCCCATGGCTGTTCGCCGACACCGTAGTGCGCTTTGCGCACGGTGCCATCAGTGCCGATGATTTCGGGCTCGTCGACGGGCATGGGTCAAGCCACTCCTTCCCGCGCCGCCCTCTTGAGTGCCCGACGCAGCTCGGGGGTATTGGCTGTGACACTGGCACCATCGCCGAGGTCGATCGACTCGGAGTCATCGGGGGCCTTGGGTTTCGGCACCTTCGGCGGCGTGTTCGGAAGCACCGGTACGTCCTCCCAATCGGGGCGGCCGGTCAGGTCGAGCGTCATCGGCATCAGCACGGCGTCGACATGCAATGTGCCGTCGACGCGATCGGCATGTAGGCCGATGGCCTGCGTGGGGTCGGCGGGAATGTGCAGCACGACGCCGCGCTCGCCGGTGATGGCGGCGATGGTCTTCAGGAGTTCCGCCAGCAGTTTGCCGTTCACGCCAATCCGCACGGCACCCTTCACGTGCACCACCTGCCGCCAGTCAGGGAAGTCCAACTCGGGGCGTTTCGTCTCGATCTGGATGGCCTGGCCCAGCGCCTTGTCGCCGGCCCCGCTGCGCACAACCCCTTCGGCCCGCGTTTCCTCGACCCACGCATGGCGGAAGATTTCACCCACGTCACCAGAGGGCACGGCGCGCTTCAACTCGGCGCAGGTCTCAGCAGGGATATCGGCAGTAAACCCCGGGACCACCGAGAGGTCACCGAAGTCGGTTGGCGGACTCTCGACCTTCGGTTCGTTCCACGTCACGGTGATGAGTCGATGCCCGTCGGTGGCGGTCAGGCGCGGATGCTCGCCTGCTTCACGTTCACCGTGCACACCGGTCAGATTCGGGCGCTCCTCGTCTCGTGATGCAATCTTGTGGATCTCGAGCACTTCACGCGGAATGAGCATCTCGTCCTCCTCCTCACCTCTGCGGGATTACGGACGCAAACCCCATGTCTGCGCCCGCCGCCCTTCGTTCACGTGCAGTCACACTCTCGTCTGGTCGGGCGGGGGCGTGACCGCAGGGCTCCCGTCTCGTCAATTCGTTCCTCGGCCACGAGCCGCGTGCGCAACTCGTTGAATCGTCGAATCTGCGCCGTCGTCTCGCGGTGCAACTCGCGTTGATCAGTGCGCCAGCGTTTCCGGTCCGAGGGCAGAGCGGAGCGCAGTGCCTCGCGTTGATCCTCGGCGGCGATGCGCAGCGCATCAATCAGGGTGGCGCGGTCGGCATGGGTGAGGGTCATTGGCCGCGCCGCTCCATCACCACGTCGCGCAGTATTTCGAACAGGCGCCAGAACCCGCTGAGACTCGGGTTGCGGCGTTGTCCGGCGTCCGAATAGTGCAATGAAAAATACTGCTCGGTCCCCGCACACTCCGGATTGAATGGCCGTTCCTCAATGAACAATTCCGGATCGCCATGCCAATGCACCGCGGCTTCATAGAGCGGTCGCACCTCGCGCCGAAAGTTGGTGATACCGGTACTACCCCGCGTCCAGTGCCCTGGTGAGATGTGCTCGGATCGGTAGAAATTGGCGAAGAGGTTCATCGTCCCTCCACCTTCGCCAGCGCCGCTCGGGCCGCCGTCACGCAGGGTAGCAGCACCGCTTCCACTGACAGGGCGCGCTCCCGCACATCGAGGAGGTCTCGCAGGGCGGCGTAGAGTTCCGGTGCCGCGGCGATGAGTCGGGCATTCGCCTCGCATGTTTCGTCAGACTGCTTTTCGTCGGCACTGCCGGCGGCAAGGCCGAAGAGGAGTTCCCCCTGCGGCCCTTCGATGTGCGTGAAGCCGCCCCAGGGAGCCGGGATGTGCCAGGGGGCGGGGGTGTGGGTGGTCATGAGAATTCCCCCACCATGCAATCCCAGGTGCCGGCGCCGTGCGCGATGCAAAATCGGCCGCTGAGCGCGTGGCGGACAAGGCCGTTCGGACCGTCGACGCTGCCGTTCAACCGGTGAAAATTGCTCCAGTCAACATAGCCGTGCGGGATGCGCTCGCGTTGCTCAGGCCAAGCCCGCTCCGTGATAACCCTGTGCATCTCGGCGACCGTCATGGGGCGGTGATACTCGTCCTCGATGCGACTGCCGGCGATGGTCCACTTGGCCTCCCAATCGGCCAGGTCCGCAATCCCGTCATCGGGATAGACGTGCAACGAGAAGCACCAGCCGGCCGACGACTTGCCGATGTGCAGGCGATCCTCTTCGTCGTACCGATGACAGTGGGGGCAGGTCTCGCGTATCCAGTAGTAGTTGGTGCCCATGTTCTTATGCCTCTCCGCGTTCGCCGAGGTCGAAGAGATGCCAGACGAAATCACCGCCGTGCGTCTCGAAGGTCCCGACGTAGTGGGCGCTCTCCGCGGGCGAGATGGCATGCCCCGTGCCGCACAGGCGCAGGAGACGGGAGGTTTTCGGAGCGGCAGGATCTACCAATGCCCACAGAGTCAACGATCCGTGCTGCACACCGAACCGCAGCAAGCGCGCGCCGAGCGGCATCGACACCGGAATATAGTCCGCCAGCCGAAGCTGAAATTTCCAGACTTCCCTCATCCCGCCCTCACTCCCGCCTCGCCAGACCAGCGTTGATAGATCAGAAGGGTATGTCTTCGTCTGCGGCCGGTGGCGGACTGACGCGGTTGTCGAAGCGCTCGCCGATGGGGGCCGATGCACCTTGCAAGATCCGCCGGCGCAATCTCTCGGCGAAGCTCACCGCCGCGGCCGGTTCCATCCGTTCGATGCGCCCGCCCGTCGGATTAATGAACTTCACCTTGTTGCGCTTCTTGCCCTCATACTCCTCTTCGTCCACGACGATCTCGACGAAATTCCCGACAATCGGTGAGGGGTCCGCGTTCAGCTCTTCGAAACGGTAGCCCCGTTTCACCGGATCCCAGCCGAGCGTACAGAGCTTTTCGGCGGTATACGGCCAGGCTTTCTCCGTGCAGAACAGATAGGCGGTAATGGTGTCGTTGTTCAGATCCTGAAACTGCACGATGATCTGCGGGGTGTCCTTGTGTTCGCCGGATTCGGCCAGCGCTGACCGCACCACCGATACGTCGTGGCGTCCTTTTCCGATGACTGGCATGTTCCTGCTCCTCTCCGGTCGGCTTACGCCGCCGCCTGTTCTTTTTCGGCCACGAGCGTGCGAAGCCGATCCACGCATTTTGCCAACTGCCGTGCGTTGCCCTTGGCCGCGTCGATGGCACCGGCAATCTTCGTTTGCTCGGCCGGCTGCGGGGCCAGTTGGCTCAAGAGTTCGAGGGCTTCGCGGTGCAGCACTTCGGGAGACGCCACCTGACCACGTGCCCGTGCCGCGGCATAGTCGGCATAGGACAGCGGCAGCTCGGCGGGCAGGCCGTAGCGGTTTTTTGCATCCCAGGCCGCGCAGCGTTCGGTGTGCACCACGCGTCGCCCGGTTGACACGCCCTTGACCTTCAGCTCGCCCTTGTCCTTCTTCGTGAATTCCTCGTGGACGGCGAACAGGTTGCACTTCGTCCACTCCTTCAGGAGCGAGGCGGCGATGCGGTGCAACTTGCACTCGTAGCGCGAATAGTCGGCACCGGCGGGATTTGAGAACGCCTTGATGGCGGTATGCGCAATCAGGATGACATCCATCCCCTTGGCCACTTGCAAGGCCTCCATGGACACCAGCAACTCACGCCACGTGTCCGCCGTGAGGGCATATCCCTTGCCGTAGCCAGGAGCCTCAATATTCGCCCAATTGTTCGCCGCGCAGACGTGCGCCCAAATCATCGGTTCGACGGCATCCACGGTGTCAATGACCAACGTGCGGTAGTCGTGATCGGCGCGGGCAAGCTCGCGCACGGCGTCCAGCACATCGCTGAAGCTCTGCGGTTTGGGGAAGTGCGGCACGTCGATTTCCGACAAGCCCTCTTCCGCCGGCAAGAAAATCGGCGCAGGGGCATCGGCTGCCCAGGTGGATTTGCCGACGCCCTCGGTGCCGGCGAGCAAGACCCGGTCGGGGGTCTGCTGCCGTTCGGTGCGGATGGCTCCGAGCGTCATCCGGCGGCCGTTTGGTGATGGACTTCCTGTTGCCATGGTCGTTTCTCCTCTCTCCTCTCAATCTCGATCGTCAGGCCGCGTGGTCTTGGGTCAGTTCGGGATGGACATGGTCCACGCGACGGTAGCGAATTGGATGCTCGGCGGGATCAACGCCCGCAGAGCAGACTTCCCACATCGGGCACTTGCCATAGGCAAAGCAGGCCTCCGGATTGCGCGGGCTGCGGCCCGCGAGGTGCGCCTCGCGCATGTCGCGCCCCTGAGCCCACACGTCTGCCAGGAATTCCGCGAGCTGGGATTCCGTGCGGGGGATCTCGCGGCGCTGAAAATAGCGTGTGGGTTCTGCCTCGATGGCCTCGCGCACGCGCCCGCGATACTCCTCGGCTGTTTCGTCGTGGTCGCGCTGCGTGGCATAGAGCGTGCCGTCCTTCTTGTATTTCCGCTCGGCCTCGGGCGTCGCCTTGCCGGGGCGCTGCGTCGGCTTGAGCACGACGTCGTAGAGCGTGCCGTCGGGCGGCCAGCCCAGTGCTTCGGCGCCGATCATGTAAATGCTCAGTTGGTGATCCATCTGGAGCTTGAGCCAGTAGTCCGCGGCCGGGCTGATATCCTCGCTGCTCGTCTTGTGTTCGACGATCAGGCGGCGCCCCTCGGCGCGAGCTCGCGCGTCGATCTTGCCGGCCAGGCGCCAGGTGCGGCTGGGTTGCATCGTCTCAGGGTTGATGAGCGGAGCGCGGAATTCTTCCTCGACGCCGACCACCTCGAGCCCCTGTCCGCGCCAGTGGGCATCATACCCGCGGAGCAGCTCGTCGCAGCGGACCTGGATGAAGGCATCGGTGGCGCGGCCGGCGACGGCCGAGAGTGCGCGGTCGAGGGCGCCCGTTATATCGCCCTCGCGGTGCGCGTGCCACCACGCCTCCATGCCGCGGTGCCAGAGCGAACCGAAAGCCAGGGCTTCGGCATCCACCGCCGAGCGCCAGCCCTCGACATACAGGAGGTGCTCCAAGCGGCTGCACTTGCGGTAGGCCCGCAACCGCGAGACGGTGAGCAGATCGGAAGCAGCCGGCTCGGTTGTCATGGCAGAATCCCCGCCGCCCTCAACTCCGCCGGCGCCACCTCGTACGACTCCTCGCACATCACGCAATCCACGGAATACACATCCGGCCCGGCGCCATATTCTCCACTATCGATGTGCAGGTCACAGAGTTCCCCACACTCCGGACACGGCATGAGCCAGGTGGGGGAGTAGGGGATTTGCAGCGGTTGCGGGGCATCCAGGTTCACGCCAGCACCTCCGTGGCTTCGCTGAGCCGCACAATTGCGGCGTCGCCGTTCTTCAGGGCATCGCAGGTCCGCTCATGGAGCTTGATGCAGCGGGCGCAAAAATGGAGCATCGGGATATCGAGACCGCTACAGCAGTGCGTGGGTGGGGCTTTGCAGAGTTCGCAGCGGGTCATGGCGCTGTGCGCTTTCTTGCCTCCCGGGCGCAGGCGGCATCGGTCCCGGCGCGGATTGCCTCTTCGCGGGTAGCGAATCCAGGCACGCAGTGAGAGACCTCCCATATGCTCCCACCATTCTCGCCGCGCAGACAAAAGGCCCATTCGGTAACCATCGGTGCCATTCCGCGGCGAACCGCCGAGCTTTTAGAATGACCAGCGGGGCGCTCGTACGACCACACGCCGCAGTCGTGGCAATCTTCAATCGCCGTCATTTGCATTCTCCATCCAGAACCGGTGCACACGGCGTCTGGTGGCAGTGCAGGCCCTCGGCGTCACGCTCGTTGGTCTCGACGCCACAGTTGACACACGGCGCGGGGCCGGGCGTGCCGTTGAGGTTAATCGCCCGATAGCAGGCCACACAGCCGAGCTCGCCCGAGGGCAGGTAACGGCCTTCACCGCGGAGCGCCACCTTGCAGATGTGGCAGGTCGGGATGGGGCGGACCTGCGAGAGCATCCGCGTCACGCGGAGGTTGCGGGCGGCGGCGGTCATGCTGAAATCTCCTTGGCTGTCATCATGCAAATACTCATAGCGCGATTTACGCGCTTCCGCAAGCGCGCATGACGATTATTTTGTAAGGGCTTGCGCAAGCGTGCAGGGCGCTGTATACGCAAGCCGTGTCGAATGGTGCCGCCTCAGAGCTGGCGAAACTCAGAGCCAAGAAGCTCAGCAAGGAACGCCGCAGCGAAATCGCCGGCATGGGCGCTACCGCCGTGAACAAGTCGCGCACCAAGAAGCAGCGCAAGGCCGCCGCCAGCAAGGCCGCGAGGGCGCGCTGGGCGAAGGCGAAGCGGCCGAAGTAGCCGCTCCATGGGGCCGAGAGTCTAGCCCCGGTTGTGGTGCGGTGGCAACTCATCGGGGTGGCTTCGGCAACGGATGGGTCGCGAGATAGGCGGCGCAACTGGCGGCTTTCTCTCGGCGTTCCTCGTCCCACTTCTGACGCTCGATCTCGTCAAGGCGGCTTTCATAGCGCCGGGCCGCGGAGTGATTTTCATTCTCGAAGTAATCCAGCCAGTGTTGATACGCTTGCCGCTGGTAGGGGTCGGTCACTTCCCGTTGCGCCCACTCGCGCAAATCGTGAATGCGGGTGAGCTTGGCAGGAATGGAGAGATAGTCGGCGCGCGACACGAGCATGGGGGTCGTGTGCAGGCCGAGTGGGTAAAGCTGGGCGAGTACCGCATCGTCCGCGGCCTCGCTTTGTGCGTGGTCAAGAATGGGAATCGGCCGCCCGGTGTATCGCATCCACGCTGCGGCGGTAATCACAATCCCGAGAAGCGCCGAGCCGAGAAAAATCATGCGCATCACCACCCCCACCGCGCCCACTGCACGCCCACGGCCATCAGCGCCATCCCCGCCGTCAGGATCAGGAGTGCCGTTCGCACGGAGTCAGGGCGGGCGGTGTCGAGGCGATCGAGAAGCGTCATCATCGCAGGAGCCCGCAGGCCGCTGTTGACCGCGGCGCCTCCAGCCACGCGGCGACGTTCTTCGGCGACTTCCAGCACGGCGACGGCGCATGGTTGTAGAGCCAGAAACAGATATCAAAGAGCCGATGGCGGTTGAGGTCATCGGCGCGGGCGCACGCTTCGGCCAGGTCGTTCGACAAGACGGCGGTGAGAAAGTCACCGGGCCTGATGCCGTGCACGATGTAGCGCAGCAAGCCACCGCGCAGACCTTCGGGGACGCTCGTGTAGACGTTGCCCACGGGGGCAAGCTGCTGCATGCTCTCGAGCAGTCGCACGCAGTCGGCGCAGAGTTCGGTGCTCATCGCTCCGCCTTCAGGGCCTTGCGCACGAGCTCGCCGAGGATGACCGCCGCTTGCTCGCGGTTGACCAGCGCCTCGCGCGCCGCGTCGTAGATCACCGCCGGCGCGAAGAGGTAGTTCCCCGCCGTCGTGCGGTAGATGCCGCGGGCAATCTGCTGCACGGCGACCGGCGTCTCGCGATCCGGGGGCGGGGCAATATCGCGCTCGCCGTTGGGCAGAACCCGATAGTCACTGAGCTCAATGGACATAGGGGCGTTCCTCTTGGTGATGCTGGGCGGCGGCCATGCCTTTCGCGTAGCCGACCGCTTCGGCTTCGGCGGCGGTGGTGTTGGCTTGGTCCAAGGCCGCTTGCAGGGCGCGGATGCAGCCGAGGGCCGAACTGTGGTCGGCGTCTTTCATCTCGCAGATGATGCAGTGCATCAGTCCTCCGTCCACACCTGAAAGGGCACGTTGGGTTGCGTGAGCCGGGCCAGAAAGCGCGTGCGGCGGCGGGCCCTGGACCGCTCGCGGCTGTAGGTTCTGGTGTCGCGTTGGCGTTGCCAGAAGTTGCGACAGCGCGGACAGGTGCGACGCCGGTGGCCGGCGGGCGTCGGGCCGTCGAGGCAGGTGAGGGGGAGATAGGGGTTAGCCACGGCGCACCCGTTGTAAGGTCTCGGCGGTTTCGAGGTCGGTGAGAAATTCCGTCACATCGTCCAGCAATTCCTCGTCGGGTCGGAACCCGGCGTCTTGGATGCGACCGAGCAGGTCGAGCGCTGCGCGTTGCTGGGCTTCGGTCATGTGTCTTCACCACAGCGTATGCAGCGCGGCCCAAATCTGCTTGAGCAGATGCCAGTAGGAACCGACCAACGTGTCGCACCAGCCCACCTGCTCGGGAAGGATGTGCGGATATCGCCCGCAATCTGACCAGGCCATTGCGCCGCCCATGAAGAAGGCGAACAGGCCGAAGGTGCAACCTATGCAGACGAAGGTGATGCCGAAAAGGACGGGCACGTCGTACCAGTGACCGGCATTGCTGTAGACATAGTTGCAATGCACGCACGTTGTCTTGGTGCGCTCAACCCGTCCGCAGCTCGGGCAGCGTGCTTCGTGATGGCGTATCATCGTCCGCATTCCTCGGTCACGGCTGCGCCTCATGCTCCCGCATCCACGCCTCGATCCATTGGACCGTGAGGGCGGCATAGACAGAGATCCCTTCGACGTGTCCCGGCATGAGATTCAAGAACCACCGCTCGGCGGGGCGTTCGCTGTTCGGCTTGAGGCCGGGTAGCGCTTCGTAATGGCAGCCGCGGGCATTGGCGATCGTGCCGACGAGGCAGGCGCACTCGCCCTCGTAGGCTGTGCCTTTGATGCGGCCTTCACGGACTGCCGCGAGCAGTGCTGGCACCTCGGCGGGCGCGGCGTCGAGCACGGCATATAGGTCATTGCGGGCAGCGGTGAGATGGTTGGCGTCCGTGAGGTTGGCGCGCGTGAGGTTGGCGTCCGTGAGGTTGGCGTCCGTGAGGTTGGCGCGCGTGAGGTTGGCGCGCGTGAGGTCGGCGTCCCTGAGGTTGGCGCCCCTGAGGTCGGCGCCCCTGAGGTCGGCGCCCGTGAGGTCGGCGCCCGCGAGGTTGGCGCCCCTGAGGTCGGCGCCCCTGAGGTCGGCGCCCGTGAGGTCGGCGCCCGCGAGGTTGGCGCCCCTGAGGTCGGCGCCCCTGAGGTCGGCGCCCGTGAGGTCGGCGCCCGCGAGGTTGGCGCCCCTGAGGTCGGCGCCCCTGAGGTCGGCGCCCGTGAGGTCGGCGCCCGCGAGGTTGGCGCCCCTGAGGTTGGCGTCCCTGAGGTCGGCGCCCCTGAGGTTGGCGTCCCTGAGGTCGGCGCCCCTGAGGTTGGCGTCCGCGAGGTTGGCGTCCCTGAGGTTGGCGCGCGCCGCCACGGCTGCGATGAGCGCGGCGCGCACCGTCACCGCGTCCGACGTGTACAGGACGGCATTAGTCCAGCGATTGCGAATCTCGATCATGCTTCCTCCTCCATCTGCTTCCGCTGCTTCATCGTCTCCATTCCTTCCGCCCGCTCCATCACCGCCTCGATGCAATGCTCGGCTTCGGCAAAACACAGTGCGCACAGCCCGGCGTGTTGGATGGTCGTGCCATCGGGCTCGGCCAGGACAACGCGGCGGACGACTTCGCCACCGGCGCAGTGGGTGCACTGCATGAGGGGGACCCCGCTAACCACGGGCCACCGCCGTCCACAGGTTTCGCAGCCAGCCCTGGATAGCGCCCGCTGCCACTTCCTTGGCCTTGAGCGTCGGCCCCGCGCGCTCAACGTGCAGCCGTTGGGCGACAATACGTTTGGCGCGCTTCCGGGCCTTCGCCAGCCGGCGGGCGTGAGCGGATTTATTGGCGCAGCGCTTCATCGGTACTCCATTTCAGCTTGGCTCATTTGCAATTGACCTCGGGTCGTGAGTATGTGGTTCGCTGCGGCGCTCGGGGTGGGCGTGAGGTGGGGAGAACCGCGTCGCGGAGGTGCCTCATGTCCACAACCTTGTCAGGGCGGCCCACCAGCGGTGCCAGCGACGCATGCGGCGCCAGGTGTGGCCCTTGTCGGTAGAGATGTACCAGGTGCGTCCGCCGTCGTAGGACTTCAGCCTGCGCTCGCCATCGACGTACACTTGGAACACGTAGGCAGGGGAGAATTGATATGCCGAAAGATCCGCTTGCGGACATCGTTGAAACACCGGCTTTACCCGAGACATTTGTCGACTCCGTGGGCATGAGCGGCACGATGGAGTACACCGCGCGTCTGGATTTGTGCGTCGAGCGCACCGATCGGCATGGCACCATGCGGCGCTTTCCGGTTGCCCGACTGATTTTGACGCCTCGCGCCACTGTGCAGTTGATGGAGACCGCGCGACAGCTGGTTGCCCAACTGGAGGCCGAGGGTGCGTTGAAGCGCCTCGCGCCCGGCACCAAGACCGAGCACTGAGAGGCCCCTACCATGCGCGTTGTGATGCTGCTCGTGCTGTGCTGCGTGGTGGGGGTCTTGTCCGGCTGTCCGGCGATTACGCCGTCGCAGCGCGCCGCCGTGCATGAACGAGTCGTCGCCTCCGATGCGGCCGAGGCGCAGCTCGATGCGCGGCTCTCGCAAATCCTGATCCTGCCCGGTGATGCGGCGCGCCCCTACCACATCCTTGGCACTGTGAGGGTCGAGTCCGCCCATGGCAACTGCTCCCCCACATTGGTCCGCCGCGCAGCCGTCGAGCGCTATCCAACGGTCGACGCCGTGATCGGCTTCATTGCGTACGGTGGCACGTCGAACCCTGTGGGCCCGAATGTCGTTGGCTGCGAGGGGACGGCCGTGCGGTTTTTGGAAACGAGCAAGTAGGGGGGGTTGGCGTGGTTCGAAATGGCTCACGTCGGACACGGTACTACGTGGTAATACGAAAATCAATGCCCCAGCAAAATTTTCTCAGCGCGACGACACTTGCGGCTCCATGAGCGTGCGTATTACCCAAGCGCTGATGGCGCGCGATAAGGCTGGTCCGAGCGACGATGATCTTGCGTGGAAGTCGGTCAGCTTCCGTTTGAGCCCCAGCTTGCTGCAAGCGATCGATGTCTACATGGCAGGGCATGGCGTGCGTGACCGCTCAGATCTGGTACGTCTCGCTATCAGCGAATTCATCAAGTTCGTGCCCACCCAGGAGGAGCTTCGCCTAGAGCTGGAGCGCCTGCGGGCACGGCAGAAAAAGCGCGGCGAATAGCACACCCCGGCACGGGGCCGGGTGCATACCAACCAGAGGGGGAACTATGCGAAACGTGCGGATCTTCGTATTCGTGCTCGGCCTGGCCGTTTGCAGTGGTCGGGCAGCGCAAGCCCAGGATACCGGTGCCGATCTGTCGGCGGCATTGGCGGGCGCACTCTCGGATGCGGTCGACAGTCCCGAGCCCGACCAGACGGGACGCAGCGCCAGCGGCGGCGATGCACTGCTAGACCAGATGCGCGCCGCGCTTGCGGATGGCATGGCCGCCGACCAAGAGGGCCAGCAATGAGGCGGGGGCGCGCGTTAGCACTGGTTGCGGCGTGTCTCGCGATTGCTGTCTCAAGCTGCGGCGGTGGCGGGGACGGCGGAGGCAATGGAACCGGCGGCAATCAAACACCGCAGCCCACGGCGCCGCCTGGTTCGACGCCAACGCCACGCTCCCCGACTCCGCGGCCTACAGTCGGCGGCACCAGCGTCTGCGGCGGTTCGATCACGTCGGCGCCGAAGGTCTGCAACCTTGAGCCGCATGATGCCGGGGTGTCGGGTGGCGTGCGTTACCTGACGTTCAGTTTCTGCCTCTCAGATCTCGAGGGGGACATCACGCAACTCTGCACGGGCGTGTCAGTGAACGGCAGCTCGCCGGCGATCACCTGCGGACCGATCGCACCGGGCAGCGCGACGGTGAATGCGTGTACGACCACGGGAGCGATTGCCATTGGACCGGTCGGCATCGTCCGTCAGTATACCTTCGCCTTCAATGTAGGTGACTCAGCGGGGCACATCAGCAACAACGCCAGCACCTCGTTCACCTGCTGCCAAGGCTAGATTCGGCCACGTCCGAGTCCAGGGCCGACGCTCCGAAAGGGGGCGCCGGCCCTTTGTTTTGGTGCGCGGACAGGAAATTTGAAAATTGCATTGACTTTTTTTCGCGTCTGACATAGTGATACGTGGTATGACGTACCCTGAAAGCGAAGAGGGGCCGATGGTCAACAAGAGTTTCCGCATTTCGGAGCGCGACTGGGGAAAACTCGCGGAGCTTGCAGAGCGCCGCAAGCGTCGGCCCGCCGAGTTTGTTCGCATGATTCTTGAGAAGGTGGCAAACGGCAAGGCGTCGCGTGCCGCCTAAATCCGCGCGAGGATGATCGCCAGTTGCGCTAGCGCAGAGTCGCCGTCCATGTTGGCAAAGCCGCAGATACCCGGAAGCGACGCGCCCATCAGTAGGGCTTGGGCAACTTCGGCCCTTGGTGTGGAGCGGGCTGGTGGCGCACCCAGCAACGCCCGCACCGCCGCCAACTGCACCGCCGCCGTCTCATCCACCTCGACTACCCCACTTCGCTTTTCCCGTGCCGTAAGCCGCCGGGTGCGTACCCAGCGGCCGTTTCGAAACGCCACGGTTGTCTGTGCAAGTGCCGCACGCATTGCGCGCCTCCATTCTGCAATGGTTCGGTGCGGTGTTCAACGTCGGTCGACGCTGAGTTTCCCCGAGACCGGGTTAGAATCGCTCCTCCCCGCAGCCCCCAGCAGCGGATACTTTCGCTTAGATAGCCGCGTGGGTCAATCCACAAGCAGTCGCGTGGTGGGGATCGGCGCAACCCCAGATGTTGCGGCGGGCGTGGGTAGACAGCGCGGGGTGCGTGCAGGCTGCTTTCGCCCCGGCTGTCAAGTGATTGCGAAGGGATGATGGCGGCGCTGCTGACACCGGAGGAAGTGGCGACCCAGCTCGGCATCAGCCGCGGCACCGTTTATAATTGGGCCTATCAACGCCGCGTGCGCAGCGTGAAAGTCGGCCGCTGCCTGCGCTTTCGACCCGAGGACATTCAACGGCTCATCAAGCCCAACACGATGCGGGCAGTCCCGCGCGCCCCGGTGAATCGTGACGAACAAGCCGCCTGAGAAAACCCGCGGCGTCTACGAACGCGAGCGCGGCTCGGGCACCTGGTGGGTGCGCTACGCCGACGAGTACGGGCGCGAGCACCGCGAGAAAGTGGGGCCACGGGGTCTAGCACTGGCGGTCTACCGTAAACGCAAAACTGAAGTTGCCGAACGCCGCTTCTTCCCTGAACGCCTGAAGCGGCGCGAGGTGCTGCTCCGCGACGCCATCAAGGCGATGCTGCTGCGCAAACAGCACCTGCGCTCCTACAAGGACATGGTGCGGATGGGCGCGCTGTGGACCACGGAGCTTGGAGAACGCCCGCTGCGCACGATCACGGCCGACGACGTGGCGCGCGTGGCAACGCTGCGCCGGGCCGCGGTGGCGGAACAGACGGTGATCCACGAGCTGGGATTTCTCGGCAGCATCTATCGCGCGGCTATTCACGAGGGCACCGCCGAGCGGAGTCCGGTGGGTAGCGTGGGCAAGCCCAACAACGCGCGCCTGCGCTATCTGCGCGACGAGGAAGAAGCAGCGTTGTTCGCCAAGCTGCCGAAGCGCTGGCATGACCTGGTGTTGCTCGCCTTGCACACCGGGATGCGCCAGGGCGAGCAGTTTGCGCTCAAGTGGGAATACGTCGACCTCGCCAACCACGTGATTCGCATTCCTCGCGGTAAGAACGGCACGCCGCGGATCGTCTCGTTGAACGATACCGCGGTGGCCGTCTTGAAACGCCAGCCCCGGCAATTGCGCTGCGCCTGGGTGTTTCCCACCGGCTCACGCAAGGGCGGGGCCACCCCTGGCAAGCGTCACCTGAACGCCCGGAATTTTCTGCAACGCTACTTCATGCCCGCGCTCGTCGCGGCGTCGATCACGGATTTCACCTGGCACGATCTACGGCACACCTTCGCCAGCCGCCTGGCAATGATGGGCAAGGACATCCGCACCATCGCCGAGCTGCTGGGCCACACCACCATTCAGCAGGCAGCGCGGTACGCGCATCTCTCAGCCAGCCATCGGCTCGAGGCCGTCCGCGCGCTCAACGGACATGGCGGCGCAACCCGAACCGGTACGAGAACCGGTACTGGAGAACAGGCATGACAAAAATGTCAACGCGCCAGGCAGGGATCGAACCTGCGACCTACGGCTTAGAAGGCCGCATATCGGGTTTCGCTGGCCATTCGATTTCTCGCGATTTGACCCCGTGTCTCGTGCCCAGCGGCGGCAGGGGGAGTTCACGTGACTTCATCGCTAATCACCCCGTTTCCGGGGTCCAACCGGTACGGCAACCGCCCCCAGGGCGACGCCGACGCTGTCCCTAACCCCCAACCCTCACCAACGGAGCGGGGCGGGGCGGATGGCGGCCATGCACGGGCGCACACAGACAACACGAGCAGATCAGCTCGCCGCGGCACGGTTGCGCGTGCCACGGCGTCTAGGTGGTGGAGGGCCGGGTGCGGTGCTGCAGGACGGCGGGGGCCGTGTGGGGTCGGATGGCGGTGGGGGCGGTGGGCAGCATCGTGAACCCGGAATGCATGACGCGGTGACGATATCGCAGCGCGAAGCCAAGTGCAAATACAGGAGATTACTGATTCGAGTTTCACCGCGCCCGGTCCGCTGGGCGTGTTGCGCCGGAAGGATCGCGGTCCGCCCCGTGGTCCTTGCCATTCCGGCGCGACGAATTGCGGGCGCCCAGCGACGCGAAGGGATCGGAGGTAATCAGGCGTGGCGAAAGCTGCGCGGCCGTCGAGCCGCCGGGAAACCGGAGGGCGGGTACTCCCATAGACCTGAGCGCACGAGGCTGAACGGACGGGTGGATCGTCCAGGCGCCCTTCCCATGCCATCCCAAAGCGTCGGTGGATGCCGGCACACGCGGCGACTCGCAGTCGCGTTCGTCGGTTGTCACCGCTCCGCGAGGTCGGGATACCCTGCTGATCGGGGACCAATGCCCGTGGCCGGCGAGCGCTGCCCCCAGCGCGGCGCACGGGTTGATCAGCATTGCGGAGAGGCCCCATGACCCGCCAAGGCCACCTCTTCGATGGCCAGCGCATCAACATGGCCGACTCCATCGCGCTGACGATCGACTCCCTGCAAGCCTACGGCGAGCGTTATCGCCATTGGGCCATCGCCTGGAGCGGCGGCAAGGACTCGACCACACTGGTCACCTTGGTGCCGTATCTGATCGAGGCCGGCAAGATCCCGCGGCCAGAGACGCTGACCGTGTTGTATGCCGACACGCGGATGGAGCTGCCGCCCTTGTCGGTGGCCGCACTCGCCATCGGCCAGGAGCTCCGCGACCGCTGCATCGAGACGCGCACGGTGATGGCGCCGCTCGACAAGCGCTTTCTCGTCTACATCCTTGGCCGCGGCGTGCCGCCCCCCAACAACAATACGCTGCGTTGGTGCACCCGGCAGATCAAAGTGGACCCCATGGCCGACGAGCTGCGCCGGCTGCATGGGCACCGCGGTGCCAAGCTCCTGATGCTGACGGGCGTGCGTCAGGGCGAGAGCGCGATTCGCGACGGGCGCATCGCCATGAGCTGCGGCCGCAACGGCTCAGAGTGCGGGCAGGGTTGGTATCAAGAGGCGTTGCCGGAAGCCATCTGCGACACCTTGGCCCCGCTGCTCCACTGGCGCGTCTGCCACGTCTGGGAGTGGCTGAAACATTGGGCGCCCTCCGAGGAGTTTGGCGACTGGTCGACCGCCGCGGTGGCCGATGCCTATGGCGGTGATGAGGCCGAGGAGATCAACGCACGCACCGGCTGCATGGGCTGTCCCTTGGCGCACAAGGATACGGCGCTCGACACGGTGATAGCCAATCCCTCGTGGGCCTACCTGGCCCCGCTCCGCGGCTTGCGGCCGATCTACCGCGAGCTGCGCGAGCCGTGGCGCCGGTTGAGAAAGCCGGGCGGCGAGACGCGGGTCGATGGTTCGCTCGTTGAGAATCAACACCGCATGGGGCCGCTCACGTTGGAGGCCCGGCGCGAAATGCTGGGGCGTATCTTGGAGATTCAATCACTCGTCAACACGGCAGCACACCAACTGCGCCGGCCACCGATTGACATTCTCAACGCCGAAGAAGTCGCGCGCATCAACACACTCATCGACGCCGGCACCTGGCCGCAGCGCTGGAGCGGCGACGAGCCCTTGGCAGATGAGCCGTTCACCGAGAATGTCGATCAGGGCGGGCTGTTTGAGGCCATCGTCGGAGCCACCCCATGACCCGCCTCGCCCTCGACCGCCGCGAGGTGCAGAGCGTAGCCGCACTGTTGCGCAAGCGTGGACATACCGTCACGATCCAGAACCGTCTCACCGGCGGCCACACCCCAACTCCCGCCGGCGATCTCGACGTCGACGGGCAGGCCGTGGCGGTGCTGGTCAGCCGCACGCTCCGCGACCAACTGCACACCGTCCATGTGCGGGGGCGTGAATATCGGTATCGCTACGACCGCATCGTCTTCAACTGTGCGATCAGAGGCCAGCGCCGCACCAATGTGGATTTCTGGGTGCTCGTCTGGCAGCACGCCAAAGAAACCCGTCGGTATGTGGTGCCGGCGGCGCGCATTCGCTGCAAGACCCTGCGGATTCTGCCGCTGCACAAGCTGCTCAAAGGCACGCACTGGCTCTGTGCCTATCGGGATCAGTGGCCGCGTCTGGTGCGGGGCGGGAAGGTGGCGGCGTGAAACGCCCCCCGCTCTTTCGCGGCTTTCATGCCCTGCCGGGTGAACTCGTCGTCGACAATTTCGCCGGCGGGGGCGGTGCCTCGAGCGGCATCGAGGCCGCGCTGGGCCGTCCGGTGGATTTCGCCATTAATCACGATGCCGAAGCCATCGCCATGCACAAGGCCAATCACCCCGCAACCAAGCACTTCTGCGAGAACATCTGGGAGGTGGACCCGCGCGAAGCCTGCGGCTCGCGGCCCGTAGGGCTGGCTTGGTTCAGCCCGGATTGCACCCATTTCAGCCGCGCCAAGGGCACGCAGCCACGTCGCCAAGACATCCGCGGCCTGGCCTGGGTGGTCATTCGCTGGGCGAAGGCGGTGCGCCCGCGGATTATTTTTGTCGAGAACGTCGAGGAGTTTCAGACTTGGGGGCCCCTGACGGCGGAAGGGGCGCTCGACCCAGCGCAATCTGGATCGACCTTTCGTGCTTGGCTCGGCGAGCTGACGGCCCTGGGATACTCAGTCGAGTTTCAATCGCTGGTCGCGGCAGACTATGGGGCGCCGACGACGCGCCGGCGGCTCTTTCTCATCGCCCGCGCGGATGCGCGGATACCTGCATGGCCGACGCCGACACACGGCGAAGGCCGTCCCGCAGAGTGGCGACCGGCCTCGGACATCATCGACTGGTCCTTGCCCTGTCCCTCGATCTTCGAACGCAAGCGACCGCTGGCGGAAGCTACCTTGCGAAGGATTGCCGCGGGCATCCGGCGCTACGTCATCGAGGCGGTCAATCGGTTCATCATCCCTCTCACGCATCAGGGTGATTTACGGGTGCACGGGATTGACGAGCCGGTACGGACGATCACCGGAGCGCATCGCGGCGAGCTCGCCCTGGTCGAGCCCTTCATCATTCGCCACGGGCATTACTCGACCGTGTCCGGTGCGGGCCTGCACGCGGGCTGTGGCGCGGGCACGTTTCGCGGGCAACCCTTGCACCGTCCACTCGGCACCGTCTGCGCCACCAACGACAAACACCTGGTCCTGCCGGTGATCACCAAGCACTATGGTGGACCAAACGGGCACCAAACCCCTGGACAGCCGCTGACGCGCACGCTGGGAGCGGTCACGGCGCGCGATCATCATGCGCTGACCGCCGCCTTCCTGACGAAGTTCTACGGCACCGCCGTTGGCGCAGACGTGCGCCAGCCCTTGCCGACGGTGACCGCCGGCGGCGATCGGGGGGGTGGTCACATCGCGGAGGTGCGCGCCTTCCTCCTGAAATACTACGGCGCCGACGGGCGCAGCCAGACGCAAGGGCTGCTTGATCCACTCCATACGGTGACGACGAAGGCCCGGTTTGGGCTGGTCACGATTCACGGGGTCGACTACGCCATTGTCGATATCGGCATGCGCATGCTGCAGCCGCGCGAGCTCTTCGCGGCGCAGGGATTCCACGAGCATTACGACATCGCACCGCTCTGCAATGGCAAGCCACTGACGAAGACGGCGCAAATTCGGCTGGCGGGCAACTCGGTCTGCCCAGACGTCGCCGACGCGCTGACCGGCGCGAATGTTCTGGGGGTGGCGGCGTGAACCCCGAAGCCCAGCTCGCCGCCATCATCGTGCGGCACTTCCGCAGCAAAGGCCTCCGTGTCGGCTGCGAGGTCCAAGTCCCCGGCTACGACGAGCTCGGCCGCGCGGACCTGGTCCTGCATTCCCCGGCCGGCTGGTGGACCATTCACACCAAGCTCCACCTCGGCCTCGACGTCATCAGCCAAGCCTTCAAGTGGGTGCCCTACTGCCACCGGACCTACATCGCTGTCCCCCAGCCTGAACAAAGCCGCCAAGACTCCCACACCTGGCGCTACGCCCTCCACGTGCTCGCCAGAGACAACATCGGACTGTTCGTGGTCCGTGGGCGGGAGGTCATCGAGATCGCGCGGCCGCGGGGCTGTAATGAGCCAGGGGCCATTGGTTTGGAGATATTGCCAGAGCACGAGACGGCGGTTGCCGGGAACGACGCGGGTGTGTTTCCGCATGCGCGCTCGGGGGTGAAAGCGGAGCTGCTGGCGAAGCTCGAGGGGATTGGGCGGCCGGTCAAGATTGGGAAGCTCACGAACGATCGAGTGTTGCAGGGGTGGTTGAAGAATCAACTCGACGCGCATCCGCATTTCGAGGCCCTGCGGCTCTCAGGGCAGTGGTTTGTGCGGCGGCGGGAGGCGGCCTAGATGATCGTCTCTGCCGTTTTGGCATTTTCGAACCTCACGCTCGCGAGCTACGGCCTTCTAGTTGCAGCGGTGTTGAAGTCCCTGGGGTATGATGCGCGGCTGTCCGCGTGGTTGCTCGGAGGAATCGCCGGCTTCATATTTCGGCGCTGCACGGGCTGCAAACTACTGCATCTCTCTTGGCAGGGCCGCGCTGCGTGGGCCGCGCTGTTGTCCCATGGGGTGCGGCGATGAGTGCCCGCGCCCACCGCTTCGCCCGCCGCCTGGCTGCGCGCCGGCTAGGGGAGGATGTCATTGCGGAGTCCATGTCGGAAGGGGACTTACAAGAGTCCGTCCGCCAGATGTGTCGAGCCTTTGACCGGCTCTACTACCATACACATGACGCGCGAAAATCCCCCGAGGGATTTCCCGACGCCACTATCATCGTCGGCGACCTGCTGATTCTCCGTGAGCTGAAGACGATGACCGGGAAACCCACGCCGGCCCAGCTCCGCTGGCTCGATGCGCTCAGCCGCGTGACGCGGGTGGACTCGGGGATTTGGCGGCCGAGTGATTGGCGGTCGGGAGCAATCGAGGATGCCCTACGCGGCAGAAACGGAGGTGTTGGATTGACCTGAACCTATGGCTCGAGGTGGCGATTCTCGCAGGGATCGTCGTGGTGATTCACCAACAAGGTCAACTGCTCACCCTCGCCCGGGCGAGCCAGAACCGAGAGGAGAGAGAACTCGTGACACTCGCAGAACTGAAAACCAAAGTGGAAGCAGCCACGGCCATCGAAGAGAGCGCCGTGACGCTCATTCAGGGGATTGCCCAGCAACTGAAGGATGCCTTGGCCAACGGAGCCGACCCCGCAGCCATCCAGGCCATCGCGGACGAGCTCGACGCCGGCACCAACGACCTGGCGGCGGCGGTGGCGGCCAACACCCCAGCGGCGCCGCCGGCGTAAGGAAACAACCCCATTTCCAGGGCATCAGCCTGCGGGTTGGTGCCCTGGGAGATGGGGGAATGGGAGGGGTGAGGTGAGGAGCTGATGGAGTGGTTGAATCTACACACAAAGACGTTGAAGTCTCCTGAGTTTGTCGGCTCCGATCCGGTCGAACGTGCGACGTGGCTCTGCCTCACGCACTTCTGCGTCACGCAGGAAAACGGCGGCGTGATCGTCGACTGTCGCCCCTGGAAAGACCGCCAATGGCAGCAGCTCTGCGCGGTCACGCTGGAGGAGGTCAGCACCGATTGCCGGCTCTTCTGGTGGGAGGGCGATAGCCTCTGCCTGTTCGGTTACCCGAGCGAGAAACAAGCCGAGATTCAGCACAAACGCGAGGCCGGAAAAGTGGCGGCGCAGAAGCGCTGGGGGAAGCCGAAAAAGACCCGTGGGAATGGGTCGTCGAATCCCACACCCAATGGGTCAGGCATTCCCACACCCAATGGGTCATCACAGACCATACCCAATGCGACGGCAGAGACCACCCCCAATGGGTCAGGTTATACGGAAAGGGAAGGGGAAAGGGAAAGAGAAGGGGAAAGAGAAGGGAAGAAGATTGCGGCTGCGCCGGTCGGCAAAAAAGCCGACACGTCGGTCGCCGAGTCCTGGTTGACGCCGTACTGGAACGCCTGGATTGCCCGGTTCGGTTCCCCACCGCGGCATCGTGCGGGAGCCTTGGCGAAGTATTTGCGCCCGCTACACGACGAATTCGGCGCCGACGAAACACTCTCGCATTTTCAGCTCTACCTGGCACGCACCGGTCCCAACTTTGTCGACCTTGCGAAGTTCGCCGACACCTTCGCCGACTGGAACGGCCGACAGCCGCCCGCAGCGGGGCGTGCGAGCCCGATGGACCAGACCATCGCCGCCGGCAAGCGCGTGCTGGCGCGCATGGTCGAGCGAGGTGAGGCATGACCAGACCCGAAGCATTCAAGCTCGTGATGCGGCTGGCGAGTGGGTTTCCGAAAACCCCGCTGCATGAGGCGACGATCGAAACCTACCAGGATTGCCTGATGGACCTGGACCACGACCGCGCTGCTGGCGCCGTAGAGGCGCTTCTGCGCACGGCGGTATTCCTGCCGGCTATCGCCGAGATTCGGGCGGCCGTCGTGGGGAACATCGCCGGGCCCGAGACCGCATGGGGGGAACTGCACGCGGCAATTCAGCAGCATGCGACCCAGCCAACGTTCTCGTCACCGCTCGTCGCCGAAGCGCTGCGCCTGACCGGTCGCTCTTGGGCGGACGTGCGGGTGTTGCAGTTTGACCAGTACCCCTGGCTCAAGCGGGATTTTTGCGCAGCCTATCGCGAGGTGGCAGAGCGAGCGCGTCTTGGTGCCCAGGTTGCCCCAGGTGCGCAACTGCCGTCGCGGGAAGAGGCCCGGGCCATCGTGCAACACGTGCTGGCTGCTGTCCCGGAGGAAGCACCAGCAGCGGTCCCCGCAGTGCTGGCATCGGTGGACAACGCCGACGAAATCGGCGGCATGATCCGCCAGGCCATCGTGGATCTGGAGCGCAAGTGTGCGCCGAAGTCCATCCCCGCGGATGAATTGGCGAATCGACGCGCCCTGCTGCGTCAACAGGCCGAACGGTTACGGGCCAACGGGGGCTGAACCATGACGACAAATGCTGACACCCTCCCGACTTTTGCGGACGCCAAAAAACTCGACCCCGCCGAGCAACTACCCCGCCTCGAAGCCGTGGCCCTGACGGCACTGCGCCACCGCCTGACCGAGAGCCAACACCAGCATGCACCCGGGGACTGGGCGACGCAGAGTGCAGCCTACCATGCCGAACATGCCCATGGTCACGCCGAGCACGCCAACGATGCGCTGCTGTTTGAACCGGAGCGTCACCGGGCGCTGATTCGCGAACACCTGCGCGCCACGCTCTCCCGCTGCGCCATGGCGCT
>JADMIO011227152.1_pt1 | contig 59509 bp, 50 predicted proteins | sample 8958161 | NCBI WGS metagenome assembly JADMIO01 (sample SAMN16585339, study PRJNA669376) | soil metagenome | isolation source: Crop rotation soil | place: USA: Cullars Rotation, Alabama | collected 2011 | reverse complement strand
GCCGCGACTTCAAGTCACGTGAATTCCAAGCTTCGGATCCCACTGTGCTGGAAAGAAAATGTATTTGAACCCTGAAGGGGTTCAACAAAAAATGTCGCACAGAGGGAAAGAGAGAAAGAGTGCGACGTAACAGACGATGATACCGTGTCCCCACAGAAGTGTGGGGAGTAGTAATGCACTTGGCTAAATAAAAAATCAAATGAAAAGCAAAGTCCATAACTTTTGTCAGACGGAGACCGTCAGACAAAAAAAATCCCGGAATAATAATTACCCCGGGATTTCGATATGATGATTTTCTTTTCTAATTCACTTCAAAGTTAAACCGAACTGTTACCATCGACTCATGATCTGATTTATCGAAACGGATATTTTGCAGGTATTGCATTATCGCTGTCTTGTAAGCATTGCTGCTATTGGATGAACCTTTGGCGATACTTAAAAACTTACCTACTCCTTCAGGGGAAACATTTACGTTGGCATAGATAGTTGCTTTATCCAAATCGCCCTGGAAAGAATAGAAGCGAACAATTTTTCTATCACCACCTGTTACCTTTGGCCCATTTCCATTTCCATTACCACCGCCGGTGCCATTTCCATTACCACCACCGGTACCATTTCCATTTCCTACACCAGTACCGTTTCCACGGCCACCCGCTATGCCATAATCATCAGCAGCACCGCCGCCTTTGTTAGTTCCATAAACATTTTTTCCCATTTGTGCTTTTGCTTTCGGAGCAGGTGGTTCTACAATGGGCTTGGGTTCTGCTTTCGCTATAGATTGCTCATTGATTCGTGGGGATTTTTCAGCTACAGCTTTTGGCTTATTCACCTCAGGTGCATCTTTTTCAGTGTCTTCATCCCAATCCTTCGATGTCGTAGGCGATGTTTCAGGTGCGGCACCAACGGGACCAGAAGCAGTTGCCGTATTACCACCACCACCACCAGATTCTTCTGCACTTTCTTGTTGAGGCGGTTCGGGCGGATCTGGAGGCAACGTTATTTCAACATCAATGCCCGTCTCCTGGGCTATTGGCTCAAAAGTGGGGGTTTCCCATTTCAGCAGGAACATAAGAAGAAGCATGAACCCGGCAAAGCCGGCCGTAATCATATAGGCTTTTTGCCGATGTTTTAATTCAAGGGTTGCAGACATAACGTAAGCGTTGTTCATACAAATTTACATTTTGGTGAGCGGCTGTGGAACTCATTGTTGTTCACACCTGTTATTAACGATGCAAATGGCGTGCAACTTGCACAAAAGAGGACTTATATAATGTTAAAGTAGGAGCCTCGCCCAGACAAGAAAAAGAGAGAAAGAGGAATACAATGGGTTAGGAGTTTAAAGGAGAATAAGAAGGGGGTGATCTTTGGAGCAATAGTCTTTTGAATTATTTCAAAGAGTATTTAAATAACTCCTTCTCTCTTTTTCCTCCTTTTACCTCTTAGCTTTAAAAAACAAAGGAAGGTTGGCAATCAACAAACCTGTAAGGACAATAACCATGCTGATAACATGGTTGGTGGTAAATTTTTCGTGAAGCCAAAATACCGCCTCACTGGTACTGAAAATAGGGATGAGGTTGCCGAATAAAGCTGTTCTTCCGGCTCCCAGTTTTTGTATGGCCGAATTCCATAACAGGTAACAGATTACTGAAGCTCCTAATCCAAGGTAAAGGATTACTCCGGCAAGAGGCCAGCTCCAGGTGATTGTACTGCTTTGCCCCGATTCCCAGATAAAGAATGGTAGCAGCATGAGTGTGCCAATAAAGAAAATATTAAATAGAAAGCTGGGAGGAGAAATGGCTGCGGGCTTTTTTCTTATCAGCACATTGTAAACGGCAAAACAAAAGGCACCGAGGAGTACCCATAAATCACCCTCGGAAAATTTAAAAGTAAGTAGGTTATGGTAGTCGCCTTTTGATAGAAGGAACAAAACCCCGGTCACGCAAAGTGCAATCCCCACAATTTTGAACCAGCCGATCTTTTCTTTTAAAAATATTCTCGCCAGGATATTGGCCATAATAGGCGAGGAGGTAGTGCCGATAAGTGCCAGGTTGATGGCCGATGTATAGTGACCACCAACATACACAAACGTATTGAACAAGGCAATGCCGGTTAAGGCGACCCAAAACAAATAATGCCAGGATTGGCGTATGATAGCCCATTCCTTTTTGAAGGTGGAAATGGCAAAAGGAAAGATGATGATAGTGGCCAGCGACCAGCGAAAAAAAGCAAGACTGATGGGCGGAATATCTTTTATCACACTACGGGCTACAATGAAGTTACCCGACCAGATAAATGTAGTCAGCACAGCAAGGCCAATTCCAATGTAAATATTTTTTGAGGTAGAACTGCTCATTAATTGAAAAACAAATGAATAGAGAAAAATATTTTATCTAGTGATGAGCAAAATCCAACTCAAACTTGCCCTTTATCCGCTCAATAGGAGGGTTAAAGTAACCGTATTTTAAATTTGGAAATTCTTCATGAATTAATTGCTGTAACTGATTTACGCCCAAACACTCACCTGTATCTACTACTCCGATTTTTCCCAAATACCAATCAGGGTCAATATTGAAATTCCGCCATTGAATCATTTTCAATCCAGTCTCTTTTATCAGCTTTCTCAGGGCTTCATATTCTGCTACGGAATCAGTCATACCCGGAAAAACAAAATAGTTGATAGAGGTCCAGCCGCCGAAAGAGTTCACCACTTTCAGGCTTTCTACAATGTCTTCAAACTGGTAATTATTGGGACGATAGTAAGGCGTGTAAATTTCCTTCCTGGCCGAATTGGTACTAACCCGGATAGAATCCAAACCAGCTTCGCAAAGCTTTCTTACCGCATCAGGTTTGGAACCATTGGTGTTGATATTGATGCTTCCCTTTTTGGTATGCTTTCTTATTTCAATTATTGCCTCACGGATGGTTTCCCACATCAGTAAAGGCTCGCCTTCACAACCTTGTCCAAAACTGATAATGGGGAAAGGAGCAGTTTCGAGGTGCGGCACTGTAAACTCTACTATTTCTTCTGCTGTTGGCTTAAAGGTCAGGCGGTCTTGCGTAGAAACGATTGGTTCTTCATCTGGCTGCAAAGAAATGCAACCCACACAATTTGCGTTACAGGCTGGTGATGCCGGCACCGGGCATTCCCATCTGCCCAAAGCAAAGTTTCTGGCTGCCGGGCATTGATATGTAAGTGCACAGTTTTTTCCAAGGTGGTCAACTAACCTGTTATGCGGATAATGTTTCAGTAATTCTTTTACACCTGCTTCTACTTTTTTTGCATCATATCCATCACAATCCTGGCGAATGTCGGGCTCTACCCTTGTAGCAGGCACATAGAATTTATTGTCAAACCATCCTGCAGCCGTATAGCAAAACAATGGAAGTGTAGGAGAGTCGGCTGCACTTTCGTAAGCTGCAATATAAAAACCGGTATGCGCCGGAGGAATAAAAGCCGCTACAGCCCAGCCTTTTTCGCATAGGCGCATATCACCAGTTTCTACATCTATGCCAATTCCACGACGGCCGGGAAGCTCATAAAGAGAGCCGCCATTCGGTAGTTCTATCCATTCTTCATATGGAACTTCTACGGCATCCCAACCAGTGCGGCCGGTAGTGTATAAACTGGTGTCTTCAAAAATATTTCCCTTGCCATCGGAATAGAGAATGTAAGGCGATTGTTGTAAGCTCATTTATTCAATTGTTCCCTGCAAAAGTCGTTAAATTCCTGCTCATTTACAGAAGTCTTCGTTTCGTCTATCGCTTGCTGGATAAAGTGGTTGTTTTTTAAATCAATTGTAAGAAGACCATCTTTTAAAACGATGTTGTTTAAGTCGGCCCAGGCAAGGTTCTTTTTGGGAAAAGAGGGGTAGCTGATCTTGTCTTTCAGGATACTAACCAGCAATGGCCTTTTAGCAATAAGATATAAAGTGCCTAATACAAAAGTGGCAGCTGCTATCCACCAGAACTCCATCTGAAGCCAGGCAAAACCTATGGCGTACTCTGCGTACATTTTGTAGGGAGAGTCTTCATTTTTTTTAATCTTTATCAAAAAATATTCTATAGCTAAAGCAATGATTATAAGGATTGAACCAACTATAGCTGCAATTCTAATTGATTTAATTTCACTTGAAATAAATAAGTAAATAAACAATGCTAAATTGATGATAATGATAAAGAAAGCAATACGATCATACTGCTTCAGTTTATCATTTTTCAGTGTCAGTTCAAAAGGCTTCATCTTGTATTTTTAGGAAGCTGGGGTGTTACTTGTTACCAGTAAATTGCACAATTTGAACAGCACCCTCGCACCTACATTGGAGTTCCAATCGGTTTCGCTGATGCCCACTTCGCTCAGGTCGAAACCAATAATCTGCCGTCCGCTTTCTATTACTTTTTTGAAGATGTAAAAGGTTTCTTCCATTTCAAAACCGCCGGGAACGGGTGTGCCGGTATGAGGACAAAGCTTACGGTCCAGCCCATCAATATCAAAACTGATAAATACTTTTTCGGGAAGCTTGCTCACAATATCTTCTGCAATGCTTTTCCAGGCTTCACCTTCAAACTGGCGGGTCTTTATATCCTTGTCAAAAAATGTAATAACCTTCTCATTTGCCTGTACAAATTCCCATTCTCCCTGGCTATAGTCACGAACGCCTACCTGCACAATTTTTTCAACTGCAGGAATTTCTCTCAGCACATTAAACATGATGCCCGCATGTGAGTAATAGAAGCCTTCGTAGGTATCCCGCAGGTCGCAATGCGCATCTATCTGCAAAATGCCATAGCTGCCATGCTTTTCGCCAATAGCTTTCATATAGCCGAAGGGTACGCTATGGTCACCACCAAGTAAACCGACCAGCTTTTCTTTTTGCAGCAACACTTTAGTTTGCTCGTACACCCAGTTATTAAGAAAAATACCGCCCTCGTTTACTTCTTTTACAGCTTTACACATAAACTGGTTGGCCGATAATTCTTCCCCTTTCGATATATAATCAATGTATAGTTCAGCCTCTTTGCGCAGGTAATCACTCTTCATCAATATCTTCTTATCTACCGGTCGCATATAAAAACCTTCTTTCCAGGCTTCGGGCATTTCGGGGTCGAAGAGGTCGATTTGAAAACTGGCCTTCAGCATAGCTTCAGGGGCACGTGCCGTACCTGAGCCATAGCTAACCGTTACCTCCCACGGAACTGGTACAATAACAAGGCGGGCAATATCTTCAGAAGTAGGTAATCCAAAAATATTATTGTTGGGATTGCTTACGCTGTTGGGGTCGTAATTGGAAAGATCAACCATAGCTTATGAGTTACAAAACGGTGCAAGTTAAACGGGTTTCAATTAGCAGCAAAATCGGGGTTGGGGAGGGGGTAATTAGTAATTAATAATTAAGAATTAATAATTCGGAGAGTCTGTTGTTTTGGAGGCAATCAACACTGAGAATTTCTCTGTGTTACTCCAATCCTCTGTATCCCTGTGTTGAATGCATTTAATAACCACGCATAAAAAAAGAGTTGACCAGCAACTCTTTTAAAATATATTTATTTGATTCGATTACTTTCTGCTAAGGTTCTTCAGGTGCGTAACATGCGATATTACTGCCAACCGCATCTTTGGATATTCAATATAAGGTACTCCAAAATCCTGGCAGGCCTTACGGATTATCTTGCTGATTTCGGGATAGTGCACATGCGAAATTCTTGGGAAGAGATGATGCTCTACCTGGAAGTTTAATCCACCAACCCACCATGATATTAAACGGTTGCGGGTAGCAAAATTGGCAGTTGTTTTTAACTGGTGTACAGCCCACTCATCTTCCATTTTATTGGTATCAATATTAGCCTGTGGAAATTCTGTGCCTTCAACTGTATGTGCTAACTGGAATACAATGCTCAATACAAAACCGGTGAACATACCATAAATAAGGAACCCGATTATCCAGGTAGAAAAACCTAACATATAGATAGGCACTACTCCAAAAATAAACGCATGCAATATTTTAAAACCCCAGAAAGATACGTGGTCAGCAAATTTCATTTTTGTTAATGGTGTGGGGCCGATTTTTCTGCTGAAGTATTTTTTATAATCGGTGAACAATACCCACCAGATGTAAAGAAGGGAATACGCAAACCAGAAATACCAATGCTGGAGGCGGTGGATTTTATAATGTTTTTGTGTTTCGCAAAGGCGCAATAAAGGCTTTGCTTCAATATCATCATCAATACCTTCAATATTGGTGTAAGTGTGATGGATGATATTATGCTTGGAACGCCACATAAAATTGTTGGCACCTAAAAAATTGAGTGATAAGCCAGCCATTTCGTTTACCCATTTGTAACGGCTGAAGCTGCCATGTAAACCATCGTGCATGATATTAAAACCGATGGCGGCAGTAAGACCACCCAAAACGATACATTCAACAATTGCTAACCAGGTTGCAGGAGTGTAAAACACCAGGTGTATGTACACAAAAAGAAAACTTACAACAAGTATGATTGCTTTGGAATATAAATGAAAATTTCCTGTGGATGCTTTACCAGCCGTGGAAAAATAATCACTGATCCTTTTCTTTAATTCGGCATGAAAAGATTGTGATGTGTTTGAGAATTTTGGGCTCGCCATAGTACTACTGTTTCAGGGGGCAAAGGTAATCTTTTAAAAGCGAAAACTGAAGGTAAAAGAGTTCACATTATTGAATGTGACTAAATCATGGCTTTTGTTTAACGGTATGATGGTAAATGCTTAAAAACAAACGTTTATGTTTCATTCTGTATCAATGCATCAAGACTGGTAATGCCAATTTTTTTCTCGGTAATAAAGCCTTCTGCATATTTAACGCCAATGCGTTTGCCAAACATTCTTGCCCTTGCAATTACACTTTCCCGGAAGTCGGGGGTGGAGATATAAGTTTGCGGGCCGCTTTTATCGCCATCCGTTGTATGAAACTGTGTGCTGTAGGCATCAACAGCTTTCATACGTTGTTCAAATACATCGCTGATATCGATCAGTAAATCGGGTTCGTGGTACCAATCCTGTATATAATGTAACACATACGAAGGCCTCCATTTTTCCTGGGCGTTTCCATTCTCATCTTTGGTTTCTATTTTGGCAAGTCCGGATAGAAAACAGCAATCAGCAATCATTTGTCCGGCACGGCCATGGTCGGGATGGCGATCGTGCAATACATTACCAATTACAATAGAAGGTTTGTATTTGCGGATGGCTGTGATAAGCTTTAACTGGTTCTCTTCATCATTCTTAAAAAAGCCATCTCTCATTTTCAGGTTTTCTCTCACCTGCACGCCCATTAACATAGCAGCTTGCGCGGCTTCATTATAACGGGTTTCTATGGTACCGCGGGTTCCTAATTCGCCTTGTGTGAGATCGACAATGCCTGCTTTTTTTCCCAATTTAATTTCGTTGATCAATGTGCCCGAGCATCCTAATTCTACATCATCGGGGTGAACGCCTATGGCTAGTATATCGAGTTTCATGTTTGTGCTTGTTGCTGGTTACTGGTTACTGGTTGCTGGTTACTGGTTACTGATCAGGTCGTTTACAAAGCAACTACCTTACCTATTTGCAAAAGTAAAGTTAGTATAATGAGTGAAATTATGAGGAGAGGAAACCAGCAACTAACAACCAGCAACTATGAGTTGAGGAAAATTATAAAATAAGGAAACACTATCTTCTGTAAGGATTATTATACCAGCTACCGTCAATTTCTTTTACAATAGCTTCAATCTGGCGGTCGAGTGTATTTTCTTTGGTATCCCACTCTTGCTTTAGGTTGCCGCCTACAAAAAAAGCTACGGTTTGATAGAATCTCGCATTTAATCCGCCCTTATACTCTTTTATAATGGAGTAGCAATTATTACCGGTTTGCCGGTTGATGAGTTTCATTAATATTTTTCCCTGGTATACTGATAAGTTTGAAAGCGGGTCACTGAATTGTTTTTTCAATTCTTTCTCTTTCGATTTTATCACCGCTTTCTTCTCTGATTTGGAATCCAACTTGTCGGTAATGGCAGTAATATCATTAATTGTTGCTCCGGCTATTCTTGCATATGGATAAGTTACATATACTGCATTTCGCAGCCTTGTCCATTCCTCTATATGCTTTTTTAATTTCTCAGGTGATAGATTGGATACCCAGGCCATATCCATTTCCCGGTAATTGATAATTTCATTATTATACCAGACAGCAGGAACTATAACCGTATCATTTGGTCCCCATTTTTTTGCCTGTTCTTTCATAAACTGGCGGGCATATTCGCTGGAATCGGTAATTATCACCTTGGAAGTATCTATCTGTGCATACAAGCTGTAGCTGCTCAGCATCAGGAAGATGACGAGCAAATTCAGTTGTTTTTTATATGCAGACAGGTGAGGCATTGATGGTAAAAATAGAAAACAGTTCTGATGTCTCCTATTCAGACAACAAAACTACACAGTATGCTGTTTCAAAAAAGCCAAAATTATGACTGTTTCAGGTTGTTTCTGTTCAACTGGATACGGCGTACCATGCTCATTAGTATGCCAATAGCAGTCACAATTACCCCGGCCCAAAGCAAGTTGATAAATGGAAATTTGTATGCCTTAATAGTAACATATTCCATTACAGCATTAGATTCTTTTGTACCTAACTCAATAGTTTTGTCTGCGTTTACTTTTTGCAGTTGTATTACCAGGCTTTCTGCAGTAATAGTATCTGGCAACGCCAGTTTTTCTCCCTTGGCTATGGCAAGTTTTGAATTAACGGAATAAATAGAACCCGTTTTGGAATAAACCTTTAAAGCTGCTTCATGCAGTGTGCCGTTTTCGCCAAATAGTTCTACCGGCAAGCTATCTTTTTGTTTTACATCTTCGAATATGATAAAACCGCTGGAATAGAATAGCGAATCGCCAATTTTTAAAGTAGTGTTTTTAAGACTGACGGTATCTTTTGATTTATCAGGATTGGCAATAGAAGTAATATAGGTAAATACATCATGGTCCCAGTAGTGTCTTGCATCGGGGTTCGACATAAGGCCTTCGTTTCCTTTGTAGTTTACAAATGAATTCGGTGTTAATGTAAACTCCTCTTTTCCGTCTTTACTCCTGAAATGTATTTTATAAAACGACAGTTGTTTTTTAGGATGTGCAGAATCTCCTTCATAAGTCAGGGAATACTTACCCATATCTGAAGTAAGGCCTTTTACCAATGTCAGGTTTTCTTTAGGGTCTTCTTCTTTACTCAGCGGAGCAGGTATGCCGTTTATATTATTTGACAATACTTCTTTCTTGGAAGAGGAAAGCAGTATACCCAACAATACCATTCCAAAACCTACATGCGAAATAGAACCGCCTGATAATTTCAGTTTTCCTTTTATACCCAACCAGATGTATGCTGCATTCGCAATAATGGCATACATACTACAAGCTACGGCCAGCCAGATAGCACCCAGGAAACCTGCCCCTTGTTTTCTGTAATTAATATCGCCATACATTATTATCAACGTAGCAGCAATGACAGAAAGAAGGGTAGGTACAACAATTTTTTTCCAGAAGTATTTGCCTGATGTTTCTTTATACTTAAGGTATTGGGTAATGGCAGTAAGCAAACCAATAATTACTGCGACATAAACCTGTATACTGTTATATGCAAACTCTGCATCTTCGGGCGGGGCAATTTTAGTTCCGAATAATTTATTGAATACCGGCAACGATGTTTTACCAATAATTACAATGGCTGATAAAAAGAAAACCAACGCACCAATAAACATCCAGAACTCTCTTGACGAAGTGTTCTCTTCTTTTTGAATAGAAGGAATATCCTTATACCGCACAAAAAAGTAAATCAATGCAGGCAACACAAAAATTAAAAGGAAAGTCAGTAACTGCAGGTTCATTCCTAAATCAGTAAAAGCATGCACCGACGATTCTCCCAATATACCACTACGGGTAAGGAATGTAGAATACAATACAAAGCCAAAGCTGAGTATGAAAAATAAATGTGTTGCCCTTAATGAATGCCCGGTGCTTTTATATATAAGCATGGTGTGTATGCCCGATATTAAAATCAGCCACGGCACCAGCGATGCATTTTCTACCGGGTCCCATGCCCAATAGCCACCAAAGGTTAATGATTCATAAGCCCATTTAGCACCCATCATTATGCCTACACCAAATACTGCTGCAGAAAATAATGCCCAGGGCATCGCAGGTTTTGTCCACTCACCAAATTTCTTTTTCCATAAGCCGGCAATAACATAAGCAAATGGAACAATCGTAGAAGCAAAGCCCATAAACAAAACAGGAGGATGAATTACCATCCAGTAGTTCTGCAGCAATGGATTCAAGTCGTTGCCATCTTTTATCGATGATAAATAATCCGGCTTCAATGCCTGTGTTACATCCATATTCATGTGCAGGCCAGGCGCATTGTCCAGCACACCCGAATCTCTTAATAATATAAATGGATTAGAGCCCATCTTCCATCCAAAGATGTAAAGACCTGCAATCATAGTAGCCAAAGCCACTTGCATAAAGCTTATCACCGTCATTACCGGCGCTTCCCATTGCTTGCTGGTTTTTATTAATATTAAGCCCAATACGCAATGCCAGAAACTCCAGAGCATGAAACTTCCTTCCTGGCCTTCCCAGAAACAAGCCAGTAAATACTTAAACTCTAATGAAAGACTACTATGCTTCCAGGCATAATGATATTCGAAAAGATGATTATGAATAATGTAAAAAAGAATAGCAAAAATGGCGAGAATTGAAAAGCTTTCGGTTACAAAAGCAATGCGGGCAAGCTTTTTCCAATAGCCGGCATCTTCTTCTACTTTAGATTGGGTAGACTTAAAATACGCAAAGGTGGCAACCAGTGAAGCCACTAAAGAAAGTACAATAAAAAACTGTCCAAACTGGCCGGGTAGAAGATGCTCACCGATATAACCCATTACTTGTTAGTATTTATTTTCTGTCGAATTGGTTGAAGGATTGGTAACAGCGCCTTGAAGATTTTTATCTGTCGCCTTCATATCATCTTTATATTTCGAAGGGCATTTGGTCTGTATGTCTTTGCATTCAAAAATTCCGTCAATGTATTTTCCTTTCAGCACTAAACGTTCGCTGATTTCAAAATTGTCGGGCTTGGTATTGTGGTAAACCACTCTCACCGATTTGCCGAGCGTATCAACAGCTGTAAAGCTCAGGTAGTTCGCATTTTTCAGCGCATCATATTCTACAGGCTGAGTTTTATCGAGGCGTGCCATCAGGTGTACAAATTTGCCCGGTTTAGAAATTGCCGTATCAACAGTATCGTAGGTGCTGGCCCCTTTTAAGAATGTAAGCAGCACAGCAATGGCGCCTGCAATCAGAACGAGAAGTGCGATGTGGATTTTCTTCATAAACCGTGTATTTGCGGTTGCAAAGTTATGTCAAAAACAGTCATTGGTTGGTGCTTTGTTGAACTATTACAGGAATGGTTGTAAAAGGTTGATATTATTGATATTTTAATTCATCCGTCGTTTGACGATTCAACACAGAGAAATAGAGGAACACGGAGAAGTCTTTGTGAAACTCTTTGCCTCCTCAACTCTGTGTTGTTTGTATTTGTTTATCTGTGTTATCCTGCCTGCCGGCAGGCAGGTGTTGATGGTTATCAAAAAATGATTTTTGCTATAGGTTAACTACCAACTGTTAGTACCCTTATCTTTGCGCCTTCTAAATATGGACTTTATATGTTATTTGAACTAAATGAAGAACAATTAATGATTCAAAAGGCCGCCAGGGATTTTGCCAAAACAGAATGCCTGCCGGGAGTAATAGAGCGTGACGAGAAACAACAATTTCCCAAAGAACAGGTGGAGAAACTGGCTGACCTCGGCTTTATGGGTATAATGGTAGATCCGAAATACGGCGGTGCTGGTATGGATACGGTTAGCTATGTGCTGGCGATGGAAGAAATTTCGAAAATAGATGCCAGTGTAAGTGTAGTAGTGAGTGTGAACAATAGCCTTGTGTGCTATGGCCTGGAACAATACGGAACCGAGGAACAAAAAGTAAAATACCTGACGCCGCTGGCGCAGGGAAAAAAAGATGGCGAGTTATACATTGGCGCATTTATGCTGAGCGAGCCGGAAGCAGGCAGTGATGCAACTTCTCAACGTACAACAGCTGAAGATAAAGGCGATCATTATTTACTAAACGGTACAAAGAACTGGATTACCAATGGAGGTACAGCATCTGTATATTTAGTAATGGCACAAACAGATCCCGCCAAAGGTCCAAAAGGTATTAACTGCCTGATAGTAGAAAAAAACTGGCCGGGTGTGGTGGTAGCAGCAAAAGAAAATAAATTAGGTATTCGTGGTAGCGATACACATACCGTAATGTTCAACGATGTAAAAGTGCCGAAAGAAAACAGGGTAGGTGAAGATGGCTTTGGTTTTAAGTTCGCTATGAAAACACTGGCCGGTGGAAGAATCGGCATTGCATCGCAGGCACTCGGTATTGCCAGTGGTGCTTATGAGCTGGCAAAAGAATATGCGAAAACAAGAAAAGCATTTGGTACAGAAATTATGAACCACCAGGCCATTGCTTTCAAACTGGCCGATATGGCAACAAGAATTGAAGCTGCAAGATTACTTTGCTTAAAAGCGGCGTGGGAGAAAGACAATAAAATAGATTACACAGTGAGTTCGTCCATGGCAAAAGTATTTGCATCGGAAACAGCTATGTGGACTACTGTAGAAGCAGTGCAGATACACGGTGGTTATGGTTTTGTAAAAGAATACCATGTGGAACGGTTGATGCGTGATGCAAAAATTACACAGATATACGAAGGCACCAGCGAAGTACAGCGGATTGTAATCAGCCGCAGTATATTGAAAGGATAAGAGTTTCAACTATTTTCTATGAATGTGCAAATGATTCTTCGATAATGATCGGGATATCATTTGCACATTTTAATTTTGACGAATGGCAGTTAATAAAGAAGTATATCAACACATAAAACTGGAGTTAGAAGAAAAGCAGGTAACACTTGTTGCAGTTTCTAAAACTAAACCTGCAGAAGATATTTTGGAATTGTATCATCTCGGTCAGCGTGACTTTGGCGAAAACTATGTGCAGGAAATGGTGGACAAAGCAGCGCAATTGCCAAAAGACATCCGCTGGCATTTTATCGGTCACCTGCAAAGCAATAAGGTAAAATATATCGCTCCGTTTGTTCACCTGATACATGGGGTAGATAGCCTTAAATTATTACAGGAAATAAATAAGCAGGCTTTAAAGAATAACAGGATCATAGATTGTTTGCTGCAGATGTATATTGCGAGGGAAGAAACAAAGTTTGGCATGGATGAAGACGAATTAATGCAATTCTTTCAGGACTGGTCTAACTATTCATTAGATAATATAAGAGTTATAGGAATGATGGGAATGGCTTCTTTTACAGATGATGTAAATAAAATTAGAGAAGAGTTCAAGTCTCTTACTACTCTTTTCAACGAGAATTGCATTTATATTTGGCCTGATCCCGAGCTTCCACCTGCAGAGTCTTATCAACTAATCCTGTCCATGGGTATGTCCGCCGATTACAAAATAGCAATCGAAGAAGGAAGCAACATGGTGCGGATAGGAAGCCTTTTATTTGGAGAAAGGGCAAAAAAGTAAACCGGGTTCAGGGTATTAATCCGAAAACAAGAGTCTTTCAATAAGGACTTACTCTTATATTCGCATTTTTTCGTATTTTTTCCTTTCAAACACCTAAAGCATGCGCATACTTATCCTTTTTATATTCACGATGCTCTCTGTTTCTGCATTTTCGCAGGAGGAAAGAGATACCATATATAAGCGATGCCCGCTTTATATAACCGATACTGTAAGTGCCAATAATTATTTTATTGAGGGGTTGCCAGCTACAATAAAAGTAGAAAGAGACAGGGGGCAGGTAAAAATAATTATCAGGCAAAAGGATCAATACTTTACCATGTATTTCTATGACAGGAAACTTAAAAATGGTAAATATAAAATCAAAGTAAACCCAAGCGGTAAAGATGCCGCTGCTAAATATTCATTCCGTTCCGGCGACCAGGTTTCATATGTAAATGTTTCCAGCGGAACAATAGAAACTTCTTACGACAAAGTAACTGAACTCTGGAAAGTAAAAGTAGCCGGCATGATTGCCAACATGGTAGAGCGGAGTGTTTCTTATTATAAGGTGAGGACGGAGTTTTATATCAGATAACTACGAAATCGGAAGTACGGAGTCGGAAGTACGATTGGCGTGATTTTTTCGGCAATAATCATTGAATTCAGGTGTTTTATTTTTTGACGAGCTGTATTACTACTATCATCGTCCCTTGCGCCTGCCCCCACAGAATTGTGGGGGTCGCACACTTCAGCCACATTAACACGGATGAGCATATTGCGATAGCAAATATGTTTTCGAAATTTCACCCTGAGCAATAACACAATAGTTCTGCATTATTTTCAATATACAGTGTCTTCAATTTCCTCTCCTGAAGGAGAGGATGGCAGTATTTTCGATTATTATGAAACATCCTAAGGTGAGGTACTTTGCGAATGCCAAAGTCATTTTACAATACATACAAACCCAACTTTAAAATTCAATAAAGACATATTGAACAGCCAGAGGATAAGAACCCTCCTTCGGAGGGCAGGGAGGCGGCATATAGTCAGCTAAAACCCACCCTTCATGTAATAGCTTTTGCCACCAGTTATCAGTACTTTTATTTTGAATTATGCAAAACAGGGGGCTATTAAAATATAAAATACATCATGTATTCTTCTGGCTTTTAGTGCTTGGGGTTTGGTATTCTTTACGCATAAATCATTATTCGAGCCCCGAAAAAGCATTGGTGGTAACTTTTATAAAAGTCGCTGACCTTGCACTGATGGTTTATATTACCAACTATGTTCTTATTCCTGAATTGTTATACAAGAAAAAATATGTATGGCTTGCGGTAGCTTTTGTAACGACCATTCTTTTTTTCAGTGCCATTAAAATGAACATACTTGGCCGGCTATTGCACAATCCTGATTTGTACGATTGGTCGCACAATATTAATTCAAGATTATATGATAACATCATTCCGCATTTTATACTCGTAATTGCCAGTGCCGCCATCAAGCTGATGCTTGACTATGGAGAGCTGCAGCAACGTATGGCTGAGACTGCCAAAGAAAAAGCTGAAGCCGAATTGAATTTTCTTAAATCGCAGATAAACCCGCATTTTGTTTTTAACTCGCTCAACTCTGTTTATTTCCTGATAGATAAAAGCAATACCGCAGCAAGAGAAACACTGCATAAGTTTTCGGATATGCTTCGCTACCAGCTATACGAAATGAACGGCGATAAAATACCTATTGAAAAGGAAATAAAATATTTGCAGGACTATATGGATCTGCAACAACTAAGAAAGGATGATAAGTATGCTGTTAGTTTTAATGCTGCTGCGGGTGTAAAAGGCTTCTCCATAGAGCCATTATTACTGGTGCCGTTTTTAGAAAATGCTTTCAAGCATCTTTCTCATTTTAACGATAAAACTAACTTTGTAAAAGTAGATTTATTTTATACCAATGGTGAGTTTACTTTCTTTTCTGAGAATTCGAAAGAGAACCAGCCAACAACAGAAACACCCGGCGGTATTGGCCTGGCCAATGTAAAAAGACGATTGGAGCTGCTATACCCCGGGAAGCATGAATTGAAAATTGAAGAAAGTGAAGATATATTTTCTGTAAAACTAAATCTTCAACTAACATGATAAACTGCATTGTAATAGACGACGAACCTATAGCAAGAAAAGGGCTGAAGGAGTACATTGCCGATGTAGATTTCCTGAATCTTATTGGTGAATATGACAATCCGCTAAAGGCGACAGATAGCATCAGCAGGGGAGAAGTGCAATTACTTTTCCTGGATATACAAATGCCGAAAATAACCGGGCTTGATTTTTTTAAAACATTGCAAAACGCACCACCCGTAATTTTTACTACTGCCTATCCACAATATGCATTGGAAGGTTTTGAAGTGAATGCGCTTGATTATCTTGTAAAGCCGGTTTCTTTCGAACGCTTTTTTAAAGCTGTGCTGAAAGCAAAGGAGTATTATGAAGTAAGGGAAAGCAACGCAAAAGAAACAGCCAGCGGCGATCATTTTTTTATTAAGGCCGACAATAAGCTGATAAGAATTTTATTTGATGATGTATTGTATGTGGAAGCATTGCAGAATTATGTTACTATTCACACAGCTGCCAAAAAGTACATGACCTATCTTACTTTTAAATCGGTAGAAGAATACCTGCCGGCAGATAAATTTTTAAAAGTTCACAAATCCTATATTGCCGCCGCTTCTAAAATTGATAGTATAGAAGGCAATGATATCCGCATTGGACAACAGCATATCCCTATCAGCCGCAATATGAAGGATGAAGTAATGGATAAATTGCTAAAAGGGAAATTTCTGAAACGCTGATAACTTAACTTCCTCTCTGAGAACCGGTGTTAGATTGTTTACTTACAAACCCGGTTGATTTAGGCTTTTGGATAAATTTAGACCCTGCACCACCTGCTGTGGGAGCTGCTTTTTTATTGTCTTTCTTTTTCCCTTTTTTATTGTTCTGATTCAATAATGACATGCTGTATAAATTTTATATATACAAATATAGTTCTTTCATTTTTGTTTTAAAATCTCTCTACCTGCCACCCTTTTTTTTATAATAACTGTTCGTAAAAAGTGAGATGGGCAACCCGATACAAACCATCAATATTAAAATTGCTACTGCTGCTTTAGAAACCACAATAGGCTGATGGCCTATCTGGCTTAGAGAAACTATAACCTGGGTGGTTATCAGCCATGCAAAAATTCCATACAGCAATCCGGCAAGGATTACATTTTGTCCTATCCATTTTACTTTTGGAAAAAGCCAGAAGAAGAATATCGTTAAGCCGAATGCAATAAGATAGTGAAAGAATAATCCCCATGCAGCCATAGGCAGGCCACCGGTAAAAGCTTTTTTGCCAAATACGCCGCTGGCTACATAACGAAGTACAATCATCGGATCTTTCTTTGTATTAATATAAAACTGGGTGCAGGCGGCAGTAATGTCTAATGTTCCGGCTACAAAACCAGTTAATAGAATGGTACTGATAGCTGATGGTCGTTGTTGCGTGTTGGTTGCAGTTGGCATGGCATGAGGTTTTATATAACGAATTTTGAAAATACAAAAGAAAAGCAGAATATCCCAGAGATTGTGATGAATGAAATTTGCGTAGCTTAGAATGGTTTTTGGTTGCTGGTTGTTTGTTGCGGGTTTGGCGTGATGTATGACGAATCCGACAATCGGCGGAGTTCAATAAAAAATGTCGCCCGGAGGAAAAAGAGAGAAAAAGGAATGCTGCGCATTCTTTTGCGGGATACCTGAGAGCCGACAAACAAAAAATAGTTTATTTCTAAATCAATTATATGCGAATAACAGTATTTAGTTTTTTTCTTTCTCTTATTTCTTTTGTTGCAGCAGGACAAAACGTGGATTCTATTTACATGCGGGAGCATTATGATAAATCGGAATACCAGATTGTAATGCGGGATGGTGTAAAACTTTTTACAGTTGTTTATACACCAAAGGATAAATCGAAAACTTATCCAATTCTGATGAACAGAACCTGCTACAATGCATCAAGGTATGCGGATTATAAAACGAATGGTCATCCTTCCAATTTTTTAGTGAGAGATGGTTACATACTTGTTTTCCAGGATGTGCGGGGACGATACATGAGTGAAGGACTGTTTAATAATATGACACCGAATGTACCGGGCAATAATCCAAAGAATAAAAAAGATATCGATGAGAGTTCTGACACCTGGGATTCTATTGACTGGATGGTGAAAAATATTACCGGCAATAATGGCCGTGCTGGTATTTACGGTATTTCTTATCCGGGTTTTTATAGCGCAGCATCGCTGCCTGATGCGCATCCTGCATTGAAAGCAGTTTCGCCACAAGCACCCATTTCAGATTTTTTCTTTGATGATTTTCACCACATGGGTGCTTACCTGCAGAGTTATACCGCAGCGTTTGCTGTATTTGGTTACCAGAAAAAAGAGCAAACAAAAGAAGATTGGTTTACGCCGGAGATTAAACGTTTTTATGATAACCCTTCCAAAGATGCGTATGATTTTCATTTGAAACTGGGGCCACTGAAAAACATCACAGAAAAATATCACAAGGATAATTTTTTCTGGCAGCAGATAGTCAATCATCCTAACTACGACAGCTTCTGGCAGAAGAGAAATATTCTTCCGCACCTTACGAATATTAAACCTGCTGTGCTTACCGTTGGCGGCTGGTTTGATGCAGAAGATTTGTATGGTCCATTACATATTTATAAAGCAATTGAAAAGTCAACACCGGGTGCTAACAATACTATCATCATGGGGCCGTGGGGGCATGGCGATTGGGCAAGAGAAAGAGGCAAGAGCATTCACAACAATCTTTATTTCGGTGATAGCATTTCCACTTTTTTTCAAAGAGAGGTGGAACGTAAATTTTTTGCTTTTTACCTGAAAGATGAAGGGGCTAATAGTTTGCCCGAAGCATATATGTTTGATACCGGAAAAAAGGAATGGGAAAAATTTGGTACATGGCCGCCGAAAGAAATTCCGCCTTTCCAGTTATATTTTGGGGAAGGTGGCCGCTTATCAGTTAATAAACCTTTAGATCCCAATACATCCTTCGAATATATAAGCGACCCTGCGAAGCCGGTGCCTTATACTTCGCAAACAGAAGGCCTGACGTTTACACCAAGAAATTTTATGAGTGATGATCAACGGGAAGCATCCCGCCGGCCTGATGTGCTCACTTTTGTTACCGATACATTAACAGATGATGTAACAGCTGCCGGAGAAATTCTGGCGAAGCTGAAAATATCTATGACAGGTACTGATGCTGATTTTATTGTTAAGCTGATAGATGTTTACACGCAGGATTATCCAAATTTTGATCATAACCCAAAGAATATAGTTATGGCCGGCTACCAGCAGTTGGTCCGCAGCGAAGTTTTCAGAGGAAGGTTTAGGAATAGTTTTGAAAAACCAGAACCATTTGTTTCAGGAAAAATTACCGATGTGAATGTGCCGTTGCAGGATGTGTTGCATACTTTTAAGAAAGGGCATAAGATAATGATACAAATACACAGCACCTGGTTTCCCTATGTAGATCGTAATCCTCAGAAGTACGTGGAGAATATTTATAAAGCGGAAGAAAAAGATTTTATCAAGTCAACGATAAAAGTGTATGGCACTTCATCAGTAGGAGTGGGAGGAGAGCAGACAAAGAAGAGAGCATTTTAAGGGAGTTGATGATTTATAAAAAATGGTCTCGTTTGCAGCGAGACCATTTTTTATGCCTGAAACCTGGCGTGCTGCTGTAGGTTATATCGTTAAGCTCCGGCAGGAGCTACCTGTTTATAGATAATTATATTCTAGTTAGCTGATGGCTATGTAGTAGCCTCCTGTTTTAACAGGCGACTCCTACGGAGTCTTGTTAAACGCCGATATATCATTCTATAAACAGGTAGCCCCGATGGGGCTCTAAGAATCTTTCTTTGCTTTTATCTCTACTGATAAATCACATCTACGAGGTTAATATCAGTATTTATTTCACACCTTTCGCTTCATACAAAAGAGGCAAAATTCCTTTCACTGCATTAGGATCTTTATTTTGTTCCAATGATCTTTCTAAAAAAATTACAGCATTCTTTGTATCCTTATTTTTCAAATAACCTTCGCCCAGGCTGGAAATGATATTGGCCGATTCCGGATAGAGATTAAAATTGACCTGGAATAATTTCAGGGCTTCTTTCTGTTTGCTTTGCTTCAGTAATAAATAAGCTAAACTGTTTATTTCGTTTTCATTATATACTAATTGTTTCAATTGTCCTGCAATGCTTCTGCTGCTGATGTTTTCATCCAGCAAAGTTCCATCATTCAGCCATTTGTTTATGAAAAGAAAGGAATGGTAGTTAGGTGTATAAGGTTGATTGCTGAGTATGGCAAGCAAATCTTTTTCCAGCGAGTTGACAGGGTATTCATTAATACGGTTTATTTCCACCCCATTTTTATAAATGATAAATGTTGGTACACGAAAAATGCCCAATCCTTTCTCTTCGTGTTGCGGACTTTGTTTGTAGAGGGAATCTTCATCGCCCACAGTTATTATTTTTATTTTGTCAGCTGGAAAATTGATCTCGTTCATCACTTTCATAAACCGGGGAGTTTCTCTTTTACTGTCGCCGCACCATGTACCTAGAAAAACCTGTATAGAATATTCCTTGAAGCTTTGTTTTTTTAACTGCGTTACTGTTTCCGGGTTTGGTTTGTATGCATCGTAGCCTGTAGTAAACCATTTGTCGTAAGGTGCAGCGGTAAGACTGTCCTTGGTAATAGCTCCGTATAAAATTCTTGGTTTAGGCTCGGTAGTTTGTGCAAATAATAAAGTAGTAAAGAGTATAGATACGGAGAGGCTGATAATTTTTGACATAAAAAATTAGTTTAACTGAATTAATTAAATAGATTCATTTTTTGAACCACATAGGGGCATAAGGAACATAGAACTTTACATAGAAAATACTATGTGTGTATTACTATGTATCTATCTGTCTATGTGGTTCAATTTTTGGGTTCACTGCAACCACAGCTAATACCTGCCTGCCGGCAGGCAGGGTAACAATGCCCCTGTCAAATAAAAAAATAAAATAGAAATCCAGTTAAGCCTGCGGCGGGCGATAAGGAGCGGAGGTATTGCCCTCGCTCAGATTAGAAGGAGATGGGAGAATAATTTTTTGAACTAATACATTTATATTGTTAGTAGTGGTGATATTTTCAGAAGCCGCATAATATTCATCAATTACCGGATGAAAATGTGATTGCGGTCCGGTAGGCTTTTTATCGTTTAGCGTATGCGTATCGTATTTCTTTTCGCAATCGCATTGTTGTGTGTTGGCTTTGAAAGTATTGGCCAGCTTACATTCCATATAGGCAAACTGCTTTGCATATTGCGAAAACGCAAATACACCGATTAGAAATATAGCTCCCAGTTGCTTCATTGCTACTTAAAGATAGAAATGTTTTTTTGTTTAGCCATCTTTGCGCTTCTTCTTCTTTTTCTTTTTTCCCTCTACATAGAAGGTGACATATAGTTTGTTGAAAGATTTTATAACTTTTTGGTTTTGCGGAGCAGGTAGCCACCTTGAAGATTTTCTTACAATCCTCATTGCTTCCTCCTCCATACCAAAGCCATGATTGGTTAATGCTCTTACGTCACTAACATTTCCTTCTCTATCCAAAACAAATTGTACGATGACTGTATATACTCCCGCAGGGGCTTTGTTTCTGGCAGGCACATGGGGGTCAATACTTTTTTGTAAATATTGAGGCCAGTCATTTTCTTTAACACTAAATCCGGAGTCTGCTCTCACCCGTTCTAACTTTATCGATACAGAGTCAGCTCCGTTAGGAATAGTATCGCAGCGAAATGTATTTGTTGGGAAAGTTGATAGGTTTGATGTACCTGCAAAAATATTGGATGAAAAAAATATTGCCACCAGGGCAGGTAATAACTGGGTTTTCAGGTTCATAATATCCGGTTAAACAACTGAAATAATTTTTTGTATTAATCGTCTTTGTTCTTCTTCTTCTTTTTCTTTTTTTCCTCTACCTGGAAAGTGACAGGCTGTTTACGATAGGCTTTTACAATTCTGCCATTTTGTTTTGCGGGTACCCATTTAGGTGATTTCTTTATTAGTCTTACTACTTCTTCTTCCATACCGAAACCATGATTGGTTAACGCTTTCACGTCGCTAACATATCCTTCCTTATCTATAATAAATTGTACAACGACGGTATATGTTCCGGCCGGGGCTTTCTTTTTGACGGGAATAGTCGGGTCAAGATTATTTTCCAGGTATTGTCGCCATGCTTTTTCTCCACCAGCGAAACTGGCTTCTTCTTCCACTTTTTCAAACCTGACATAAGCAGAATCATTGTCAACAGGAATAGTGTCACTCAGAATTTTATGTGCACATATCGCAGGCAGAGCTCTATTATTGGCAAATACGTTGTATGATAAAAACATGAGCGAAAACGCAAATAATATCCGGATTTTTAAGTTCATAGAAGGCGATTTGAAGGCAAAATATCACTAGTTTTTTGCAAATGAGAATGATTTTAAAATTTCTTTGGCAGGGAATAGGGGTAAACGGTTCTCCGGTTGTTATATTAAAAATTACTTTTGAGCGCAGCTTTATTAATAGAACGGAGCTACCGGGTACCGGGCATGGAATTGGAAAACGAACCGACCAGCACATTACTGTTGCAAAGGGACGAAGCCACCTTTGAACAGGTGTTTAAATCACATTTTAAACGCCTGCACGCCTATGCCTTCACCATTTTACAAAACGAAACAGAAGCAGAAGAAATAGTGCAGCAGGTTTTTTTCAAGTTGTGGGAGCGGAATGAAAATCTTTCAGTTACTGGTTCGGTTACGGCCTATCTCTACAGGGCGGTGCATAATGAAAGCCTGAATTTTATAAAGCACCAGAAAGTAAAAAGCAATCACCAGTTACATGTGGCGTATAGTATGAAAAACGAGGTAGAACATCCTGCAAAAAAAGTGCTGGCCGGGGAACTGGAAAAGAAAATACATGCAGCACTGAATGAACTGCCCGAGCAATGCCGCACTATTTTTCAACTAAGCCGTTTTGATGAATTGAAATACCGGGAGATTGCTGATAAGCTTGGTATATCGGTGAAGACGGTGGAAAACCAGATGGGCAAGGCATTAAAATTAATGCGGGCAAAGCTGGTTGATTTCTTAAGTTTTATTTTACTATTTATTCATTTTTAATACCATACACCTGGAACAAAAATTTTACCATATTAACGATGATTTGCTGGTGAAGCACCTGCTGGGAGAGGCAAGCCCGGAAGAACAGGAGGCAGTCAATAAGTGGAAGGCAGAAGATGAAGCCAATGCTATTTATTATAATCAGCTAAGAAAAATCTGGAATAGCAGTAAAGAATTAGCAGCTTCATCAACAGCAGATGAGAATAAAGCCTGGCAAAATTTTCAACAGCGTATTGCAAAGCCAAAAGAGGAAGCAGCTGTTGTTCCGCTTAAGAAATTTGCGTGGATGAGAGTGGCTGCATCCATTATTGTTTTAGCAGGATTGGCGATTGTGGCTTTTCTTTTGCTGAATAAAGAAACAGCACCAAAAGAAATGGTGGCACAAACAAAACAAAATGTATTGATAGATACGCTTCCGGATAATTCGGTTGTTACCTTGAATAAACAATCATCCATTACTTATCTCTCCAGGTTCAATGGAGATAAAAGGGAGATAGCCTTAAAAGGCGAAGCCTTCTTTAATGTAACACCCGACAAGAAGAAGCCATTTGTAATAACGGTGAACGATGTGCAGGTAACAGTGGTGGGGACTTCCTTTAACGTAAAAAATGAAAAAGGAAATACTGAAGTGGTAGTAGAGACGGGTATTGTACGGGTTACAAAAAACGGAAAGACGACGGAGCTGGTAGCGGGACAAAAATTATTACTGTCAGCTAATGACAGTATAGCAGCTAAAGAAGAAGTAACGGATAAATTATATAACTATTACCGCAGCAAAGAATTTGTATGCGACGATACGCCACTCTGGAAACTGGTACAGGTGCTGAACGAAGCATACAATTCGAACATAGTTATTGGTAGAAAAGAATTGAACAACCTGCCGCTCAATACTACTTTCAATAACGAGTCGCTGGATAATATTTTAGAAATCATCCACCTCACTTTTGGTATTACCGTAATTAAAAAAGACGGACAAATAATTTTACAATAATAAGTTTTACAAGTAATGATACAGAGAACGGCTTTATTATGTATAGGTTTAGTTTTTGCTATTTGCACAACCGCTTTCAGCCAGGCTATTTTGCAAAAAAATATTTCGCTGGATGTAAGCCGCCAGCGGCTGGATAATGTGCTGGAAATTTTAAGCAACAAAGGGGATTTTTATTTTTCTTATAATTCCAACATCATTAAGAAAGATAGTTTGGTAAGTTTTAAAGCCAGCAATAAAACAGTGAAGGAAATATTGTCCCTGCTTTTTAATAACACCTACGAGTTTAAAGAAAGCGGCAACTATGTTATTATCCGCAAAGCTCCTATCCGAATGACATTGGTAACAAACAAAGGGGTAACAGAAGATAAAGTGTATTCGGTAAGTGGTTATGTGTACGACGACCAATCAGGTACGGCCATTAACGAAGCCACTATTTATGAAAAAAATATTCTGGCATCTGCACTCACCAATACAGAAGGTTTTTTTAAAATAAAACTCAAGAGTAGCAAAAACAGCATGGCAGAGCTGACGGTGAGTAAAGAGTTTTATGAAGATACTACGATAAAAATTCAACCACGGTTCAACCAGCAGTTGACCATTACCATGATGCCGGTGGAGATAGGAGGAGAGAACACCATTATAAAACCCGAAGATTACCTGGCACCCGATGTAGAAAAAGTTATTCCTGATACAGCTGCTGTAGCAGTAGTACCGCCTGTAAAAATTGACTCTATCACTGTTCAAAGAACTGGTGTGGGTAGAATTTTATTATCAGCTAAACAAAAAGTACAGAGCCTTAACCTTAAAAACTTTTTCACTACAAGACCATTCCAGTTTTCGGTAATACCGGGAGTTGGCAGCCATGGAAAAATGTCGGCGCAGGTGGTGAATAATTTTTCGTTCAATATGTTTGGTGGGTATACTGCGGGAACTAATGGATTAGAAATTGGCGGACTGTTCAACATTGATAAAAAAAATGTGCAGTACGTACAGGTAGCAGGATTATTTAACTCCGTTGGTGGTTATGTAAAAGGTGTACAGGTAGCTGGTATCAATAACATGGTATTTGATAGTGTAAAAGCATTGCAGGTAGCAGGTGTAAATAATTTAGTGAAAGGAAAGATGACAGGCTTGCAGGTAGCAGGCGTTTACAATCATGTTACCGATAGTGTAAAAGGAATGCAGGTAGCAGGTGTAGGAAATTTTTCCAATAAAAAAGTAAGTGGTATGCAGGTGGCGGGTGTAGCGAATGTAAGTCGCAGACAAATGGATGGAGTACAGGTAGCAGGCGTTATCAACTATGCAAAAAAACTTCGTGGTGTGCAAATCGGTCTGATTAATATTGCCGACACATCTGAAGGATATAGCATTGGCTTAATCAATATTGTATTGAAAGGTTATCATAAATTAAGTTTCTACGCTACCGAAATACAGAATGTAAACGTGGCTTTTAAAACAGGTAATTCAAAACTGTACAGCATTCTGCAAGCCGGATTAAATGCCGGTGATAGTAACCAGGTATATTCTTTCGGTTATGGATTGGGAAGTGAGCTGTGGTTGAATAAAAAGAAAACATTTTCTATCAATCCGGAATTGAGTTCGGTGTATCTCTATCTCGGTTCCTGGAACCATACCAATATTATACATAAAATCAACTTCAATCTTAATGTAAAGTTGAATAAATATGTTTCTTTCTATGCTGGCCCTTCATTTTCTGTTTATCACTCTGATCAAAAGGCAGGTGTAAGCGGTTATCGTTTCCCGATTCCTCCATCGGGTTATAATAGTTTTAAAATGGGTAATAAAGTAACGGGCTGGTTTGGCTGGACAGCGGGTATTAATTTCTTTTAATTTTTTTGGTTGACCAGGAACATTAACACGGATCATCGTTCCTTGCGTCGCACACTTCAGGGTTCTGTTCGCTATTCGGCTTTTTAAATATATTTCTCGCAGCGAACACAGCGAAAAAATACACGACGCTGCATTCGCTGCTCCTTGGCGTTCGCTGCGAGAAATGTAGAAAATCTAAAATCCAAACGACTCTCAATTCTTAATTATTAATTTCTTCACTGGCATAGGGGTGTTTCTTTCATCAGTTGTTATACTCTCAAATAACCTGAATCAATCACCTAAAGAATCAACAATGAGATTTGTTTTCACTATTGCCTTATCCTTTTTATTGGTGGCCGCACAGGCACAATACGCACAACAATTTCGGGGTACCGTAACCGATCAGGTACTGCAACAACCATTAGCAGGTGCTACTGTTACCATTGCCAGTTTAAATAAATCTGTAACAACAGATGCAGAAGGAGTTTTTCGTTTTGCCAATGTGCCTGTTGGCTCTTACCGCATTACTATTTCTTATACCGGATACAAAGAAGGTGTGCTGGAAAATATTGCCGTGAACTCTGGAAAAGAAACAGTGATAACTGTTGCACTGGAAGCAACGATAAAAACGGAAGAAGCCGCCATTGTAAAAGCCAATAGCAAAAAGAACAAACCAATCAATGATATGAGTGTGGTAAGTGCAAGAGCATTTACCGTAGAAGAAACACAGAAATATGCGGCAGCCGTGAACGATCCATTGCGCATGGCTACTGCATTTGCAGGCGTAATAGCAGCGGATGATGGTAACAACAGTATTGTTATCCGTGGTAATTCACCAACCGGTTTGTTGTGGCGCATGGAAGGAATGGATATCCCAAACCCTAATCATTTTGGTACACCCGGTAATAGCGGTGGAGGTATTTCTATTCTTAGTTCACAGTTATTATCTAATTCAGATTTTATAACTGCAGCTTTCGCTGCGGAATATGGCAATGCACTAAGTGGTGTGTTTGATTTGAAATTACGAAAAGGCAACAATGAAAAAAGAGAGTACACTTTTCAGGCAGGAGTGCTGGGATTAAACGCAGCTGTGGAAGGGCCGTTCTCCAAAAAATACAAAGGTTCTTATTTAGTTAATTATCGTTATTCCACTTTGTCGCTACTGGAGAAAGCAGGCGTATTGCCCAATGATGGTACGACTAATTTCCAGGATTTGTCCTACAACTTTTATTTTCCAACTACTAAGTTGGGTACGTTTACCCTTTTTGGTTTCGGCGGCTTAAGCGATGATAGAATGAAAGCCAAAGAACAGGAAAAGTGGGAAGAGAAGAGTGACCGCTACACAGAAAAATTTTTATCCAATACGGGCATGACGGGTATTACACATTCCATTTTGCTGGGAAGAAAACTAAATATTAAATCTGGTATTGGTTTTTCGCAAACCAAAATCGGTTATGATGAAAGTTTTACCGAAGATGATTTATCCCTGCGTAAAACATACGTTGATAAATACAAAACCAATAAATGGATTTTCAATTCCACGCTTAATTACAAATTCAGTAACCGATCAAACCTGCGGGCCGGGGTGATTGCTAATTTAATTAATTACAATTTCTATCAGCTATCTGCCGAGCATGAGGGAGAGCCGCTGCGGGAAATGCTGAATACTTCTGGTAATACTGCTACACAACAGGCTTTTGCACAATGGCAGTATAAACCATCGAATAATATTACCCTGAATGCCGGCGTACATTATTTTCATCTCGATCATAATAATACTTCGTCTGCAGAACCAAGATTATCTGCCAGGTGGAATATCAATAACAAAAGCAGCATAGCTCTTGGTTATGGATTGCACAGCCAGATGCAAACCATCAATGTATATTATGCCCAACAAAAACTAAGTGATGGCTCGATAATTAATCCAAATAAAAATCTTGACCTGACAAAATCGCATCACTACGTTTTATCGTACAGCTATAAGCTTGGCAAAAACTTACAGGCAAAAGCAGAATTATATTACCAGCAGTTATTCAATGTGCCGGTGAGCATTTATGATACAAGCACATTATCTACGCTGAACATTCAATCAGAATACCTGGTAGACCCGTTGGAGAATACCGGCAAGGGTAAAAACTATGGTGTGGAAATTTCATTAGAGCGTTACCTGCAAAATAATTTTTACCTCACCCTTAGCAATTCTATTTATCAATCAAAGTACACCGCAAAAGATGGAGTAGAAAGAAATACCCGTTTCAACGGTAATTATATTTCTACACTGATTGCGGGAAAAGATTTTGTACACGAATGGCGGTCGAGAACATTCGGCATCAACCTGAAAACAATTTATGCAGGTGGCTTTCGCAGAACCCCGATTGACTTTGCTGCTTCTCAGCAAAATGGCTACACCGTTTTCAAAGAAAAAGAAGCTTATAGTTTACAGAATACAGCTTATTTCCGGACCGACTTGCGCATCAGCATGAAATGGAACCGCAAGCATGTTACCAGCACATTGTCTCTGGATTTTCAGAACATCACCAACCGCCTCAATGTATTCAACCAATGGTATGATGATGAGAAAAATGAAATTGTTACCACTTATCAAACAGGCCTGATACCGATTCTGAATTACAAAATAGAATTCTGAAAACGCTAAGAAAACGTGTACTCTACTACATAACCTTATCAATTATTACAAAACAAAAACAATGAAAAAATCAATTATTATGTTAGCCGCTGCAGCCGCTTTATTTATGTTTCCTTCCTGCGAAAAAGTAAAAGGAGAGGGGCCATTGCAAACAGAAACAAGAGCCATCTCCAATTTCACAGGAGTATCTGCAAGTATTGCAGGAAAAATCAATTACAAAATAGACCCTGTTTTCAAAGTAGAAATTACGGCACAGCGAAATATTCTGGATGTAATAGAAACGTCTTTGGTAAATGGGCATCTGCTGGTGAAAGTAAAGAATGGCGTGTATATTAAAACAAATGAAGAAATTACTGTTAACATCAGCGCACCAACAGCGGATTATCTGAGGTTAAGTGGTTCAGGCGATTTAACTGTAACAGGAAATGTTGTTGCTGCCAATCTTGATTTGAACATCAGTGGTTCGGGTAGCATCATAGTTCCTTCTGTAACTATTGCCGATAAAATTGAGGCTGTTATCAGCGGTTCTGGTAGCATGAGTATACTGGGAGGTACGGCTAAGAATGAAGATTTGCGCATCAGTGGCAGTGGTAAATTTAATGTGGATGCTGTTGCTGCTGAAAAAGCAGTTATCACTATCAGTGGCTCTGGCGATGCAAAAGTAAAATTATCGCAGGCATTGGATGCTACGATCAGCGGCAGCGGTTCTATCTTTTATCGCGGTAATCCTCTTATTACTACACATATCTCAGGTTCGGGCAAAGTACAGCCTATATAATTTCGGAAAGGGCCACGGTTAAGTAAGCTGGCTGAAAAGCCAGCTTTACTTTTATACATCTTGGATTTTGAAACATATCGGAAAAGTTATAACTTGAAGTAACTTCTTACGGTATGAAAATATACTTGCTTATATTTTTCTGTTTACTGAAGTTTACTTCTTTCTCTCAACTGCCACCGGCTGATTTTTCAGCTATTGATAAAAAGACAGCAACTGTAAAATCAGCATCACCCGAAATACTGGCAAAAGAACTTACTGCTTTCTGTAAAAATGATTTAGAAAAAGTCAGGTCCATTTTCAGGTGGATTGCAGACAATATTGATTATAAAACCAGGCAGCCTTCCAATCGTAAAGGCATATCCGTTTATAATGAAGCTGATGATAATGCGCCTTTAAAATCGCTGGATGAACGGGTGGCTGAAATGGTTTTACAAAAAGGCTTTGCTGTTTGCGATGGTTATTCACGATTATTTAAAACCTTGTGTACCTATGCAGGAATCAAAGCAGAAACTATTAATGGTTATGCAAGGGTAAATAAAAACACACGCCGTTTTGGAAATAATCATACCTGGAATGCTGTAATGGTTGATAACAGGTGGCAGTTGCTTGATGTAACCTGGGCCAGTGGTTATATTTCATGGACGGGTGATAATTTTATACGCCATTTTGATGAAGCCTATTTTCTTTCCTCTCCCGATAAGTTTATCCTGGAACATTATCCTGATGATCTTAGCTGGTCATTAATGGAGAAGCCGCCATTACTGGCAGAGTTCCGTTCTTCACCCTTTAAGCAAAAAACATACAGTAAGTATAAAATAACAGCGTATAAACCTGCAGGCGGAATAATAGAAGTAAACCAGGGAGACACATTGCAAATACAATTAGAGACAGCAAATGCTGAAAAAGACCGTTCTATCGGCAGCGATCCATTTTTAAACCTCGCTTCTTTTTCTACCTTTTCTTCAGAAGTATTATCACCGGTATCTGTTGATCAAAACAAAATCAGTTACACATATAATGTTACATCACCAGCTATTGAGTGGCTCTATATTCAGTACAATAATGATGTGATATTGCGCTATCGGCTCGTTGTAAAAAACGGAAAACCTGGTAAAGAGCTTGCTGTGAAGTAACTCACTGTTTATTTCACCACAAAAGTTTCCCAGCCATCATACTCGCCATTGCATCTCTTCGCCTGTTTTTTCATTTCAATGGTAATCTTGCTGATGGAAGCTGCATCTACCTTGTCTGTTCTGGAGATGTGGAGTTTGAAAGGTGGATTAGGATATGACATTTTTTCTTTGGCAACTACTCTATACCCTTGTTTGCTGGCATAAGTAATAAAACAGTTCTGGTCAATTTCAGTTTTAAAATACAGCCAATGATCAACCGGTCTTTTTTTCAGCAGCTTGTCGCCACCCCGTTGCAGGGCCATTACCAGTTTCTGGTTTTGCATAAATTCATACGACACTTCATTCGGGTATAAAAAATCAAGATAACCTGCCCATATTTTATCTTCTTTTAAACTGATAGTGTACATATAGGAAGGAAAACGTTCTTTAAAAAGTTGTGTCAGTTTTTCCCGCAGTTTGCTGGTATCCGCTACATAATAATAATCGAGCCGTTGACACACGTGGGTAAAAGTGCCGGCCATTGTATTTTTTACCAGGCTATCTACCACCATTTTTACGGAGTCAGATATTTTATACAAATTGGTAAATTCTCTTTTCATCGGCATTCCATCATCATCGCAACTTCTGAAACTTACACCCGTAATCAGCAAAAAGGGGAGGGTTTTAACTGGTGCCGTCTTTTTCAAGGCCATGTTCAGGGTTATACTGCCCGGCTTTTTCTGAAATTCAGCCATGTACACATCCCAGTTTTCCTCCTGCGCCATTAAAAAACAAGGCAGAATAAGCAACAGCCACGCACTAACAATTTTTGACATATATCGCAGATTTTGAATGGACTGCAAGGTAAGGGCTTCCTTATTTCAAAGTATTCAGGTATTGTTAAAAGGGTTGCCACGGCGTAAGAGGCAATTTTAGCACAACTTTTACGTTTACCAATCAATCCAATTCTTGTAAAACCAATATCCGTTCTAATGAACCAGCCAATCTACAACGACCAGGCACATATTGCCGAGGAGTTCAACCTGTTTGACGATTATACCACCCAAACAGCCCGTCTCGCCTTTTTTAAAATCAATTCGTACAAGCTGTCGCTCATTAATGCTGCCTTTTGCAAAAGCAAGACAGAGTTAACCGGTATTATCAAAGGCACTTTGCTCAACTATACCGAACCGGCCATTGTCCTTGCCGACCTGGGTTTTTTCAAATCGGAGTACGATAATTGATTTGCCCCGAAGGTTAATACAATTAATTAACCAGCTATAGTACTACTATCAGTTTCTGTTGCGCCTGCCCCGATGAATATCGGGGTCGAGACACACTTGTACGACACCTGCCTGCCGGCAGGCAGGTTAACACGGATGGGCATATTGATATACCCCGATGTTACTTCGAAAATAAAGCTCTTCAGCAAGCAAATACAACTGTAACCGCTGAGATGGAGATACGCAGCTTTCCAATTTCTGAAAATTCTCTCCCCGTCTCTGCACCTCCGCGGTAAAGTTTTCATCCCTTTCTTGAAAAAAATTACATTTTTATAATTACTGAATTTCTATTAGCCAATATTATAGTTTATCTTTCCTGTCTTCATTAAATCATTTATAAAAACCAATTCTCATGGCTAAGAAATCAAAAGGAGCAAAGAAGGCAGCTAAAGCCTCTAAAAAGAAGGCGGCTCCAAAGAAAGTAGTTGCTAAAAAGAAAGTAGCTAAGAAAAAAGCACCTGCTAAAAAGAAAGTGGCAAAGAAAAAAGTTGTTGCTAAAAAGAAAGCAGCTCCAAAAAAAGTAGCTAAGAAAAAAGCGGCACCAAAGAAAAAGGCTGTTGCTAAAAAGAAAGTAGCTAAGAAAAAAGCAGCACCAAAAAAATCAGCACCGAAAAAGAAAGTAATAGCTAAGAAAGCCGCTCCTAAAAAAGCAGCCCCGGCACCCAAAAAAGCAGCAGCAAAGAAAGTAGTAAAAGCCCCTGCTAAAAAGCCAACACCAAAACCTGTTGTTGAAGAAGTTGTAATACCGGCTCCGGTACCAGTACCCGTTATTGAAGTAGTACAATCAGATCTTTTCCCTGAAGAAGAAACAATAACAGAAGTAGAAGAAGTTATTACGGAAGAGCCATTGGATGTTGATGAAAAGCCGGAAGATTAATAAATAAGTCTTTATAATATTCATCCCGCAATGCCACGAAGAACATTCGTTGCCTTGCGGGATTTTTTTATCAAAGCAAATCTCTGTGTAACTCCTTTACTCCCTATCTCTGTATTGAAATAACCCCAGTTTCTTTTTCACCACCGTTGCCGCCTTTGTATATCCACCCTCAGCACCATCTACAAAATGCACATGCTCATCTTTCAGGTTGCGCACATAACAAGACATTACAGACTCACTGCTCACAAACAATCCATAATATACTTCACCCGCTTTTTCTATTTCATCTAACGCTGCTTCTAATTGTGATCGCTGTTCTGGTGTACCGGATATTACGGTATTAATTTTTCCATCTATTACCAATGTGTCCGACATATCCACCAGGTTATTCAGGTACACTTTTCCTTTTTTAGTGCGGAAATAATAAGCCGCCAGCGAACCTTTTATCCAATTGGTCAGCATATAGAAAAATTTAAACCCACCCATGCGGGCTTTCATTTCCAGGCCGATTTTTGCCAGCGTTGCTTTTATTTTTAATTTATCAATTGTAATAGGTTTTCTAACCTGCGGTGCTCCATATATTTTATCAATCGCATCTATTACTTTTTTAAATACAGCTGATTGCTTGTTTCCATTACGGGCTATTACCAACAGGCTCACTACTTCGAAATTATTGGCAGGAGGTTTTATCCTGTCCCAGCGGCACTGCATACCACTCAGATCCAATTCTTCCTGTATATTGCTGGCATCGGCGAAAATATAATCCGGGCCCTTTATTTTTTTCTCTGCATAACTAAGTCCATCTCCCAGCAATACCGGGATAGAAAAAAGCTGTGATGTTTTTAATTTGCCAATATTCAGTTCATGTCCGGCAGCATATATTTCTTCTACAGATACACTGCCCACACGCAAGTCAAGATTGAAGGTGTTTTTGGTATTTTCCCTGTGCAGTAACAATGCTTTCATCGTAGCTTCAAACACACCGGACGGCAAAATGAACGTAGCACCATCGCCGCCAAAAAAGAAAGGAACGGTAAGATTGTTTTTATATACAATATTCAATACCGCTACAATGCTGCCCGTAGCTACCAGGTTTACCGTTTCGTGCAGCCCTTCCTCCATGGCCCTGGTGGAGTTTTTTACATCCGTAATAATCACCTGCCAGTTACCCGGAACTTTAAAAAATAAATGCTCTTCCATCAGCAATTCGCTTAGCGGAATTTCATTCACCGGAAGGCGGGTATAGAATAAATCGTTGCTGGAGGTAGACATGCTATTTTAAAAAAGAAAGGTAAGTTTTTTTTACCAGCAGTATTTCATCAGGACCATCTATTCTAAATCGAATATCTTAGCAAGGATTTACAATACACTCAATTTTATTTTCATGAGAAAACTTTCAAAGCACCTTCAATCTTTATCGCTGCTTTTTTTATTATTGGTTATCGCAGCTAGCGAAACCAAAGCAAGTGGGATAAAACCAGAGTTTTATCAAATTAAAATTTATCACTTTAAAGATTCCGTACAGGAAAATACATTAGATACATACCTGAAGAATGCTCTACTGCCAGCATTGCACCGTGCAAAAATTAGTACCATCGGCGTGTTTAAGCCTATTGCCAATGATACCGTTGCGGATAAACTTTTGTATGTTTTCATGCCGTTAAAATCAACAGAGCAGCTTCTTACAATAGAAAAACAACTCGAAGAAGACAAAGAATACCAAACTGCTGGTAGCGATTATATCAATGCCAACTATAAAAATCCATCCTACACCCGGATGGAAACAATATTGTTAAGAGCCTTTCCTTTAATGCCATTTATGCAAAAGCCCGGTTTGAAGTCTCCTTTAAATGAGCATATCTACGAACTGCGCAGTTATGAAAGTGCTACTGAAAAATTATACCGTAATAAAGTACAGATGTTTAATGAAGGAGGCGAAATTCCTCTTTTTAAGCGGCTTGATTTCAATGCTGTTTTTTATGCAGAAGTAATTACCGGCAGCCACATGCCCAATCTTATGTACATGACAAGCTTCGAAAACAAAGCTGAGAGGGATGCCCATTGGAAAACGTTTAGTGCCGACCCTGAATGGAAAACATTATCGGCTATGCCCGAATACAAAAACAATGTTTCGCATATTGATATTGTGTTTCTCAGGGCAGCAGCTTATTCGGACTTCTAACTCAGAAGTACGAAGCCGGAAGTAAGAAGTACGAATGCGTGAAAATGCAGGACTCTTTACTCTATGGGAAATATGTGTGCTCATCCCCCGAATAAGTCGGGGCAGGCTGTGTTAATGTCGTCGAAGAGTCCGCCGATCGGCGGAAGGGACGATGCCCAAAGAATGGGACGATGGAAACACCCTTCTATTATCTCTCTCATTATTTACAAGCCTTTAATGAAGCTTCGATGTACCAGAATTATTAATTATTAATTCCGTCGGAACGTTATTTGTCAAAAGAAAATCCTGAATAACAACCATTTACTATCTTTGTAAGCTATGTCAGAAGAAATAAAAAAGGAAGACGAAAGAAGTCTCAATTTCCTTGAAGAAATTATTGAAGAGGATCTGAAAGCTGGTAAATACAAGCATATTGTTACCCGTTTTCCCCCGGAGCCTAATGGCTACCTGCACATCGGTCATGCTACAAGTATTTGTTTAAATTTTGGTCTTACTAAAAAATATGGCGGCTACACCAATCTTCGTTTCGATGATACCAACCCGGTTACAGAAGAAACAGAATATGTGGACAGCATAAAAGATGATGTACGCTGGCTGGGTTTTGAGTGGAAAAATGAGCATTATGCTTCTGATTACTTTGATAAATTATACGACCTCGCTATTGTTCTTATAAAAAAAGGATTGGCTTATGTAGATGATAGCAGCTCCGAAGAAATAGCTGCACAAAAAGGAACGCCTACACAACCGGGCAGCCGCAATAAATATGCAGACCGCAGCATAGAAGAAAACCTGCAACTATTTGAAGAAATGAAAGCAGGGAAATACCAGGATGGTGAAAAAGTATTACGGGCAAGAATTGATATGGCCAGCCCGAATATGATTATGCGTGACCCATTGCTCTATCGCATCAAGCATGCACATCATCACCGCACCGGAGATAAGTGGTGCATTTACCCGATGTACGATTTTGCACATGGACAAAGCGATTCGATAGAAGAAATAACACACTCCATTTGCACATTAGAGTTTGTTCCGCACCGCGAATTGTACGATTGGTGCATTGAGAAGCTGGAAATATATCCTTCCAAACAATATGAGTTTGCCCGCCGCAACATGACCTATACGGTAATGAGCAAACGAAAACTTTTACAACTGGTAACGGAGAAACATGTAACCGGTTGGGACGATCCACGTATGCCAACCATCAGCGGTATGCGAAGAAGAGGTTATACTGCTGAAGCACTTCGTGAGTTTTGCGATAGGGTAGGTATTGCCAAACGAGAAAACATTGTAGACGTTGGTTTACTCGAATTTTTTGTACGGGAAGATTTGAATAAAAAAGCCCTGCGCCGTATGGTAGTATTTGATCCGCTGAAAGTGGTAATTACCAACTACACCGCCACAGAAGAAATGCTGAACAGCGAAAACAATCCGGAAGATGAGAATGGCGGTTCCAGGGATATTCCATTTAGTAATGAACTCTATATTGAGAAGGATGATTTTATGGAAGTAGCCCCTAAGAAATATTTCCGCCTTGCACCCGGCCAGATGGTTCGCCTCAAGAGTGCTTACATTATAAAATGCGATGAAGTAATAAAAGACGAAGCCGGGAATATTACAGAAGTCCGTTGCACTTACATTCCCGAAAGTAAAAGTGGCAGCGATACATCAGGCATCAGTGTAAAGGGAACCCTGCATTGGGTAAGTGTAAAGCATGCCATTACTGCCGAAGTGCGTATGTATGACCGCTTGTTTAAAGTCGAAGACCCTTCCAGTGAGGAAGGTGATTTCAAAGACTATATCAATCCCGATTCTTTGCAAACAATAACGGCAGCCTACATGGAGCCTGCCCTGAAAACAGCGAAGTTTGATGACCGCTACCAGTTTATCCGCAAAGGTTATTTTGTATTGGATAAAGACAGCAGCACCAGTGGTATGGTATTCAACAGAACGGTAGGGTTAAAGGATGGCTGGAAGAAATAAGTATTTATAATAATATTTGTTTAGTAAACTGTATTACTACACCCCGCCGTTCTGTGCGGCCAAGATATCATTGTCTTTTGTATCACTCACTTCATCGTTTAGTAATTCTACTCACCATATTGTAAACTGTTGTGTTTGCCTCCACGGTGGTTGCCCTGCCTGGGGCCCGGGAAACTATCAGGCGGGAGTCTATTTTAGCACCTTAAAATTCGGCTTTAGAGGCTTTTTTCCTGCTTTGGCGTGTTTTATTTTCCGTCCAGCTATTTTTTTTTTGGTTTATCTCATTTATAGTAGCTTAGAGCGTTGTTTATTATTGCCGGCCTAAGCCCTTTAGGCCAGGTTATTTTTTAAAACCAAAAACTGTTTTATGAGATCAAAATTCTACGTAATTCTTCTTACAGTAGTAGTTCTGGTTTTCTCTTCAGTCAATGTGGCAAAAGCACAGGAAATAAAAGCCAGTGCACTACGCCAGATGCAATCATTGATAGATGAGAAAGAATCACGTACGCCTGCTCAGAAAAAGATGGATTCACAATTATGGTATGCCATCAAAATGAACCGCGGACAGGCTATTACCAGTGAGGTAGCTACTCTCCAGGTAGATGTAAACAAAGACGCCAGTGGTAAAGTACCTGTTGAGATACATGCACAGGTAAGTGCAGCTTTGTTACAAGCTGTTGTTAATGCCGGCGGAACTGTAAGAACAAGTTCTGAAACATTCGGCAGGGTTAGTGCCATTCTTCCTCTCGAATCGTTGGAGCAGATTGCAGCTTTGCAAGATGTAAAATCAATTTATCCTTCCTATCCTGCAATGCTTACAGGCAATCCGATTAATAAAATTTCGGCTGGTAAAAAAATAGTAGGAGAAACTCCTTTTGTAAAAAGAAGAACTCCTCCTGTTGCAGCACAATATGCTCCCGGTTTTGAACAAAGAGCAGCCCGTGTTCGTAGCCAGGTAATTAATGCACTGCAAAAGTTGGGGTATAAACAAGAAGATTTTATTGGTTCCGTTACTTCAAATGGAGATCCAAAACACACTGCCAACACAGCCAGAACAACTTTTAGTGTAAATGGCTCCGGTGTTAAAATTGGAATTCTCTCTGATAGTTACGATACAAGACCTACTGGTCCCGGTACTGGTTCTCATGCTGCTGATGACATATTGAGCGGAGATTTACCTGGCGTAGGTAATCCAAATGGATTTACCACGCCTGTTACAGTTTTGTCTGATGCTCCCAATCGTTCCGATGAAGGACGTGCCATGCTGCAGATTGTACATGACTTGGCTCCGGGAGCACAGTTGTTTTTTGCAAGTGCTTTTTTTGGAGATGTAGATTTTGCTCAAAAAATTATTGATCTGCGTAATATTCATGGTTGTCATATTATATGCGATGACGTTTCATATTTTAATGAGCCTCCTTTCCAGGATGGTATTATTGCCCAGGCGGTAAATACCGTTACAGCAGCAGGAGCCAGTTATTTTTCATCTGCAGGTAATGCAGGTAATAAAAATGATGGTACTTCAGGTGTGTGGGAAGGCGACTTTTTAGATGCTGGTACAAACGTTGTTGGAACAGCACCTGCATTTACCGGTGGTACAGTTCACGATTTTGGCGGAGGAACTTTAAGCGATCAGATTACCAGTACAGGTAATGCTGCTGCTCTTTTCTGGTCAGACCCATTGGGTGCGTCAACTAATGATTATGATTTGTTTGTCCTTAACTCAGGTCTTTCTGCAGTAGTATCTTCCGGAACAACTGTACAAAGTGGTACGCAGGATCCTATAGAATTAATTAATCCAAGCCCAGCAGCAGGCACAAGAATAGTTGTTTTCAGAAAAACCGGTGCAGCTGTTCGTGCTTTGCATATTAATACGCTTCGTGGTACACTTGGCATCAGCACATCAGGTCAAACGCATGGACATGGCTCTGCTGCGCTTGCATTTGCTGTTGCAGCTACACAGGCATCAGGAACTGCAGCATTTACTTCTGCTAATAATGTTGAAACTTTTAGTTCTGATGGATTAAGAAAGAAATTTTATAATCCTAATGGAACTGTTATTTCCGGTGGTGTAACCTTTGCTTCAGGTGGAGGAGTTACGCTTCAAAAACCTGATATAACTGCGGCAGATGGTGTAGCTACTACTTTGCCAGGTTCATCAGGACTTAATCCTTTCTTTGGTACTTCAGCAGCTGCTCCGCATGCTGCAGCCATAGCAGGTCTTTTAAAATCATTTCGTCCTGGTTTGACAGCTGCGCAGATTCGTACTGCGTTAGTTACAACTGCTATTGACAATGAAGCACCGGGTGTAGACCGTGATGCTGGTAATGGAATTGTAATGGCCCTTGCAGCACTTACATCTGTACAAGGCCCAACGGTTACTATTAACCAGGCGGCGGCACAGGCAGATCCTACATCAGTATCCCCGATAAATTTCACCGTAGTATTTAGTGCAGCTGTTACAGGATTTGATCAGGCTGATGTAACATTATCAGGAACTGCCGGCGCAACTACCAAAGTTGTTACCGGTTCAGGAACTACTTATAATGTAGCTGTGTCTGGTATGACTTCCGCTGGTACTGTTATTGCAACTGTTCCTGCCGGTGGCGCTATTGATGCAAGTTCTTTTCCAAACCTTGCCTCAACAAGTACCGATAATACAGTTACGTTCAATCTGCCACTGGGCCCAAGCGTAACGATTAACCAGGCTGGTGCACAGGCTGACCCAACAACAGCTTCTCCAATAAACTTTACAGTAGTATTCAGTGAAGCTGTTACAGGATTTGATCAGGCTGATGTAACACTTTCAGGAACTGCCGGTGCAACTACCAAAGTTGTTACTGGTTCAGGAACTACTTATAATGTTGCCGTAAGCGGTATGACTACTAACGGAACTGTAATAGCTACAGTACCTGCAGGTGGTGCAATTAATGGAAGCAGTCTTCCAAATATTGCTTCTACCAGCACTGATAACAGTGTATTGTTTAGTGCATTCCCATCTACCGTAACTATCAACCAGGCAGCAGCACAGGCTGATCCTACTGTTGTATCACCAATAAACTTTACTGTGGTATTTAATGAAGCAGTAACTGGTTTTAGTGCAGCAGGTGTAACTATTGGCGGAACTGCCTTACCAACAACAGCAGTGGTTACCGGCAGCGGTACTACTTATAATGTTGCTGTGTCTGGCATGACTGTTACCGGTACTGTTACTGCAACCGTAAATGCAGGAGCTGCTATAAATATTGGTGGTGTTGCCAGTCTTGCTTCAACAAGTACTGATAATACCGTAACGTTTAATGAAGTTCCTCCTACGGTAACCATTAACCAGGCAGCAGCACAGGCTGATCCTACTTCTAACACACCAATTAATTTTACAGTAGTATTCAGTGAGCCTGTAACAGGCTTTACTTCTGCTGATATAACATTATCAGGAACTGCCCTCGCAACTACAGCAGTAGTATCTGGAGCAGGCCCTACTTATAATGTTGCAGTATCTGGTATGTCAGCAACCGGAACAGTTATAGCTAATATTCCGGCAGGCGCAGCTACCGATGTAAATGGTAATCTTAGCGCTGCTTCTACCTCTACTGATAACACTGTTACATTTAACAGTTGTGTACTGGTATGCCCTGCGAATGTTACAGTAGGTTCTACAACAGGTCAGTGTGGTGCAATTGTAAACTATCCTGCACCATCTACTACCGCAGGTTGTGGTACAGTTACAGCAACACCTGCATCGGGTTCATTCTTCCCTGTAGGTACAACAACTGTAAACGTTTCAACAACATCTGGTGCTACATGTAGCTTCACCGTAACAGTAAATGATACAGAAGCGCCTGTAGTTACTTGTCCTGCAAATATTACAGTGAGCAATACACCAAATCTTTGCTCTGCCGTAGTAAACTTTACAGCAACAGCAACAGATAATTGTTCTAACTTCTCCCTTACACAATCAAGTTCTAATACAGGTGCAGCCAATAATGCAGCAGCTTGTCCTTCAGGTCTTACCAGCTGGTGGAGAGCTTACCAATTAGCAGCACCGGCACCGATTACCATGGATAAGGTAACGTTTGCAATAGAAATAGCTGAAGCAACTGCTGCTACCAAACCAATTACGGTAAGAATGTACACCAGTGCAGGAGCATTCCCTGGTGGTGTACTTACACAGGTAGCCAGCCAGACATTTAACCTGGCACCACAAACCAATAGCCTGTTTACTGCCACCTTTACTACACCTCCAACTGTACCGGGTAATTCAATACTGGTATTGGAAGTAAGTTCTGATGTTACACAAGGCAGATTCTTTATTGGTGGTAATACCTTAGCAGAAACAGCACCAAGCTATATTTCATCTGCAGCATGTGGTATCCCCACTCCGGCAACAGGAGCTTCAATAGGTTTCCCGAATATGCATATCATCTTAAATGCATCAGGCTTTATTCCATTAACAATAACATCTGTACCAGCCAGTGGAAGTGTATTCCCTGTAGGTGCAGCAACAACTGTTACAACAACAGCAACAGACTTAGCAGGTAATACAAAAACCTGTACGTTCAGCGTTAAAGTAAACGATACACAGGCACCAGTGTTTACATGTCCTGCTAACATTACAGTAACTACAGCCGTAGGCGTTTGTACAGCACCGGTTACCTATGCTGCTACAGCTACAGATAATTGTCCTGGTGTAGTAGTAACAAGAACAGCAGGTCTGGCAAGTGGAAGTGCATTCCCTGTAGGTGTAACAACAGTTACACATACTGCTACAGATGCATCTGGCAATATCACTACCTGTACGTTTACCGTAACAGTACTGGATGGTCAGTTACCTGTTATCAGTGCACAACCAGCCAACAAAACAGTATGTAACGGATTGAACACTTCGTTTACTGTAACAGCAACCAATGCAGTAAGCTACCAATGGCAACAGTACATTGCTGGTGTGTGGACGAATATAGCAGGTGCTACAGCAGCTAGCTTACCATTGAATGCAGTAACCCTAGGTATGAACACCAACAGCTACAGGGTTAATGTAATCGGACTTTGCTCAACAGTTACATCAGGCTTTGCAACACTGTTTGTAAATCCATTACCAACTATCAGCCTGTCAGCTACCAATTCACCGGTGTTGTTACCAACACAGACTACAAGTATCGTAGCAACGGTGGTACCAACAGGTGGTACGTTTGCATGGTTTAAAGATGGTGCAGCATTGGTACCGGCAGTAACAACAGGTGTATTATCAAACCTGACAGTAGATAATGCCGGAACATACAGGGCTGTATATACAGACCCGAATGGTTGTGTGAATACATCAGCAGACCTGGTAATCAGTGCTGAAACTTCAACGAACCTGTTCATTGCTCCGAATCCAAACTTTGGACAGTTCTCAGTAAGGTATTACAACCAGGCTAATGAGAAGCTGACTGTAAGTGTGTTTAACTCAGCAGGAGCAAGAGTATATCAGAAGACAGCAGCTACAACACTGGCTTACACGAAAATTGATATTGATCTTCTTACCAATGCACCTGGAGTGTACGTGGTAGAGTTGAGAAATGCATCAGGTAAACTGTTGGCTCAGCGTAAAATAATAGTGGGGCATAAGTAATCTGAAGTCAGAAGTACGACACTCACTAAAGAATAAAAACCAAAGCCCTTCGCAATTGCGGAGGGCTTTTTATTGAATAGTAACAAGAGCTATACAAGTAAAAAGTAAAAAATCAAAAGTCAAAAGGAACCATTAAGTGGCAACTTTTTTAATTTTTACTTTTGATTTTATTTGTGTTCCCCAAAAACTTCTCTTAAAGTATCCGCAATTTCACCAAGCGTACATTTATTTTCTACTGCTTCCACTACAGTTGGCATAATGTTTTCGCCGCTGCTGGCTTTGTCGTTTAGCGATTGCAGGATATTATCGCATTTAGCAGGGTTGCGGTTTCTGCGGAGTTGTTGCAGCTTTTCTATTTGTAGCTGGCGGATGGAATCGTCAATTTTAAAGAGGGGTATTGCAGCATCACCTGTTGATTGAAATTTATTGACACCAACAATAATTTTTTCATTGTTCTCAATATTCTTCTGGTACTCGTAAGCACTGCGGGCAATTTCATTCTGAATAAAATTTTGCTCAATAGCAGATACACTTCCACCCATTGCATCAATTTTCTCAATCAGTTTCCATGCAGCATCTTCCACTTCTTGTGTAAGGGCCTCTACAAAATAAGAACCCGCCAATGGATCAACTGTATCTGGTGCGCCGCTTTCAAATGCTACAATCTGTTGTGTACGCAATGCTATTCTTGCTGCCTCTTCGGTCGGTAAGCTCAGGGCTTCATCGTAGCCGTTGGTATGCAGTGATTGTGTTCCGCCTAGTATAGCAGCTAATGTTTGTATAGTTACTCTTGAAATATTATTCAATGGCTGTTGCGCCGTTAAAGTGCTGCCACCTGTTTGTGTATGAAACCGAAGCATCATGGCTTTCGGATCGGTAGCCCCGAGATCTTTCATTATTTTAGCCCACATTTTTCTTGCTGCACGAAACTTGGCTACCTCTTCAAATAAATTATTATGTGCATTGAAGAAAAAGGAAAGACGTTTCCCAAATACATTTATATCCAGTCCTTTTTTAATGGCTGCTTCTACATAAGCTTTTCCATTACTGAGCGTAAATGCAATTTCCTGTACCGCTGTGCTTCCCGCTTCTCGGATATGATAACCGGAAATGGAAATCGTATTCCATTTCGGCACTTCCTGGCTGCACCATTCAAAAATATCTGTAATGATTTGCATGGAAGGTTTGGGCGGATAAATATATGTGCCCCTTGCAGCGTATTCTTTCAGTATATCGTTTTGGATAGTACCGGTTATTTTTTTCAAATCAGCACCTTGTCTTTTTGCAAGTGCTGCATAAAATGCCAGCAGGATAAAACCTGTTGCATTAATGGTCATAGAGGTAGAAACTTCTTCCAGTTTTATACCACTAAAAAGTGTTTCCATGTCTTCAATGCTGTCAATTGCTACACCTACTTTCCCAACTTCACCTTCAGCCAATGCATGATCGCTATCATAACCTATTTGTGTAGGAAGATCAAATGCTACACTCAAACCGCTTACGCCCTGCGATAATAAATAATGATATCGTTTATTACTTTCTTCTGCAGTAGAAAAACCGGCGTATTGCCGCATTGTCCATAGTTTGCCACGATACATATCGGGCTGCACGCCGCGGGTAAAGGGAAAAGAACCTGGTTGCTGGTTATTAGTTACTGGTGAGTTTTCCGCAGTGTATAGAGTTTTTATTTCTATCCCGGAATCTGTAAATATTTTTTTCTCTTCAGACATGCAATGACTTTATGAATTTTAAGCAACCAGCAACAAGAGACCGGCAACCAGCACTACTTCATTAATTTCTTCGCTTCATGGTTTAGCACCTGCAATACCATTTCGTGCAATGCTACAGGCTGTGCCATTATAACTTCCAGTATTTTTTTATTCAAATCAGAAGAAGAAGCTGTTGGTGGCAACGAACCGTATACCTGGTTTACCACCATAATGTTTTGTTCTTTCAGGTTTCTTACAGCATCCCATCCTTGCTGACTTACATATAATTGCTGGGTATTGTTATATTCAAATTCCTGTTTGATGTTTTCTGTCAGAATTAATTTCATTTCATGCGCAGAAACCCCGGGTTGGCTCAGGCGGCTAATCAGCTGTGGCAATGCTACTCTTTCTGTTAATAGCACCAGTCTTTCGTAAGCTTGTAAGCGGAGAGGGGTTGTCTCAAATTTTTCTGCAACAGGTTCAGTTTTTACTTCTTCCTTCTTCCGCAGTAGAGAATAAATGGCCAGTATAATCGCTAATCCTGACAATATGAGGCTGAGAGTGGCTGTATCCATGAATATTAGTTTGTTATAATACCAGCAAAAATAGGAAAGGATAACCGTGTGGCAAGTAGTATTATAAGTGCAAACTACCGTTAAATTTCCTTTATCGGAAACGGGGTAGTCGTTTCCTTACAAAGGATTATTTATTTTTGTAGTATGGAAACAACAACGATACCGGTTACTTTAACCGAAGGGGCAATTACAGAAATCAGGAAGCTGATGGCGGCAGAAGGTTTTGATGCCACACAGGTATTAAGAGTAGGCGTAAAAGGCGGCGGATGCTCCGGCATGACTTATGTGTTAGGCTTCGATAAGCGGGAAGACAATGATTATGATTTCCAGGTGGAGGGTATACCCTGTGTAATGAATAAATCGCATGAAATGTATTTATATGGTATGGTAGTAGATTGGCAGGATGGATTGAACAACCGTGGCTTTACTTTTAAAAACCCTAATGCAAGCACTACTTGTGGGTGCGGGACTAGTTTTGCGGTGTAACAATATTGATTTTAAATTACGAACTCCTTCATTTATTGAAGGAGTTTTTTTATGGAAGTATGAAAGAGAAATACATTTAGCTAGGAGTTTAAAAGAGAAAAAGGAGAGAAAGAGGTGCGTGTATAAGGTTGTATTTTCTCCTTAACTCTTTTTTCCTCTTTTAAACTCTTAGCCCTGTATTTTTTTTTAGTCATCTGCGTTGTCTATTGCCCATTACCTATTGCTCCTTTAATCCCAGGGTTTCCTTCACCATCTCCACTACTTCTTTAGTATTAGCCAGTACCAGCAATTTATCACCTTCTTCCAATACAGTAGAACCATCAGGTTGTATATATTTTCCATTGCGGCTTAACAAAATTATCATTGCTGTTTTTGGAAAGGGAAGTACTACAATTCGTTTTCCGATTGCTTTGCTATTGCCGGGTAATAATATTTCTACCAGTTCAGATTTTATAGTGTCGGACAATTCATGATCAAGAATTGTTTTTCGTTTTACATTTTTGGGTACTACCACTTTCAGCCATTTGGCTACCTGTGGCAAAGTGGTACCTTGAATTAAAACGGATGTAACTGAAATAAAAAATACGAGATGAAAAATCATATCAGCTTTTCCTATGCCTGCTATTAATGGATAAGTGGCAAAAACAATAGGCACTGCTCCACGCAAACCCACCCAGGAGATAAACAATTTCTCCCTGATTTTTATTTTGAAAAAACTGAGACTGATAAATACTGCTATAGGCCGGGCTAAAAATATAAGCACTGCAGATATCAGCAAACCAATGTCAAGGATAGGAACAATACGGGACGGAAAAACCAATAAGCCCAGTGTAAGGAACATTACAATCTGCATCAGCCATGCCTGGCCATCATAGAAACGTATCAAACTTTTTTTATGCAAAAAATTACTGTTGCCCAGCACCATTGCAGATAAATAAACAGCAAGAAAACCATTTCCACCGATCACATCGGTAAACGAAAAAGTAAAAAAGATCATTGCCATCACCAATACAGGATAAAGACCTTCCGTATCCAGCTTAATCTTGTTGATGATAAAGGCCATTGATTTTCCTAACGCATAGCCGGCAATTGCGCCAATCGACATTTCCTGTAAGAAATGAAGCAGCAGGTTAATAATTGAAGCATTGCCATTCGCCACCAGGAAAGTAAAACTGATGGTTAGAATATAGGAGAGGGGATCGTTACTGCCGCTTTCCAATTCCAGTGTAGGACGAAGACTTCCCTTCAACCCTACATTTCTTGAACGAAGAATAGAGAATACCGCTGCTGCATCTGTAGCAGAAACAATAGAGCCAAGCAGTAAGCCTTCCAGCAAAGTGAAATCAGTAATAAGATGAACGAAAACACCAACGATGGTTGCAGTAATCAGTACACCCAGTGTTGATAATGAAACACCCCTCCAGATAATGGGCTTTACACTTTCCCATTTGGTATCCATACCACCGGAAAACAAAATGAAATTCAATGCCACTACGCCAAGCAATTGTGCTGTATGAGGATCATCAAAATAAATTTTACCAATGCCTTCCGATCCGGCGAGCATGCCAATCAATAAAAAGAAAATAAGTGTCGGGATTCCTAATTTATAAGAAGTCTTGTTGGCAATAATGCTTGCAATCAGCAGCACCGAACTAATAAGGATAATATTTTCAGGGGATAATGTCATACCGCACTTTTACCATTTGCTTAAATATAAGAAACAATAGGCAATAGGCAATGGGGAATGGGCAATAGACAATGGCAAAATGCAACGGGCAATAGACAATGCAGATGACTAAAAAAATATAGGGCTAAGAGTTTAAAAGAGAGAAAGGAGAAAAAGAGGTGCGTGTATAAATTTGTATTTTCTCCTTAACTCTTTTTCCTTTTTTAAACTCTTAGCTAAATGTATTCTTCTGTTAATAAAAAAAACCTCTCAGAAACTGAGAGGTTTTAAAAATCAAATGCTATGGAATCTCCTTATGCCGGAGTTTCTGTTTTTTGTTTTGTTTCTTTTGGAGCAGCTTTTCCTAATGGACGTTTTCCACCAAGGTCAACCAATATCGGAGCGGCCACAAAGATAGAAGAGTACGTACCGGTGATAACACCAATCAACATGGCGAATGCAAAACCTTTTGTTACTTCTCCTCCTACAAGGAAGAGGATAAGTATGGTAAGGAATACTGTCAATGATGTCATGATAGTACGGCTTAATGTTTCGTTGATCGCACGGTTGATTACCTCACCTCTTGGTGCGTTTGGCATCATGCGGCTGTCTTCACGTATACGGTCAAACACGATTACGGTATCGTTCATCGAGAAACCTACCACCGTTAATATCGCAGCGATAAAGTGCTGATCAATTTCAAGCGGGAAAGGAACAATAGTTCTTGCGAAAGAGAACACAATCATGGTTACCAATACGTCGTGCAGCAAGGCAATGATAGTTCCTAATGAATATCTCCAGTCGCGGAAACGGATTAAGATATAGAGGAAGATGGCCAGCATGGCGAAGATTACAGCTTTTACCGCACCTGATTTTAAATCATCAGAGATGGTTGGTAAAACTGTTTTCGTTTGCGGAAGGTATTTAATAGTAGTGAACTGTTCGTAAGTAAGTCCTGCAGGTAAATGGCTTTTTACCCCATTGTATAAATGTGTTTTAACAATTGAATCAACTTCAGGACGTGAATCCTTAATAAGATAAGCTGTGGTAATATCTAATTTAGAATTATCGCCTACCGTTTTGATAATGGTGTTCTCATTTTCGAATGTAGATTTCAGTTCAGTTCTTATCTGTTCTACATCTACTGCTTTGTCAAACTGTACAGTATAGCTACGGCCTCCTTTAAACTCAACTCCTTCATCAAATCCATTAAAGTAAGCAGCAATACCCAATGCTAATACAACAAAGGAAATTACATAAGCTACTTTACGGTATTCAATAAATTTATATTTCGCATGCTTGAATACACGACGGGATACGCCGGTAAAATATTCAAGGTGTTTCTTTTTGTTAGTGAATATTTCAGTTATCCAACGGCTAACAAGGATACCACAGAATAAAGAAAGAAGGATACCAATGATCTGCGTGGTAGCAAAACCTTTTACCGGACCTAAACCAAAATAGAATAATATAATGGCTGTAAGAAGGGTAGTGATGTGCGCATCCAATACAGGCGGTAATGAACGTTTATAACCTTCATTGATGGCCGGAATATATCCTTTGCCTTTATTCAGTTCTTCTTTAATACGTTCGTATATAATTACGTTCGTATCCACCGCCATACCGATGGTCAATACAAGACCTGCGATACCAGGTGCTGTTAATGTAGCACCAAGGCCGGCTAGTATACCTACTGTAAATAACAGGTTTAATATTAAAGCGATGTTAGCAACCCAACCACTGGTATTATAATAAACCAGCATGAGTAAGAAGATAACTACAAATGAAATAAGGAACGCCATTGAGCCGCTGCGGATAGCCTGTGCTCCTAATGTGGCACCCACTTGCTGATCCTGTACAATTTTAGCAGGAGCAGGAAGTTTACCAATTTTCAAAATATTGGCAAGGTCAGTTGCTTCCTGTTGTGTATAGCTTCCGGAAATAGAAGATGTACCGTTTGGAATAGCACTGATAACATTTGGTGCAGAGAAAACAATATTATCTAAAACGATAGCAATTGGTCTGCCTACGTTTTCTTCGGTCATTTTTTTCCAGATAGCAGCACCGAAGTTTTTCATATCCATTGTTACCTGCACTTTACCATACTGATCAAATGCCATGTTAGCATCAGAAATGGCATCACCTTCCAGTTTTGCAGTAGTACGGTTAAATGTTTTTAAGGCATATAATGAAACAAAGGTTAGTGTCTTACCGTTTTTATCTTTTCCGGCAGCACCATAAGCAAATACAGCATCTGACGGGAAATTATAACGAAATTCTTCAAGATACTGACGTACTACTCCTGTATCTTTTAGCTGTACATAACCTATCTCAGCGGGGATAATCACTTTACCTTTATCATCACGACCGGGTTGTGAAAATTGAATATATTTTTCAATTGTTACAAGTGCTGCAGCTGTTTTTGGATCTGCTTTTTTCGTTGCTGTATCAGCTCCTAATTGGTCAGAAAGCTTTGTTGGTTTTTTAGCGGTATCAACTTTTGCTATAGCCTGTCCGGTTGTATCGTTCTTTTTAGTTGTATCAACAGGAGTAGTTGTAGTAGTTGTATCTTTTTCACCACCATATTTTGCATTAAAAGCGTTTGCCGTTTTTTGCCAGCCGGTAGCATAACTATTGTCCTGCAACGTGTACACTTCCCAGAACTGAAGGTTAGCAGTGCTCTGTAAAAGTTTTCTAACTCTCTCTTTATCTTTTATACCCGGAAGTTCTACGTTGATAAGACCTTTATCACGGTTAGGGCTGATATTAGGCTGTGCAACACCAAACTGATCGATACGGGTTCTGATTATACGGAATGTATTATCAAATGCCGATAAAGCCTGTTCTTTCAGGTAGCTTTTTACTTTACTGTCAGATGCATTGATTTCAATTTTACCATTGCTGGCACCTGCAAATAATGGAGCTAATGGTCTTGTCTTTTCCAGTTTGCGGTATTCGTCTATAAACAATGAAATGAAATCAGCATCGCTGTTTGCTTTTTGTTTATCAGCATTGGCAATTGCCGCTAAGAAGTTAGGGTCTGGCGAATTGTTAGAAAGTGATTTCAACAATCCGGTCATTTCCACTTCCAGTGTTACGTTCATACCACCCTGCAGATCCAAACCAAGGTTCAGTTCTTCTTCTTTAGCTTTTTGAAAGCTAACGGGACCATTGATACCGTAGGTTACGGTTTCATCTTTGGTACTGTCAAGCAAGCGGGCTAAACGGGCCTGGTAAACTTTGTCAAGCACTTCCTGGTAAACAGCCTGCGAATCTTTATTATTCGGAAATTTTTCAAGAGCACTTTGATAATTTTTTTTCACAAAGCTCTTTGCCGTTGCTTCCATCTTTTTTTCATGGTTCTTTACAAACCATGTAAAAGACAATTGATAGAGGGAATAAATGATAAGCAAGACAGTAAAAAAGCGAACTAAACCTTTCAGTTGCATACAATGTTTGATTTACATTTTTTAAGCCTTTGCGTCGTATCATACACGACAGAAAGGCTTTAGACGATTTTTAAAGGACGGCAAAGATAGGGTTTTAGACCGTAACCCGAAACTGGATTTCAGCGCATTTTTGCCCACATTTCAGGGTTGTTTTCAGGTGGATTTCAGTGTCTTAAAGATGAAAAAAGCAATGCCGGCTGCCACCACAAAACTTATAAAAGCTACCAGCAGCTTCCTGTTCAGGTTATTGTCGGAGGTATCAGGCTTTATAGTGGAAGATAAAATGCTGAGATTGGTTGGTAACTTATTGCTTTTCAGGCTGGTACTTAGGAGTTTGCATTCGTCAATTGTATAGTTGCCGGATATTGATGCCGATCCGCCTTCAATAGCAGAAAGTACATTGGGGGCCGATATTACATTGTTATTGACAATAATTGCAAGTGGGCGGTTAATATTGTTTTGGGTAAGAGTGGCCCATTTCTTTGTGCCATATTGGTTGAATTTTAGCATTACCTCGGGTTTGCCATATTGATCATAAGCAACAGTTGCGTCGCTGATATCCTCATTTTCCAGCAGGGCTTTTTCATTACCATAAGTTTTTATGAAGTATAGGGAAACTACAGGTCCTTCTTTTTTTCTAACGGGCTTTTGGACCTGTCCAAAACAGATCTGCAAATCAGATGGTCTTTGTATTTTTATTTTATCGAGGTTTAATAGATCTCTTACAATCGCTGTATCCATTAATTTTACAGTACCTATTTCTGCTGGAAAAAAAGTTGATGAACTTTCATTTTGGTACGGCAGCGAGAATTGAATTAAATCTTTATCCGGTGACATTGTGTAATCGTTAGTTTTATTCGTTTCTATACTGTCCAGCAATGCACTTACTTCTTTCGACAGACTATCTCTCTTAACCGGCATTGTAATTTTTTCTTTCTCCTTTTCTTTTTGCGCAGCAGCGATTTTATTTATTTCCTCTGCAACAATTGTCAGCATCTGTCTTACTTTCTCATCATCCATTCTATACACTTCACGAAACTGTACCCTGCCATTGGAAATAAGCATCGGGAAAGGAGATAGTGTATCTGACACTCCTGAAAGCGAAACGACAATATTGTTCTTTCCTTCTTTTTTAATTTCATATTTGTAGCCAGCTGTCTCCAACCTGTTTTTCAATACTTCCATAATTCTTGAAAGAGAAAACCTGGTTTTTGATGTAGTATCTGGTTCAGCATGAATAGTGCATCCAATTGTATATTTTTTAATCCTGGTTTGACTATCCTTTACTTCCGAAATAAAGTAGACAGCTATCGCCACAATGGCACCAATGATTACAGATTTTACCCAACTATTCATAAGGAGATATTAATATTTCTTGCTAATTTAAGCGAATGAAAATTTTACACCACATAATTTTTTTCATCATTACAACAGGCATCTGTATGGAAACAGCTACTGCACAAAATAATACGATAGATAACCCGCTAACAGAGTTGCTTAATAAGAACCCGCAACTGTTTGATGCTGTACTGGCAAAAAAAGATGAACTGAATATTCAAATCATTTATACGCAGGTTGAAAGAAAGAAAAAAGATGCGGACAAGAAAGACAAAATAGAATTGACTGATTATAGTTTTAATCTTAATCCCGACAGGTATTATTATCCAGCCTCCACTGTAAAACTGCCTGTTGCTATACTGGCATTGCAAAAGCTGAATGAATTAAAAATTCCCGGACTGGATAGAAATACAACCATGATAACAATGGCAGGGGCAGAAGGGCAAACAGAAGTGTATAATGATCCTTCTGCAATAGATGGCAGGCCCTCCATTGCTCATTACATTAAGAAAATATTGCTTGTCAGCGATAATGATGCCTTTAATCGTTTATATGAATTCTTGGGACAGGAGTATATCAATAATTCTCTGCACAAAATGGGATATACCGATGCGCAGATTATTCATCGCTTACAGATTTCATTGCCGGAAGATCAAAACAGGCTTACTAATCCTGTAAGATTTATCGATGCAAGAGGAAAAATTATTTATGAGAAACCGATAGAAAAAAGCAAGCTGGTATATGCAGCCAGGAATACAAAACTTGGCAATGGGTTTATGCGTGGCGATCAGTTGGTAAATGAACCTTTTGATTTTTCAAAGAAGAACAGGTTGCCGTTGGCTGATTTGCATTCCATTCTTAAAAGTGTACTATTTCCGGGTGCAGTTGCTAACAAACAACAGTTCAATATTACAGAAGATGATTATGCTTTTCTGCATAAGTATATGTCCATGCTTCCGCGGGAATCTGTAACGCCGGTATATGATACTGCAGAATTTGGCGATAGTTATGTCAAGTTCCTGTACTACGGCGGTGGAAATGCTAAAGCAAACCCCGATATCAGGATTTTTAATAAACCAGGTGATGCCTACGGCTTCCTGATTGATGCTGCATACATCGTTGATTATAAAAACAACATTGAATTTATGGTGAGTGCTGTTATCTATTGCAACAGCGATGGTGTTTTTAATGATGATAAATATGACTACGAAAATCTTGGCCTGCCTTTTATGAAAAACCTGGGGCGTGTGCTTTATGATTATGAACTCAAAAGGAATAACAAACGTAAGGTAGACTTATCCGCATTGCGACTTCAGTATTCCCGATAAATGTTGCAACAGTTTTTTCTATAATTGCATACATTTGCACCCGCTTGCTTACACACCCGGGATATTTTACTAACCTAATTTAATGTAGTACTAAATCAACTGAACAATGCAGTTATCATCTTTCTTACAACGATTCAACGAACCAGAAACTTTAAAAATGGCCAAACTGGGCCGTGAACTTCGTGCAAGCGGTATTGATGTAATCGATCTTAGCCTTGGCGAACCCGACTTTGATACTCCCCAGCATATTAAGGATGCAGCTATAAAAGCAGTGAATGATAACTGGAGCCATTACACACCAGTACCCGGCTACCTTGATTTGAGAGAAGCCGTTTGTACTAAATTTAAAAGGGATAACAATCTTGATTATAAACCGGAGAATATTGTTACCTCTACAGGTGCCAAGCAAAGTTTGGCAAATGCCATTCTTGCATTGGTAGACGATAATGATGAAGTGGTAATACCAACACCATACTGGGTTACTTACAGCGAGCTTGTAAAAATTGCCCGTGGTAAAGTGGTAGAAATTCATGCGCCATCTGCAAGCGGTTTCAAAATAACGCCTGCCCAATTAGAAGCAGCTATTACCCCTAAAACAAAAGTGTTTTTGTTTTCTTCTCCCTGTAACCCAAGCGGAACAGTGTATAGCAAAGCTGAATTAAAAGCATTGGTAGAAGTGTTTGAAAAGCATCCAAACATTTATATCATATCGGATGAGATATACGAGTACATCAATTTTGTTGGTGCTCACGAAAGCATTGCACAATTTGATAGCATAAAAGACAGGGTGATTATTGTAAACGGTTTGAGTAAAGGTTTTGCCATGACTGGCTGGCGCCTTGGTTATATTGCTGCCAATGCCACCATTGCAAAAGCATGCGAAAAAATTCAGGGACAATTTACCAGTGGTGCTAACTCCATTGCGCAGAAAGCATCTGTAGTTGCATTAACTACCGATTTGCGTCCAACTATGGATATGGTAAAAGAGTTTACAAGAAGAAGAACAAGAGTACTTGAAATTGTAAAAGAAATTCCGGGTATTGTTTGTCCTGAACCTGATGGAGCTTTTTATATTTTTCCTGATGTAAGTTATTACTACGGGAAAACAGATGGCACCAACGTAATTGCAAACGCAAGTGAACTTTGCATGTATCTTTTAAATACTGCCCACGTTTCATCTGTAATGGGCGATGCATTTGGCGAACCAAAATGTGTTCGTTTCTCATTTGCAAACAGCATGGAAAAAATTGAAGAAGGCTGGAAAAGAATTAAAGAAGCGTTGGCGAAGCTTAAATAATCAATTCATAATTTACTATAGAAGGCTAAAAGGTTTTATATCTTTTAGCCTTTTTTATTTTATTGGCGAGGCCTCCCTGCCCTCCGAAGGAGGGTTCTTGTACCCTGGCTATTTAATAAAACATTATTGAGTTTTAGGTGGGGTTTCTTTTATTATATGTGTTTGAAAAGACTATTGAATATTAAAAAAAATGTAGCGGAGAGGCATTACCCCGAAGGGGTTAAATATGAATAGCCACCCCGATAACTATCGGGGTGGAATAAAATCAACGAATGTATCAGAACCCTAAAGGGGTTCAACAAAAAAATGTCGCACAGAAGAAAAAGAGAGAAAGAGGAATGCTGCGCATTGGTTTGCCCATCCGTGTTAATGTCGTACAAGTGTGTCTCGACCCCGATATTCATCGGGGCAGGCGCAACCACAGCCGATACGTGTCCCCACAGAAGTGTGGGGAGTAGCACTACAGCCGGTTTCAAAAATTATTTTGTGCTACTCCTGAACTTCTTATCCAGTTCTATCACCTGTGGTATTACCAATTCTGTTTCATTATTACTGATAACAAAATCACAGCGTTTCATTTTCTCTTCTTCATCCAGTTGCCGACTTACTCTTTTCATTACATCTTCAATGCTGAGGTTATCTCTTTCCATCACTCTTTTTACACGTATATGTTGCGGGGCATATACACCCACCACATAATCCACCGTATTGGCAGCACCACTTTCAAATAATAAAGCCGCCTCTCTGACAATGTAAGGCGAGGTTTGCGCCAGCATCCAGTCTTCGGAATCTTTTATAGTAATGGGGTGGGTGAGGGAGTTGAGCAGTTGCAACTTCTCTTTATCATTGAAAACAATGCCGGCCAGGTATTTTCTATCGAGCTGATTTTGCTGGTAGGCTTTTTCGCCAAAATGTTTGATGATTTCTTTTTTCAGATCATCATTATTGTTCATCAATCGTTTGGCAGCATCGTCTGCATAGTACACAGGTATACCCAATATTTCAAAAACTTTTGCTACAGTGCTTTTGCCACTACCGATACCTCCTGTAAGGCCAATTTTTAACATGCATAATATTTTAAATAGCAAAAACAAAAATCCCAGATTCCAATCATAAACTTACAACTGGAATCCGGGATTTGTTATGTAAAAGAAATATTATTTCTTGTCGCCTGTCAAAGTTGCTGCTGGTTTGTTGATAGCTGCAGTCCAGTCCATGCTGATAGCACTTTTTTCAATTTTAAGATAACTTCCCGGGCTAACTTCAATCTGAAGTGTACCATCTTCGTTTACTTTATTAATAGTGCCATGTATACCGGCAATTGTTACAATTTTTTCTCCTTTGCCAAGGTCTTCAATAAATTTTTTCTGTGTCTTTGCTCTCTTAGCTTGCGGACGGATGAAGAACATCCAGAACACAACAATCATAAGACCTAAGAAAATAAACTGAAAGCCACCAAATCCACCTGCGGCTTTTTCCTGTAATAAATAAATAGTACCCATTCTTATTTTAATTTTAATTTTTTACTCAATTACTTCCCCTGTAAATGTAAGGGTGTGATCTTTTGTTGGCTTTGTGTTGGCCGTTACAAATATTTGCTTGGTAATAGCGCCATGGCCACTGCCATTATATTTGGCTTTAATTATACCTTCTTCACCGGGGGTAAATACTTTTTCCGGTTTTTCTGGAATAGTACAGCCGCACTGAGCCGTTACATTTTCAATTACCAGGTTTTTGGTACCTGAATTTTTGAAACGGAAAGTTACTTCCACACTCTGATCCTTTTTTAATTTACCAAGATTCATAGGTGAAGCATCAAGCCATTCAATAGAAGTATAATTGGCTGTGTCGGCCGCAGCCTTTTCTTTCAATTCCTTAGTTAAATGAACTTCTTCAGGAGCTTTTTTATCACTGCTTTTGCAAGCCACCAGGCTGCTGACAATTGCAAGAGCTAAAACAATTCTTTTCATGTAAAATAATTTGTAGGGGGCCTGCTGAACATTCAGACCTTAAACATTTTTACTACTACCCGGTTCAGAGCGGGGAGGCAAAGGTAAAGCTAAGAGTTGAAAATCAGAAGTCAGAAATCAGATGTCAAAAGATTCCGAAAGAATAAAGCCGTTCACCGTTTCGGAGGTGTCAGACTTCTGACTTCATACTTCTGTTTTCTAGTTTTTCTTATAGTCCACTTTCTGCATCTTTCCTTCCTTCATCAAATCTTTATGAATATTATCGAGAATACCATTTACAAACTGGCCGCTTTGAACAGTGCTGTAGTCTTTGGCCAGGTCTATATATTCGTTGATGGTAACTTTTGGTGGTATGGTTTCGAAATAAAGAAATTCAGATACCCCCATTTTCATCATTATCATATCCAGGTGTGCAATTCTTTCCGGGTCCCAGTTCTTAAGTTTAGGAACGATTAACGTTTGTAAATGCTCATCTTTTTCCAATACTGTTTGCAGCAGGAGTTTTCCAAACTGTGCTTTATCAGCACTCATCATCTGGTTAAAATTGTAACTGCCGGGTTTTTGCAGGTAACCGGATAAAAGTTGAACCACCATCTCACCATCATCATCCCAGTTGGTATATTCTTCTTCTATATGTGATACAAAATCTTCGTTGGCCAATAGCAAATCATTCAATATAAATTCAATGATTTTTTTCTCTGTAGCTTTTTCACGGCCCTGTTGTACGGTGTAGGTTTTGTATTCAGGTGTTTCAGCAAGCTTCAGGTATATTTTGCGGAGCAGTTCTTTATCAATCGTTGTTTCAGGGCGTTCTTTTGTAAACTGTTCTTTCAGTGCAGGGTCTTCCAGTATTTTCCAGAGCAATTCATTGCCGGCAATTTTTACGTTTACATTCAGATCCGCAGCATCGGGCAGGTGTTTGCCGGCACGGTTATGCGAATCTTTTTCGGCGTAGCGGGTTACTTCAGTTAAAAAATAAATAAGATATACAAGCAGCGAGCGGGTTTGATCAAAATGCTGTTGCAATATTTTTTTAGGGTCGGCCGGTTTCACGTCATTTTCCAAAGTAGAAACAGTGTAGAGTGTCTGCATTACTTTTACCCGGATATTTCTTCTGCTAATCATTGTTGTAAGAGCTATTTATTCCGCGAAGGTAACAATCCTGCGGCTAACAGGGCCGCTATACGATATTATTTTATTTCTTATTTTTAGGTATGCAAAAATTACTATTAATAAAGGCTTTTTTAGTATTGTCCCTTGCAGCCAAAGCTCAGGTTTATCTTACAGATGCTGCAACCGGAAAACCATACCAGACAGGTATTTATAGCGATATACAAGGCAGCCCCTTGCTGTTTGAAGACTGGAAAGTAAGCCATGCAACAGATAAATATGGAACTACCTTCCTGGATGTAATGATCCGGTTTGATTTGTATAATAACAAATTTTTTTACAATTATAATGGCACTTCTTACACTTTTGTCACAGAGATAACTGAATTCGAATTATTCCCTTTTTTCGGAGACACTTCTACTAAAATGATTTTTAAAAAAGGGTTTACTGTTCCTGATAAACTTACCCCTGATAAATATGTACAGGTATTGGCAGAAGGGAAAGTAACGGCCATCAAATATTTATACAAAACCATTGATGAAACAACCGAATACAATGTGCCCGGCAAAGTAAAAAATTTTGGCAGCCGCATGACCTATTACTTTATTAAAGATGGTGTTACAACTTCTCAAAAACCTAATTCAAAATTGCTGGCAGAGTTACTGAAAGACAAATGGGCAGCAGTGGATGCATATATGAAACAAAACTCCATGAGTGCAAAAAATGAAGACGACTGTATAAGGGCTATTGCTTATTATAATACGCTTTGATTAATTAATAATTAGTAATTAATAATTAATAATTGAGGAATCTGTAATTTATTACGCAAACCAGTAACCAGAAACAAGCAGCTAGTCAAAACACGGATGAGCATATTACAATACCCCGCTTTCATTTCCACGAGCCCCAACGGGGCGATATATTATAGCTTCGGGCAAAGCCCGTAGCTACCCAGTTTGCAAAGCACCCTCCCAAAAAATTATCAGGTATTCAATTTGCCGAATAGCAAGTGGGATGATGCCCAAGAACCGGACGCTGGTATCCAAAATTCATTCAGTACCAACCTGCTTCCCGCTGAAAATCTGGCAGCAACCCAATTTTACCCAACTATTTATCAACACTTTTTGTCAATCAGCCGCCAGAAACTGTAAATTTTTCAGATTGAAAAGCGGCGGCACAGTATTAGCGTTACCTTCGCCGTCCAAAATAACACGGTGCATACCGTCTATGGACATTCATTCAAAAACACAAAATCAATAAAAAATGGCTAAAAAAGTAAGTGTTACCCCATTGCACGACAGGGTAATTGTAAAGGCCGACGCTGCCGAAGAAAAAACATCTGGTGGTATCATTATCCCCGATACTGCAAAAGAAAAACCGCAACGTGGTACTGTTATCGCTGCTGGTCCTGGTAAAAAAGATGAGCCTGTAACCGTAAAAGCAGGAAACACTGTACTATATGGTAAATATGCCGGTACAGAAATCCAGATTGATGGTGAGGATTATCTTATCATGAGAGAGTCGGATATATTGGCAATCGTATAAGAAAAGCTGCAAGCTTTTCGCTGCGAGCTGCTCGTGGCGAACAGCAAGAAGCGAATATTAAAATTCAAAAATTTCAAACTTAAATACAATGGCAAAGCAAATCTTCTTCGACATAGAAGCAAGAAACAGAATGAAAAAAGGTGTTGACATTTTAGCCAACGCTGTAAAAGTAACCCTGGGGCCAAAAGGCCGTAACGTGGTTATTGAGAAAAAATTTGGTGCACCACAGGTAACTAAAGATGGTGTTACTGTTGCAAAAGAAATTGAACTCGAAGATCCTATTGAAAATATGGGTGCACAAATGGTAAAAGAAGTAGCTTCTAAAACTGCAGACATTGCAGGTGATGGTACTACTACTGCTACTGTTCTTGCACAATCAATCATCAGCGAAGGTTTGAAAATGGTAGCTGCCGGTGCAAATCCAATGGATTTGAAACGTGGTATCGACAAAGCCGTTAGCCTGGTTGTTGAAAATTTAAAAGCACAAAGCCAGACTGTTGGTAATGATTCTAAAAAAATCCAACAGGTAGCTACTATCTCTGCTAACAATGACGAAACAATCGGTAAGCTTATTGCAGAAGCATTTGTAAAAGTGGGTAAAGAAGGTGTTATCACAGTAGAAGAAGCAAAAGGAACTGATACTACTGTAGATGTAGTAGAAGGTATGCAATTCGACCGTGGATATATTTCTCCTTACTTCGTTACGAACAGCGAGAAGATGGAAGCTGAATTACAGAATCCTTACATCTTAATATATGATAAGAAGATTTCTACTTTCCAGCACATTGGGATCCTAAGCTTAGAATTCCACGTGGACAAGTTGTCGCG
>JADMIO010848928.1_pt1 | contig 59511 bp, 65 predicted proteins | sample 8958161 | NCBI WGS metagenome assembly JADMIO01 (sample SAMN16585339, study PRJNA669376) | soil metagenome | isolation source: Crop rotation soil | place: USA: Cullars Rotation, Alabama | collected 2011 | reverse complement strand
CTTTCCCGTGCAGCGGGAGCTGCATCGGGCGCCGAGGCACCGGGTTCCGTCGGTGCTGTGGCGTCGCCAGGCGCGGCAGCGCGGCCGGGTTTTGCCGGGCGAGTGGACTGACCTGCGTCCGGTGCCGCGGCGTCGGGCGCGCCTGGTTCTGCCGAGCCCGAGGACGCCGCGGCATCGGGGGCCGCCGGCTTGCCGGGTTTTGCCGGACGCGTCGGTTTGCCTTCGGCAGCATCCGGGGCTGCTGGAGCTTCTGTACCGGGCTCGACGGGTGCCGCATCGGTGGGCTCGGCAGCTGCCTTGGGCGCGGACTGTTCGGCAGCGGGCGTCTTGGGCTCACGCTTTGGTTTCGCCGGGGCTTCCGCCGCCGGTTCTGAAGCCGCAGGATCGGCGGCTTTCGGCTCGCGCTTGGGCTTGGCGGGCGCTTCTGCCGCCGGTTCTTCGGCTGCGGCAGGGTCGGCCGGCTTCGGTTCACGTTTCGGCTTGGCGGGCGCCTCGGCCGCGGGCTCCTCGGCAGCGGCAGGCTCGGCCGCTTGCGGCTCGCGCTTCTGGCGTTTTGGCGCGGCTTCCTCACCCGACTCGGCAGACGGTTCCGCTGTAGCCTTGGCAGGGCGTGCCTTCGGCTCGGCAGGTGCTTCGGCGGCAGGCTCCTCTGCCGCATCGGGTTTTGGTGCACGCTCGGGCTTCGCCTTGCGCGGCGGTGCTTCCGCCTCGGAGTCGCCACCAGCCTCGGGCTCTGCGGCAGGTCTTGCCTTGCGCGGCTTCGGCGGTGCTTCGGCGCCAGCGGGATCAGCATCGGCTGGCGCTTCGTCGGCCTGGGCCATCCGAACAGCGTTCTGCTGCGCGTAGGCGAAGGAAGGACCGGACAGCGTCGTTGAAGCCGCGAGCGCGGCCATGGTCAACAGGCTACCGGTTTTCTTCAAGATCGGCATTGGTCATCCTTTTGCGAAATCGTCCCTCACCAACCCGCGCGGCGCAAACCGTCTTTTTTAAGGAGGCGCGGAAGGGCCGATCGCTCCCGAGGGAGCGCGGCGGGTTCGCTCAGTGAAGTCGCGTGTCCGGCAATCCGTTCCATCAAATTGTCCGCTTGCGAAGGTTCGGGATCTACCGTTCCGGCGGAACCCAGTCGTACAACCAGGCGAGGTCGCGGGCGAGCGCGGCCTTCGGACGGCTGCGCAGCACGAGGTCGCGGCCGAGCGAGAACGGGAAGGGCAGGTGGTAGACGCGGCGGTGGAAGGCGACGCGTTCGAGCACTTTGGCGACCCGCGGATCGCGCTGCCCGGTATAAAGCCGGCGCGCCTCTTCGGGTGTCCGGGCCGTCGCCACGCACTGTGCCGCCACCCAGGCATCCTCGATCGCCATGGCGGCGCCCTGGGCGGCGTAAGGCAGCATTGCGTGCGCGGCATCGCCGATCATGAACAGGCCGGGTGGGTCGCCGACATCGCTGGCAGGGCGCCGGGTCGACAGCGGCCAGGCGGTGGCCGGACCCGCAGCAGCGATCAGTGTGCGCAACCGCGGATCCCAGCCGGCAAAGCGGGCCAGCAGCCGGTCCTTGGCGACCGAGCCGGTCAGATCGCCGGCGACGTCGCGGCTTCGGCCGATCAGCACGAGATTGGTCTCCCGCCCGCCGCGCACCGGATAGGCCACGGCATGGCGGGCGGGGCCAAGCCAGGCTTCGATGCCGGCGCGCGGTGCACCGTCGGAAGCGGCGTGCGCCACGGTCATTCGCCAGGCGACGTCGCCGGAGGCCTGCGCCTCAGGACGGCCGAGATGCCTCCCGATCACCGAGCCGACACCATCGGCGGCGATGACCACGGCCGCCCGCCGCTCGAAATTGCCGGAAATTTCGCCGGAAAAACTGAGCGTCATCCCATCGGCGTCGGACCTCAATCCCGTACAGGCGGCGTTGAGGGTCAGGGTGATGAGCTTATGCCGCATCACGGCGGCGAGCAGGGCAGCCTGAAGGTCGGCGCGGTGCAGCGAGAGATAGGCCGTGCCGTCGCCCGCCGCGACCGGCACCTCGGCAATCGTCCTGCCGCTGCTGCCGGACCGCAAGGTGACGCTGTCGGCGGAAACGCCGTTCAAATCGGACGGGTCGAGGTCGAGGCGCGAGAGCACCCGCAGCGCATTCGGCGACAGCTGCAGCCCGGCCCCGGCCTCTTCCAGTTTTGGCGCACGCTCGAAAAGTGCGACGGAAAAACCGGCCTTGGCGAAGGCGAGGGCGGCCGTCAGCCCGCCAATGCCGGCGCCGACGACGAGAACCTCGGTCGAGCTGTGCACGTTGGGGGAGCTTAAGCCGCCCGGTCCGCCGCCTCGGTGAACAGGCAGCCGGCCGGGATCGTGTCGGTGCCGTGCAGGGCCGCGTTGAAGCGGTAGAGCGTCGAGCAATAGCCGCAGACCTTCTCGCCGTCGTCGCCGAGGTCGATATAGACATGCGGGTGATCGTGCGGCGGGTTGGCGCCGACGCACATGAACTCGGTCACGCCGATCTCGATCACATCGTTGCCGGCATCGTTCTGGAAATGCGGAATGATATGTCCGGCCATCGATCTGGTCTCCGTGGTCTAGAATTGCCGCGGACCATAATCGCAGGCGATTTGAAAGGCCAGAGCCGGCGCTGCACTGCGGCGAAACGAGCCGCGCACCCTTGCGCTCGTCCCTGCGAAGCGCTTAGCGAGGGCGGAACACAGCCTGAGGACGGGATATGGACTTCTTCGAGCATGAGGGCCTGCGGCTCGCCTACCGCGACGATGGCGATCGCACCGCGCCCGTGGTGATGCTGCTGCACGGCTTCGCATCGAGCATGACGGTCAACTGGGTCGATCCCGGCTGGGTGGCGACGCTGACCGGTGCCGGTTTTCGCACCGTCGGCTTCGACCACCGCGGCCATGGCTTCAGCGACAAGCCGCATGAGGGCGCCGCCTACACCCCGCAGAAGATGGCGGGCGATGCCGCGGCGCTGATGGCGCATCTCGGCATCCCGCATGCCGCCCTGTTCGGCTACTCCATGGGCGCGCGCGTCTCCGCCTATGCGGCGCTCGCGACGCCGGCGCTGTTTCCGCGTCTGATCTTCGGCGGGCTCGGCATCGGCTTGGTCGAAGGCGTCGGTGATTGGGACCCGATCGCCGCGGCGCTGCTCGCGTCCTCGCTCGACGATGTGACCGACACCAAGGGCCGCATGTTCCGCGCCTTCGCCGACCGGACGAAGAGCGACCGCCTGGCGCTCGCCGCCTGCATCCGCACCTCCCGCACCGAGCCGACGGCAGCCGAGGTCGGCAGCATCCGGCAGCCGACCCTGATCGGCGTCGGTACCGAGGACGACATTGCCGGCTCGGCCGAGGAACTCGCGGCGCTGATGCCACACGCCACCGCCTTCGCCATTCCCGGCCGCGACCACATGCTCGCCGTCGGCGACCGCCGTTTTAAGGCGGAAGTCCTGCGTTTCCTCGCCGAGACCGCGGCGCTCGCCTGACCGGCCGCGGTCCCCTATAACGCAGCCGAAGGCGGATGCGGCGGCGACCGAAAATGCCGCCGCCGCCCGGCTTGTTCAAATCCGGCCGGACCGCTATTTTACCGGGCAGTAGAATTGGCCACGATGCCAGCGAAGGAAGTACCGATGAGCGTCACCAGACAGGCACAGGAGCGGCTGCTCGCCGTCGATCCGATCTGGGCACGCGTGCGCGAGGAGACGCTGGTGGCCGCCGAGCGCGAGCCCATGCTCTCCGGCTTCCTCTATGCCACCATCCTCAACCATGCGAGCCTCGAGGAGGCGGTGATCCACCGCGTCTCGCAGCGGCTCGACCATCCCGACGTGCCGGCGGTGCTGATCAGCCAGGCCTATGAGGGGCTGCTCAGCGAGAACTCGTCGTGGAGCGAAACGCTGCGCACCGACATCCAGGCGGTGTTCGACCGCGATCCCGCCTGCGAGCGCTTCATCGAGCCGCTGCTCTACTTCAAGGGTTTTCATGCCATCCAGACCCACCGTCTGGCGCACTGGCTCTGGAACGAGGGCCGGCGCGACTTCGCGCTCTATTTGCAGGCACGCTCCTCGGCTGTGTTCCAGACGGACATCCACCCGGCCTCGAAGATGGGGCGCGGCATTTTCCTCGACCATGCGACCGGCTTGGTGGTCGGCTTCACCGCGGTCATCGGCGACAACGTCTCGATCCTGCAGGACGTAACGCTCGGCGGCACCGGCAAGGAATTCGGCGACCGTCATCCGAAGATCGGGGACGGCGTGCTGATCGGCGCCGGGGCGAAGATCCTCGGCAACATCAAGATCGGCAAGTGCTCGAAGATCGCCTCGGGCTCGGTCGTGCTGAAGGAAGTGCCGCCGCATTCCACCGTCGCCGGCATTCCAGGCAAGATCGTCGGCACCACGGACGATTGCGGCCGCGAGCCGGCACGGGCGATGGACCAGACCTTCGGCCGCGACGAGTAGGGCTATTGCTTTTGCCGTCCGGGTGCTAGCTACACGCACCCCCGACAATGGCTGCAGGAGACTCCCGTGAAGCCCGACGAAATCAAGAAGCTCGAGACCTATCTCAAAACCCTGTTCAAGGGTTCGACCGTCAGCGTCCGCGCGCTGCCGCGCAAGAACGACTCGGCCGAGCTTTACGTCAACGACGAGTTCGTCGGCACGATCGGCAAGGATACCGACGAGGGTGAGCTGTCCTACCACGTGACGATGACCATCCTCGAGATGGACCTCGAGGGCTGATCGCCGCGCGCCGTCGACGGCGCGTGATGCTTTCGGGACCGGCGGTCGCTGACACGCCGGTCCCGCCCAGGCGATGCCGGTCCGCCGCCGCCGAAGACCCTCCGGCCGTTAGCCTGACCATCCCTGTGAAGCGCTCGTGTCGCCGCCGACCTGCCGACGCCTGCCGCCGCTGTGTGCTCTGGCGCCAAAATTCGCGCCGCACGCTGCAATTGTCGGGTGTCGGCTGCCTCAGCCATGAAAGAAGTCTTATTTTCCGCCTTTCGGCCGTTAAGGTTTGCGCGGTCACGGAAGCGCGCTCCGGAATCTATTTTCGGCGACCTTTGCAGCGTGGTTAGCGAATCCTCTCCGGAATGCCGCCGTTTTTGGCGGCGCGCCCCGGCGTCAGGCACGAAAAAGCCGACCCTCTTGCGAGGGCCGGCTCTTTCCGGTCAGGACGGAGAGGTCGAGGACCGAGGACGTTAGATCATTTGACGCTGCCGACCAGGATGTCGCGGTCGTCGGCGATGCTCACCCACTTCGCCGAGTTCTTCTCGGACTGGCGCTTCAGGTAGCGATACTCGGTTTCCTTCCAGTCCCGCACGGTCTCGTTGAGGTTGTCGAGGATGAAGTCGCCGCGGTCGGTGCGCACGGTCAGTACCGCGTGGCCGTCGCCGTTCGGCTGGCGGACGACGGTGACCAAGAGGGCGGAGCGCGGGAAATCGGCGCGTTCCAGCATATACTGCTTCAACAGCGCGTAGTCCTCGCAGTCGCCTTCGGTCTTCGGATAGGTCCAGTATTCCGCGGTTCCGTACATTTCGAGGTCGGTGCGCGGCATGATGCCTGTGTTCACCGCATTGTTGACCTCGACCAGCTTGTCCCAGCTGCCGCGCGACAGCTTGACCACGCCCTGCGTGTCGTTCTTCTGGCATTCGTCGGGATAGCGCTTGCAGAAATCGTAGTGGCCGACCGGCTGGGACGTTCCGCCCATCACGGCATCGGCAGGTTGTTGGCGAAGGCGGCTTCCGAACCCAGCAGGGTGGCTGCCGCCATCCCAATCACCATCAGTAATTTTTTGATCATCGTCTCTCTCCGTCTTGTGGAGAGAGCATGCCAGTGGCGATTTACTTCGGCGGCAAACTGGGAATGCTAAATTGTCTCAAATTATCCGCATCTCGTTCAGCCTCTATACTTGAGAATTCCTTCGACGAATGCGGTCAATTTTCGCTGTTAGTAGCGCGTTCCGTTAACCCTATGGGATCCGGGACCTCGGCGCACGGCAAAGCCCGCGCGGCGCTGGAACGACGCGAGACGAAAGGGATGGTGTGAAAGGGTGCGCCGGCAAGCCGCGCGACCGCGCAGCCGGCAAGCGGCAGCGCGGTCGTGGAACGGAACGGTCGGTCTTGAGGCTTAGAGCGCCTCGAGCGTCTCGCGCTGCTGGATGGCGGCGAACTCGATCGCCAGACCTTCCTCGAGATGGCGGACGACGCGGCCCTGCATCGTGCCGATGACGATGCGCGAGCCGATCGCCGGCCGGACGGCCGACTGAACGGCGGCGCCCGACAGCGACAGATCGATGATCCGCACCTTGTACTGCCGGCCGTCGTCGAGCGTGATGTCGATGAACGGGTTGCGCGGCTGGATACGGTCGTGGCGACGGTCTTCCGGCAGGTCGAGCTCGTGCCGGTTGGCGAGCCAGGTCAGCTGCGCCGCCAGCTTCTCGCGCTTGCGGTCGGTGCCGCGCACCGTCATCGCGAACCCGCCGGCGAAGGCGCGGGTCACTTCGCCTTCCAGCCGGCCGACATGATCGACGTAAAGAATCACACGCTCGCCGCTCTTCGGCACGATCGGCGTGACGATCGACACGTCGCCCGGCGACATGTTGTCGACGCGGCACGGAAATTCCGTGCGGTTTTCGAGCATGAAACGGCCGAGCAGATCGACGGCGACGCGGCTGAAGCGGCGGCGGTCTTCGAATTCCAAGGGCTGTGCGAGGGCAGTGTTCTGCATGGCGGGACCGATGGCTTCGAGGATGGCGACGTGCGTATCCTGAAATAACGAGGTTAGGCTATGAAACTTAACGTAGAGTGGACGTCGCGGCAGGATCGAAGATTTTTCTTAACGCTTCCGCCAGGCGTCATCGCCCTGCTGCCTTTCCCGGGATTTGCGGATAAGAGGTCAGCGGCCGCCCGGCCGCGTGATGCGGCACGGGCGGACGTCCCGGGGAGAGCGCATTGACGATCGACGACGACAGCATGCCGGCCGCCGGCCGCCCGAAGAATCCACCGGCCTTCAACGTGCCCGGCGTCGTCTTGCTGTTGCTGGCGGTCCTTGCCCTCGTCCAGGCGATCCGCAGCTTCGCGCTGACGCCGGATGCGGACGACTGGGTGCTGTCGCAGTTCGCCTTCATCCCCGGCTGCTACGCCGAGGCCTGTGCCTTGTTCATCGACCGCAATCCTGGCGCCCAGATCTGGTCGCCGCTGAGCCACGCCTTCCTGCACGGCGACTGGACCCATCTCGGCTTGAACACGGTCTGGCTGCTCGCCTTCGGCACGCCGGTGGCACGCCGCCTCGGCGCCGAGCGTTTTCTGCTCTTCTCGGCGATCGGGGCCGTGGCGGGGGCCGCGACCTTTTATGCCTTCAATACCGACCTGATCGTGCCGGTGATCGGCGCGTCGGGAACGGTGTCGGCGCTGATGGGCGGCGCCTGCCGCTTCGCCTTCGGCTCGATCGGCCGCTCCGGCGCCGCCGCGCTACGCATGCCGCTTCTGTCGATCCGGCAGGCGCTGGGCGACCGGACGATCCTGTTCTTCATCGTGATCTTTTTCGTCACCAACATCCTGACCGCGACCGGCTACTCGGCCTTCGTCGACGGCGGCGCGACGGTCGCCTGGGAAGCCCATGTCGGCGGTTTCCTGTTCGGCTTCCTGGCCCTCGGCTTGTTCGACCGACGGAAACCCGTTGCGATGGCATGATCGCTTGCACGGCGCGTCGGAGTGACGCACCATCCGGTCGGGCGACCGTATCGGAGGAATGGTCATGGACGTAAAACACATCCTGGAAGAAAAGGGCCACGACGTCTTCACCCTAAGCGACGACGTCTCCCTTGGCGAGGCCACCAAGGCGCTCGCCGCACAGCGCATCGGCGCGCTGATCCTGCTCGACAGGAACGGAGGGCTCGCCGGCATCCTGTCGGAGCGCGACGTCGTCCGGATGATCGGCACCAAGGGTCCGGAATGCCTGACCGAGAGCGTCGCCGACGTGATGACGCGCAAGATCACCACCTGCCGCGAGGAGGCGACCGTCACCGAGGTGATGGAACTGATGACCCGCGGCCGCTTCCGGCACATACCGGTGGTCGAGCGCGGCAAGCTCGTCGGCATCGTCTCGATCGGCGATCTGGTCAAGCGGCGGATTGAGGAAGCCGAGCGCGAGGCCGAGGACATGCGGACCTACATTTCCGCAGCAGGCTGACCAAAGCGCCGCCGGGGGCTAGTTCTGGACGTAGCCCTCGGTGACGCGCTCAATCTCGGGGAGACGGCGCATCGTCTCCTCGTAGCCGTGGCGGATCGCCTCGCCGGCGCGGTAGAATTCCGACAGGCCGATGTCGCGCACTTTCGGATGCAGCGACAGGTCCGGCGGGTCGCCGGCGAGGCGCGAGCGCGAAATGCGGTCCTGGACGATGTTGAAGGCATCCGCCATGGAACGGGTGATGCCGATCTTCTCGCGCCGGCGGATCGCCTCGAGCGCCGACAGGTCGAGGTCGTCGTCGAGCGGCACCGGGTCGGTGGTCAGGCGCATCGTCGGTTCGGTGGCGCGCATGCGCAGCACGGCGGCACGGCCAAACAGATCGTAATTGAGGTTTACCGCGACCACGAGTTGCGCCTCATAGGCGCGGCAGACCGAGACGGGGACCGGGTTGACCAGCGCGCCGTCGACCAGCCGGCGGTCGCCGACCATCACCGGCTCGAACACGCCGGGCAGAGCGTAGGACGCGCGCATCGCCAGCACCAGCGAGCCGGAATCGAGCCAGACCTCGTGGCCGCTGCGTGCTTCGGTGGCGACGCAAACCAGTTGCCGGTCGAGATCCTCGATCTGGGCATTCTCCAGCGTGTCGATCAGCCGGCGGGTGAGCTTCATGCCGCCGAGCAGGCCGGCGCCGCCGAAGCGCAGGTCGAGGAAGCGCACGAGCCCGCGCCGGGTGAGCGAGCAGGCAAATTCCTCGAGCTCGTTCAGCCGCCCGGCGAGATAGCAGCCGCCGACCAGCGCGCCGATCGAGGTGCCGGCGATCATCGAGACATGGATGCCGGCCTCGTCCAGTGCTTTCAAAACGCCGATATGCGCCCAGCCGCGCGCCGCGCCGCCGCCCAGTGCCAGGGCAATCTTGAATTTCTGCTTCGGGATCGGTGCGATGGGCTTCTCCGCCACAGCCAGTCGCTGCTGTTCGTTCCGCCTGAAAACCCGTTCCAACATTGCAAACCGTCCTGGTCCGCCGTGATCGACGCCTGCCAAACCTACCTCAAAAGCTTTGCTGCCTTCTTAAGGCCTGGCTTTTGAGGGTAGGCGGTCATGCCGACGGTTCGATGACGAGGGTGCGGCCGTCGCCGGACATCTCGACGCGGCGATAGAAGCAGGTGTCGCGGTGCGTGTGGCAGGTTTCCTCGGGCTTTGAAACCTCGACCTTCAGCCAAAGGGCGTCCTGGTCGCAGTCGACGCGGAGTTCGCGCACCGTCTGCAGGGCGCCGGAGGTCTCGCCCTTCTTCCACAGCGTCTGCCGCGAGCGGCTGAAATAATGGGCGATGCCGGTCGAGAGGGTGAGGTCGAGCGCCTGCCGATCCATGTGGGCGACCATCAGCAGCCCACCCGAGGTGGCATCGGTCACCACGGCGGTGACGAGGCCGTCGGTTCCGAAACGCGGCGCGAGGACGGTGCCTTCCTCCTGCGCCGCAGCCGAGGCGAAGGGGGTGGAAAACGCCGCCATCAGCGGTGGCGGATCATGTCGAGGAAGCGGGAACGCTCTTCCCTGTCGTCGGCGAAGACGCCGTAGAAGGCCGTGGTCAGCGTCGTCGAGCCCTTGGTCTTGATGCCGCGCATCGACATGCACATGTGCTCGGCCTCGATCATCACGGCGACGCCCCGCGGCTTCAGCACGTCCTCGATCGTCGAGGCGACCTGCGCCGTCATCGTCTCCTGCGTCTGCAGGCGGCGGGCAAAAATGTCGACGACGCGGGCGATCTTCGACAGGCCGAGCACCCGTCCGGCCGGCAGGTAGGCGACATGCGCCTTGCCGATGATCGGCACCATGTGGTGTTCGCAGTGCGAGTGGAAGTCGATGTCGCGTACCAGCACGACGTCGTCATAGCCGGCGACCTCGCCGAAGGTGCGGCCGAGAATGTCGGTGGCGTCCTGGGCATAGCCACCGAACAGCTCCTCGTAGGATTTCACCACCCGCGCCGGGGTCTCGATCAGTCCCTCGCGGGTCGGATCGTCGCCGGCCCAGCGGATGAGGGTGGAGACGGCAGCCTGCGCTTCTTCGCGGCTCGGCCGCTTGGCGCGGCTGTCCGCAAATCCCTCGGCGATCTTCCTGACGATGGCGTCCATAATACTCTCGCTACGCGGCATTTCGCCGAACGACTAGAAGACGGCTGCATGCCCGGCGGCATGCCTACATCGCCCGGCGGATTTCGGGAACTGCCTTCTTTCTTCGGCTGCAACGGGTCGCGGGCGTGGATGGGGCACGCTGCGATCCGTCGCCATCTCCTTTTGGAGCTGCGCTCGTGATCCTATATACGCGATCTCGGGCGGAGTTATAGATCGTGCGCCGCCAAATCAGATGCAGGGTGCTGCCGTGCTGGATGATATCTACAATGCCCGGATCCTCGACTTCGCCGGCAACATCGCCCGGATCGGCCGGTTGCCGGCCCCCGATGCCAGTGCGACGGCGCATTCGCGGTTGTGCGGCTCGACCGTGACGGTGGATGTGGCGCTGGGTGACGGTGTGGTCACCGATTTCGCCCATGTGGTGAAGGCCTGCGCGCTCGGCCAGGCCTCGTCCTCGATCATGGCCCGGAATATCGTCGGCGCGACGCCGGACGAATTGCGCGAAGTACGCCGGACCATGCAGGCGATGCTGAAGGAGAACGGCGCGCCGCCGACCGGCCGCTTCGAGGACATGAAGTATCTGGAGCCGGTGCGCGACTACAAGGCGCGGCACGCCTCGACCCTCCTGACCTTCGACGCCGTGGTCGATGCGCTCGACCAGATCGAGGCGCGCGCTGCCGCCGCTGCCGGTGACCCGCCGAGCCTTGCCGTCCCCGCCTGATGTGCGACCACTGCACTGGCGCTTCCGACGCCACCACCGGACGCCCGGCGACGAAACGACGTCCCGCCGGCCGCAACTATGCCGGGCCCTGGCGCAAGACGCCGGCACGCCTTTTCGGCATCGGCCTCGTCCGCCTCTACCAGCTCACGCTCTCCGGCTTCGTCGGCGGCCATTGCCGGCACCTCCCGACCTGCTCGGAATACGCCTACGAGGCGGTCGCCCGCCACGGCCTGCTGCGCGGCAGCTGGCTTGCGGCAAAACGCGTCGCGCGCTGTGGACCGTTCGGCGGGGCAGGGATCGATCCCGTGCCGCTGCCGCGGAATCTTGCGGCCGGCAAGGCGCAGGATTAGATTGCTGTGAGATCGGAGATCATTATGCGCCCGCTGCCCCCCATCGTGCTCTAGCCCATCACCCAGTGATAGCTGGAGCGGAACCCCGCCCGGGTCCGTGCCCACAACCGCCTATAGCGGCGGTAGGCGGTTCTGCGGGCCGCCCTGGCGAGGTTCGGCTCGCATCGACCGCCGAATTCCTCGCTCTTCACGAAAAGCCCGCGCAGCTGGTCGATCGTCTGCAGCTTCCGCGCCTTGTCGAGCAGGCGAAAATCTTCGGAGCGGAGCCCGTCCAGAGTCGACGCGATCATCGATTGGGTCTCGAAGAAGGCGATGATGTCCCGGCTCGTGGTTCGTCCCAAGGCGGAGAACTCGCTGGAATCGCTCCTGAAAACCGACGGCGCGGTGGTGCCTCGGACGACGAAGACGAAATAGGCGGGATCGGCGTCCATCCGGGCCTCCAGAAGCCCGTTCGCCCGGGCGGCCTCCAGCGCAGTGGCGAACTCCTGGTTCGATAGCCTTGTGCGCCGGATCTCCTCGAGAATGTTGTTGTAGAGAAAATCCTGCTGCTTCAGCCAGCGGAAGGCGGTGACGGCGGCGGTGGCGATCTGCTGGGCGACCCAGATCACGATCGGAAAGACGAGGGATTTTGCCCAGTCATAGCCTTCGGGTGTCGCGACCATCGCTCGTTCCGCCTGCTGTCCTTGCACGGCGGCCAAATTATCCCCGGGGGGCATCTGCCTCAATGCGGGTCCGCCGCCGACCGCCGAGAATTTTAATAGCCGTGCTTGCCTGTCCGTCGCCGGATGCTATGACGCCTCGTCCGGCGCCGAGCCGGTTCCCATCGATCTCATGGCTTTCCCGCGTGGTATGCGGGGGTGAGCGGAAAGGAACACTGAGATGATCGACGTCACTTTTCCCGACGGATCCGTGCGGCAGTTCGCGCAGGAGACCACTGGCGCCGAGATCGCCGGCGGCATTTCGAAATCGCTCCTGAAGAAATCCGTCGCCTACGCCTTCGAAGGCGAGCTGCGCGACCTCGCCGATCCCGTCGGCGCCAGCGGCATGATCGAGATCGTCACGCGCGACGATCCGCGCGCGCTGGAGCTGATCCGCCACGATGCGGCGCACGTGATGGCCGAGGCCGTGCAGGAGCTCTGGCCCGGAACGCAGGTCACCATCGGCCCGGTGATCGAGAACGGTTTCTACTACGATTTCGCCAAGGAGGTGCCGTTCACGCCCGACGACCTGCCGGTCATCGAGAAGAAGATGGCCGAGATCATCCGCCGCAATGCGCCGTTCAAGAAGGACGTCTGGTCGCGCGAGCGGGCCCGCGAAGTCTTCGCCGCCAAGGGCGAGACCTACAAGCTCGAGCTGATCGACGCGATCGGCGAGGGCCAGGACCTGAAGATCTACAGCCAGGGCGACTGGTTCGACCTCTGCCGCGGCCCGCACATGGCCTCGACCGGCCAGATCGGCGAGAATTTCAAGCTGATGCGGGTGGCCGGCGCCTATTGGCGCGGCGACTCGAACAACCCGATGCTGTCGCGCATCTACGGCACGGCCTGGGCGACCGCCGAGCAGATGCAGACCTACCTGCACATGCTGGAGGAAGCAGAGAAGCGCGACCATCGCCGCCTCGGCCGCGAGATGGACCTCTTCCACTTCCAGGAGGAGGGGCCGGGCGTCGTGTTCTGGCACCCGAACGGCTGGTCGATCTTCCAGGAGCTTGTCGCCTACATGCGCCGGCGCCTCGTCGGCGCCTATCAGGAGGTCAACGCGCCGCAGCTGCTCGACAAGTCGCTCTGGGAGATTTCCGGTCACTGGGGCTGGTACCGCGAGAACATGTTCGCGGCGACCTCGGCCGGCGACGACACCGAGGACGAGCGCGTCTTCGCGCTGAAGCCGATGAACTGCCCGGGCCACGTCCAGATCTTCAAGTATGGCCTGAAATCCTATCGCGATCTGCCGATCCGGCTGTCGGAATTCGGCGCCGTGCACCGCTACGAACCGTCGGGCGCCATGCACGGGCTGATGCGCGTGCGCGGCTTCACCCAGGACGATGCCCACATCTTCTGCACCGAGGCGCAGATGGCGGCCGAGTGCCTGGCCATCAACGACCTCATCCTCTCGGTCTACCAGGATTTCGGCTTCGAGGAGGTGATGATCAAGCTTTCGACGCGGCCGGAGAAGCGCGTCGGCTCGGACGATCTCTGGGACAATGCGGAAAGCGTCATGCTGCGCGTGCTCGAGGAGATCGAGGCGCAGTCGGGCGGCCGGATCACCACCGGCATCAACCCGGGCGAGGGCGCCTTCTACGGCCCGAAGTTCGAGTACACGCTGAAGGACGCCATCGGCCGCGAATGGCAGTGCGGCACGACGCAGGTCGACTTCAACCTGCCGGAGCGTTTCGGCGCCTTCTACATCGACGCCGATTCCAACAAGACCGTGCCGGTGATGATCCACCGCGCGATCTGCGGCTCGATGGAACGCTTTCTCGGCATCCTCCTCGAAAACTATGCCGGCCACCTGCCGCTCTGGCTGGCGCCGGTGCAGATCGTCGTCGCGACCATCACCTCGGAGGCCGACGCCTATGCCGAGGAGGTGGTGCAGCAGCTGCGCGAGGCGGGACTTCGAGTGAAGCTCGACGTGCGCAACGAGAAGATCAACTACAAGGTCCGCGAGCACAGCCTCGCCAAAGTCCCGGTCATGCTCGTCTGCGGCAAGCGCGAGGCAGAGGAGAAAACGGTCAACATCCGCCGTCTCGGCTCTCGCGACCAGGCGTCGGCAACCTTCGCCGAGACGCTGCAGAACTTGGTCGACGAGGCCGTCGCGCCGGATCTCAAGCGCAGCCGCGCGGCCCGCGCCGACCGTACCGCGGCCTGAAACACACAGGGCCCGGTCGAAAAACCGGGTCCTGCCCTATCCCCCATTCGCGTCATATCGCTGTCACCGCCCGGCTGATATAGCCGGCTATCTCGACGCTGGGGGCGGCTGATGACAAAGCGATATGCGGAACTGACCTATGCGCGGCCGGACGACCGGCTGTTCCGCCGCTGGGCCATCCGCTCGATCGAGCAGCTTTCCGGCAGGCGCAAGCTCGCGCGCCTCTACGGGGCATGGCGTCAGGGCCTTGTCGCCGGACGCACCGACGCCTTCAACGCCATGCTCGACCTGATGAAGATCCGCCTCGACATCGGCGGACGCTTGCCGACCGGCGACGCCCTGCCGGCACGCCTCGTGATGGTGGCGAATCATCCCTTCGGCATCGGCGACGGTGTCGCGATCCTGGCGCTTGCCGAGCGGCTGGGGCGGCCGTTCCGCATCCTGATCAACAACGATCTGATGAAAATCCCGGAAATGTCGGCCTACGGCCTGCCGGTCTCGTTCGAAGAGACCAAGGCGGCGCTGGCGATGAACATGGAAACCCGCCGGGAAGCGACGCGGCTGCTGGCCGAGGGCACGACGATCATCGTCTTTCCCGCCGGCGGCGTCGCCACCGCCCCGACGATGTTCGGCGCGGCGGACGACCTGCCGTGGAAGCAGTTCACCGCCCGGCTGGTGCAGACAGGCCGTGCGGCCGTGCTGCCGATCCACTTCGAGGGCCAGAACGGGCCGCTCTTCCACCTCGCCAGCCGGCTGTCGCTGACGCTGCGCATCGGTCTCCTGATCGGCGAGTTCCGCCGTCAATACGGCCGCGCCATCCGCGTCACCGTCGGCCACGTCATCGGGTTCGAGGAACTGTCGGCGATCTCCGACCGCAAGCTCTTGACCGAGCGGCTCCGCGAAGCGGTGTTTGCCCTGGCCGGCGTCGCAAGCCCGGTTCTGGCGCCGTTGTTCGAGGCCTGAAGGCGCGCTCGCGCGCCTCATCCGGATCAGTCGCCGGAACCTTCGCCGGTATCCGGCGTCGCGAGAAGGTCGGAGGTCAGCACCTCGACGTCGGTGTTGACGCCCGCCTCGACGGTGAAGTCGCGCTGGTACATGCGGTCCTTGTTCTTGGCGACGATCATGTACTCGCCCTCGGCCAGCACCATCGAGGGAAATGCCCCGACGCTCTCGCGGATCACGTCGCCCGAGGCATTGGAGATGGACCAGGCGGTGTCGGCGATCGCCTCGCCGCCCTTTTCGCGCACCAGCTTCATCGTCAGCTGCGCGGCGCGATGCTCCAGCGTCACGTCGGTGATCTTGCCGGGCTCGACCTTGACGTCGGCCTTCACCACGGCGTTGACCGAGCCGAAATTCGAGACGACGTGGTAGGTGCCGGCGTTCAGCTGGACGACCGTCTTCGGCGGAATATCGTCGGCGATCAGCTGGCGGTTGCGTTCGTCCGGCGCGTCGCTGAAGATGTCGAAGGTCAGCGCGTCGGCGGGGATCGGCACGTCGTCGGCCGCCACCGCGTTCAGCTTCAGCCCGCCGGCCTCCAGCACCACCACTTCGCGGGTCTGCTGGCCGCCGAAGTCGACGCGCTTGGTGACGCCGGCCCGGCCGAAGCCGACATGCAGGAGATAGGCGCCGGCCGGCACCTCGAAGTTCGCCGTGCCGCCGCGGGCCGAAGCGACCAGCGGCAGCTTGCCGTCAAGGGCCGGGATCGGCGAGAACAGGCGCCAGACCAGGCCGCTCGGCACCGGTTCGCCGTCCGGCGTGAGCTTCGCCTCCAGCACCAGCGTCTTGCGGCCGCGCAAGAGATCGAGCGACGGCGCCGGCTGCGGCGCATAGGCCGGCAGCGCCGGCAGGTCGATCTTCGGGTTGGCGAGGCTGGCAGGCAGGTCGGGCAAAGCGATCGGGTCGAGCTTTTCGAGCGCCCGGACACCGCTGCGCGGCAGGTCTTCCCCGTCCGGAATGCTGTCCGGCGAGACATAGGCGCCACTCGGCCGGTCGCCGGTGCCGCCGCCGAAAATCCCCTTCAGCCCGTTGCCGAGGAAACCGCCGCCCTCCTTCTCCTGCGCACCAGCCGGCGTCCCGGCGAGCACGACAAGGCCGACCAGCGCGAGCGCGGCAGGCCGGAGGATCGGGGCGAGGGGGGATCGGCGCAACATCGTCTCCGTTTGAACGGCAGATCGTGGCCGAATTCAAGGCGCCCGCATGGCGAACGGCCCGTCGCCCACCGCTCTGGCCGATTTCCGCCGGAAAGACTTTGCTTTCGCCGCCGGGGCGACTAGCTCAGGCGGCAGCGCAGAAGGATTCCCGCCATGACCGATACCACCCGCTACCTCGAATCGCGTCGCTCGATCCCGATCCCGGCACTCGGCGCGCCGGCTCCCGACGCCGCGCAGCTGGAGGCGATCCTGACCATCGCGTCGCGGGTGCCGGATCATGGCAAGCTCGCTCCCTGGCGCTTCGTTCTGTATCGCGGCGAGGTCGCGTCGAGGATCGGCAAGGCGCTCGCCGCGCTTGTCGAGGCGCGCGAAGGGCCCCTCGGCGAGGGCCGCCGGACGATGGAAGAGAACCGCTTCTCCCGCTCGCCGCTGGTGATCGGCCTCGTCTCCACCGCCAAGCCGCATGTCAAAATCCCGGAATGGGAGCAGCTGCTTTCAGCCGGTGCCGCGGCGATGAATTTGATCCATGCCGCCCACTCGATGGGGTTCGGCGCCAACTGGGTGACCGAATGGGTCGCCTACGACGAGGACGCCAAGAAGATCCTCGGCATCGCACCGGAGGAAAAGACCGTCGGATTCATCCATATCGGCACCCCTGCCGAGCCGCCGGTCGACCGGCCGCGGCCGGCGCTGGCCGACATCGTTCGCGAAGCCGTCGCGCCGGAAGGGTTTTAAGCCGTGTTCTATCGCACCGACGACAATCGGCACGGCCTGCCGCACGACCCGTTCAAGGCGATCGTCACGCCGCGGCCGATCGGCTGGATCTCGACGCGCTCGAAGGCGGGCGCCGTGAATCTCTCGCCCTACAGCTATTTCAACGCGGTCTCCGACCGGCCGAAACTCGTGATGTTCTCCTCCGCCGGCATGAAGGACAGCGCCACCTTCGCGATCGAGAGCGGTGAGTTCGTCGCCAATCTCGCGACGATGGCGCTGGCGAAGGCGCTGGTCCGCAGCTCGGCGCCGGCGCCGCGCGGCGTCAGCGAGTTCGCCATTGCCGGCCTCACCGAGGCCGATTGCCAGCTGGTGGCCGCGCCGCGCGTTGCCGAAAGCCCGGCGGTGCTGGAGTGCAAGGTCACCGAATGGTTCTGGCCGAAGGGCCTCGATGGCCAGCCTTCGGCGAATGTCATGGTGATCGGCGAAGTGGTCGGCATCCATCTCGACGAACGCATCCTCACCGACGGCATGATCGACCCGGCGCTGTCGCAGCCACTCGCCCGGCTCGGCTATCTCGACTATGCCGGCAGCAGCGCGGTCTTCCAGATGCCCCGTCCCAAGCTGCCGGACGCGAGCGACATCTGATGCCGGGCCGCAGTGCTGGTTAGCGCCGCGATAACGGATATGGTGAACCAATCCTAAACCATTGGCGGTCAGAGTAGGCTCGAACAGCATCGAGCCCTCCAGGACCACCCCGCATGATCGTGCAGCGTTTCGTCAAATGGTGCGATACCGCCAACACCCGGCAGCGGGTGGAGGGCGTCACCATTCTGGCGCGCGCGGTGATCGAGGGCAGGGTGTCCGACGGCGAACGCAGCACGGCGGTCGCGGCGATGACGCTGGTGCTCGACGATCCCTCGCCGAAGGTCCGGCTCGCGCTCGCCGAGGCGCTGGCGACATCGCACGATGCGCCGGTCACGGTCGTCCGGGCGCTGGCGGAGGACATCGAGACCATCGGTTGCCTCGTCGCCGGTCTGTCGCCGGTCCTGTCCGACATCGACCTCATCGATCTCGCAGCCACCGGCGGCAGGCACTTGCAGGTGGCGATCGCCGGCCGCGCCACGGTCTCGATCCGCCTTGCCGCTGCGCTCGCCGAAATCGGCGGCCGCACCGCCTGTGCCACTTTGCTCGAGAACGATGGCGCCGCCATCGCCGCCGTCAGCCATCGCCGCATTGCCGAAAGGCATGGCGACGACGCCGCCGTGCGGACCTTGCAGCTCCAGCGCGGCGACGTCCCGGTCGATGTGCGCCAAACCCTCATCCTGCACCTCGGCCAGGCCCTGGCCGTCGCGCCGATGGTGCGCCGCGCCCTCGGCGCCGGACGTGCCCAGGCGCTGGTGTCCGACGCCTGCGAGCGTGCCACCGCGTCGCTGGCGCTCGACGTGTCGCCGGCCGAACTGCCGGCGCTGGTCGAGCATCTCCGCCATTCCAGCCAGCTGACCACGGCCTTCCTGATCCGCATCGTCTGCGCCGGCAACGTCGACCTCTTCGCGGCGGCCCTCGTCGCTCTCTCCGGCCTCAGCGAACGGCGGGTGCGCGCCATCGTGGTCGATGGACGGGATGCGGCCTTCGCCGCGCTGGTCGCCAGCTGCGGCCTTGCCAAGGCTGCTGCGCCGCTCTTGCGCACGGCGATCCAGGTCTGGAAGCAGGCGATCACCCAGCGCGTTGCGCCCGACATGAATGCCGTTGCCGCCGAGGTAATGGCCCGCCTCTGCGCCGCGCACCGTGCCCGCGGCGATGCAGCCGGCTTCCAGGCGCTGACGACGTTGCTGCACCGTCTCCAAGGGGAGACCACACGCGATCTCGCCCGCCACCGCGCCGAGCAGCTGATCGCAGCCTAGCCGGCCAGGCCTCGGTGCATGTAGCGGCGGGCCGCCGCCTCAGTAGCGGAACTGTTCGGCGAGGATGCGCTCGTCCCAGGAATGATCCTTATCGAACAGGATCAGGCTGCGGGCATCGGTGGAGATCCGGATGGTGAGCTTCACCACCGACTTCACCTCGAAATGGTCGGCGACCGCGTTCACCGGCCGCTTTTCCGGTTCCATCGTCTCGATCACCACGGTCTGGTGGTTCGGCAGCAGGGCGCCGCGCCAGCGACGGGGGCGGAAGGCGCTGACCGGGGTGAGGGCGAGCAGCGGCGCGTCGAGCGGGATGATCGGCCCCTGGGCGGAAAGGTTGTAGGCGGTCGAGCCGGTCGGCGTCGCCACCATCACGCCGTCGCAAATCAGCTCTTCCATCCGGACCTGGCCGTCGATCACGATCTTCAGGCGCGCCGCCTGATAGGACTGGCGGAAGATCGAGACCTCGTTGATCGCCAACGCCACGTGCTCGTCGCCATTCTCGTCGACGGCGATCATCTCGAGCGGCCGGATGGCGTTCTCGACGGCTGCCGCCAGCCGCTCGCGCAGGCCGATGGTGCGAAACTCGTTCATCAGGAAGCCGACCGTGCCCTGGTTCATGCCGTAGATCGGGATCCCGGTGCCCATGAAGCTATGCAGGGTCTGCAGCATGAAGCCGTCGCCGCCGAGCGCGACGACGATGTCCGCCTCACGCGGCTCGACCGTGCCGTACAGCGCCGCAAGCTGCCCGGCAGCGGCACGGGCCTGGTCGGTGTCGCTGTGAACGAAGGCGATCGAGGGGAAGTCGGAGGGCATGTCGGTCGATGCTCGCTGAGGCGTGGCCGGCGGCCGCGATCGGCGCAATCTACGCACTCCGTACGAAAGAGATAGCCGGGAAATCCCGGCGCGGCGCGCGGCCTCTTTACCGACCGGCCCGTTGGTGCCTCCAGCCCCTCGTCGGGCATGAAAAAGGCCCGCCGAAGCGGGCCCTATAGAGACGCAAGGGGAGGCGGTCAGACCGCCTGGCCGCCTTCCTCTTCCTCGAAGGTGACGGCGACATCGCCGTTGGCGGACAGGCGGACCTTGTCGCCCTCCACATCGGCGACCAGGCCGACCGAGATGAAGTGGTGGTGACCCTCGTGCGAGCCCTCGCCGCTATCCTTCTTGGTCAGCTTGATGCGATCGCCGACGACGCGGTCGATCTTGCCGACGTGCACGCCATCGGCACCGATGACTTCCATGTGTTCCTTGATCGCGCTGATGTCAGCCATGTGTTCTCTCCGGTTCTGTTCGGCACATCAACGCGCCGAGCCCGTCAAGGATGCACGTCGTCGTCGATGGCGCGCCGGATGTTCGGCAGGTCGTGCCGGCCTTCCTCAGGGTCGGGTTCGATCGGTGGAATGTCCTCGATCGGCTCGCGAATTTCGTCGGAACGAATCGCGTCCCCATCCGGATCGGTCTCGGGAACCGGCTTTGGCCCGGTCGGGTCGATGATGTTGGGTTGAATATCCGACATTGCTGCCTCCTCTCGGATGCCAAAAAGCGTAAAAGCGGCAGGCCGAGGAAAGTTCCGGAGGCACTTTACGGCTCGATGTTCTGTTGGAAAGATATTATATTACAGTAGGTTATGCTGCCGTCGCACGGCGACGCATGGCAGCCATGCAAAATTGTTGGTAGCGGTGTGCGCTGCAAAAGGCTTTTATCGCCTTGCAAACGTTTCCTCCCAGATCCTTTGCATACATTGCCCGCTGGCTTCGGTCAGCGGGCTTTTTTTTGCCCGGATTGCAGCCGGGTGAGGGTGTCAGTCGGGATCAGCACGCTGGGTCAAACGCCAGGCATAAAAAAAGGCCCCGCCGAAGCGAGGCCCGTCTTACTTGTCGTCGAAGCTAGGCTCAGACCTGCTGAAGATTGATGGCCTTCGGGCCCTTGCCGCGCGGATCCGGCTGGGATTCGAAGGAAACCTTCTGGTTGTCGGACAAAGACGACATGCCGGAGCGCTCGACGTCCGAGATGTGGACGAAAACGTCTGCGCCGCCGTTGTCGGGGGTGATGAAGCCGAAGCCCTTGTCCGCGTTGAAGAACTTCACTGTGCCAGTCTGGGCCATAACTACCTATCCTATTTATCTCGGACACCTGTCCGAGCGATTGGGACCATGCGGAAATGGCCGCCATAATTCAACCCCACCCGGCCACAGAAATGAATCTTCTGCTACCGCAACCAAGCAATCGGCAAAATATCGAGCGGAAAACCGCTTTACCACCTGCTTTTCGTCGATGTTTTTCTGACGAATTCGCGACCGCTAACCCGTTCCTCTGTCTATTCCGCCAACTAAACGGACAGTCTGCCGTCTCGCTACGTCAAGAAGACGCGTTTTCAACTGCACAGGAAGCTGACCGAACAGCGGACGCTGGTACCCGGCGCGAGACCTTTACCAGCTATTCGGACGGACGGAGTATAGCCGCGACCGGATTTTGCGATGTTCAGGCAGGAACCGACGTCTTCGCACTGACCTTGCGCTTGCGCTTGATCGGACCAGCGGCAGCGGCTGCGGCCGCCAAGGTGAGCCTTTCGGCCTCGTCGCGCGCCAATCGGGCCGCCTTCAACCGGTCGTTCTTGACGCGCGTCTTGTCGCTGTCGGCCGCGATCATCGACATCGCCGAGCCCTTTTCGGCGCGCATCGGGGTCTCGCGGAAATACTGGTGGCCGGCCTGCACGGCTGGTGAAATCTGTTCGGTCATGGACCTGTCCTTGGAGATCTCGGAAGGCCCGCGGCGATGGCGAGGCAACAGAGCGGGGGAGGGAGCGGATTTCAGGCTGACGCGCGCGAAACACCCTCCTCAACGATTGCCGGGGGATCCGGTTGCATCGTGTCGTCAGCCTGGCGGTGCTCGGCACCGCGATCGCTCCGTCCGAATTCGACGGAACGCTCTGGCGCGATCATCATTGCAGCAGGACTTGCTGGGCGTGGCGCCCACGCGTTGGAGACCGTCATGCTGAAATTTCTCGGAATCGTCATCGCCATCATCTTCATCATCGGGCTGTTGGTCGTGATGGGTGTATTCAAGCTGATCTTCTGATCAGGCGTCCCGACTCCCGAGATAGTGTCCGCAGTGGTCGGAAACCGGATCGACCACTGCGCGCCCGCCGCGTAGAACAGGCTCGGTCACGAGTGACGCGAGCCGAGCCATGCAACAACAGATCCGATACCGCGGCGAGGTCGCCTGGCCCTACACCATCGCCGAGCTCTGGGCCGACGGCGTCGTTCATGTGCTCGGCGTCGCCCTGGCGGTCGTCGGCATCGTGGTGTTCGCGGTGGCGATGGCCGGCCGGATCACCGTCGTCGACTTCGTCGCCGCAGCCGTCTACCTCGCCACCCTCATTCTCTCGATCGCCGCCTCGGCCGCCTACAATGTCTGGCCGATCTCGCGCACGAAGTGGATTCTGAGACGCTTCGACCATTCCGCAATCTACCTGCTGATCGCCGGCACCTACACGCCGTTCATGGTCAAGATGGAGACCTGGGCGATGCTGGCGGGCGTCTGGTCGATTGCCCTCGTCGGCGTCGGGCTGAAATTGCTGCGCCCCGGCTATTACGACCGGCTGTCGATCGCTCTGTATCTGGCGCTCGGCTGGAGCGGCGTTGCCACCTATGACAGCCTGCTGACCAAGCTGACGCCGACCGTGATTGGGCTGATCGTCGCCGGCGGGCTGGTCTACTCCCTCGGCGTAATCTTCCACGTCTGGGAAAGGCTTCGGTTCCAGAACGCGATCTGGCACGCCTTCGTGCTCGTCGCTGCGACGATCCACTTTGCAGCGGTGTGGTGTTCCTCCGTCGCGCAGGTCTGAGCGGGCCGGCGTCCCGCCTGCGGGCGTCCGCAAACTGCCGCATCGCCCTGACGGGCGCTCAGGCGGCAGCTTTGGGCGCGCCTTTGATTGGACGGCCCTGCCGGGCCGCGACTGGTGTCACCTCGCCATCGCCCGCTTTCCGGCCGAGCCCGAGCTTGACGGCCAGAGCCGAGCGCTTGGCCGCGTAATTGGCCGCAACCATCGGGTAGTCCCGCGGCAGCCCCCATTTGCTGCGATACTCCTCGGGCGTGAGCCCGAACTTGGTCGCGAGATGGCGTTTCATCGATTTGAAACTTTGCCCGTCCTCGAGGCAGATGATGAAGTCGGGTGTCACCGACTTCCTGATCGATACTGCCGGGGCCTGAAGGGCGCTGTCGGCAACCGAAGCGTCGGGCGCCGGTCGCTTGCCGATGGCGCCGAACACGGTGCCGATCAGCCCTGCAAGGTCGCTGCGGGCCACATGGTTATTGCCGACATAGGCGGCGACGATGCGTACCGTCCGTTCGATGCGCGGCGCGAAGAAGGTGTCCGTCATGGCTCTGCTCCTTGGCTGGATCACAGCGCGTGGCGCTGGACATCGACCGAGGTCGATCGACGAGGAAGCGGACGAGGGCCGAATGGCGGCGCTTTAGCCGTTGATCTGCCCGTGAAGCCGCGGAATAGGCGCTAGTCGGCGTGTTCGCTCGGCTGAAGCATCAGGATCGACAGCCGCCTCAGCCGCGCCGCCAATGCCTGCATCCTGGAGAAATCTTCTGCAGCGCGCGGGCTAGGCGCGTAGGGTGCCGTCAATTGCGGCAATGCACCCGCCACGTCTGCCTGGTCTTTTGTGCGCACGCTCGCTCCACTGCATTGCCCGCCGCTGAGACCGGCGCCGGTTACAGGCTTCTATGGCGCATCGGCAAGGCCAATGCCATCTCTGCTCAGCGATACTGGCCGTGGCTGACCGAGGCCCTCTCGGGCCATCCGCGGTCATCGTCGACCTCCACCAAGATCTCGATTTCGGTGGGTTGTCCGATGTCGCCTTGGGCGTATTCGTCGGCCTGCGGGCGAGCTTTCCAGGAAGGCTGGCGGGGAAGAACGCGGGCGCTGCTGTCGGTCACCAATCGCACGGGCATCATGTCCTCCTCGCTTCAACGAGAAAGTCACCAGGTGGAATTAGGTTCCCGGCTATTTAGTTAAAATTGTCGCCCCGAAGTGAAGCTGCGTCATCGGTCGCTGCGGTGGATCTGCACCGCGCTGCGGCGGCCGCCACGGTCCCCGGCATCCTCGGCAAAACGCTGCAACAGTTCGGTTGCGACGACATTGCTGACCGGTGGCGAGAACAGGTAGCCCTGGCCGAGCGCGCAGCCGAGCGCATGCAGGCACTCGGCCTGGGCGACGTCCTCGATCCCCTCGGCGACGATCTTCATCTCCAGCTTGCGCGCAATGTCGATCAGGGCCTCGACGATCGCCGTGCTGGCCGGGTCGGTGAGAATGCGATCGACGAAGGACTTGTCGATCTTGATGACGTCGACGGGCAGGGTCAGCAGATGCGACAGCGAGGCAAAGCCCGTCCCGAAATCGTCGAGCGCGACCAGCATGCCCTTCTTCCGCAGCCGCTTCAAAGCCCGGGCGATCTTGCGTCCGTCGCCGTCCAGAAACACCGCTTCCGTCACCTCGAGGACGATGTGGCTCAGCGGCACGCCGGCGGCGGCGAAGGCCGAGGAGATGCGCTGCTCGATATCGGCCCGCCGGAAGTCGGCGGTCGAGAGATTGATGCCGATATGCTCGAACGGGATGCCCTTGGCCATCCACCGCTGCATATCGCGCGCCACCTGCGCCAGCATTTTTTCGGTCAGCCGAAAGGCGAGTTTCGGATCGGACAGCGCCGACTCGAAAGCTTGGGCGCTGACGATCCCGCCATCCGGCGTCCGCATCCGCGCCAAGGCCTCCAGGCCGATGATCTCGGCGGTGTCGAGGCGGACGATCGGCTGGTAGTACATTTCGATCCGGTCGTCGCCGAGCGCGAGGTCGAGGTCGCGGATGGTCTCGATCCGGCGGGTGATCGTCGTGCGCAGCACGCCGTCGAAACGGACATAATTGCCGCGGTCGTTCTCCTTGGCGTGATAGAGCGCGAAATCGGCGTTCTGGCGCAGCGTCTTGGCGTCGGTGCCGTCGATGCCGTAGACGACGCCGCCGATCGTCACCTGCGGGACGATCATCGCGCCCTCGATCGAGATCGGCGCGGCCATCGCCGCGAGGATGCGGCTGGCGGCATGGGCCAGCACGTCGTGACCCGGACAGAGAATGACGAGACAGGCGAATTCGTCGCCGCCGAGCCGGCAGGCGACGATGTCCTTGCCGATGCCGGCCAGCCGCTCGGCCACAGCCTTGATCAGCACGTCGCCGACGAGATGGCCCATCGTGTCGTTGATCGTCTTGAGGTGGTCGATGTCGACCAGCAGCAGCCCGAAGGCCGGCGCCCCGAGGCGGATCTCGCCGGCAATCAGCTCGTTGAAGCCGCGCAGGTTCAGGAGGCCTGTCAGCTGGTCGTAGAAGGCGAGCTGGCGGTTGCGCTCCTGCACCTCGGAATGCTCGAAGGCGATCGCACAAAGATGCACGCAGGTCCGGACGATCAGCCGCTCCAACGCCGTCGGTCCGCGCCGCGTGCGATAGTAGAAGGCGAAGGTCGCGATCACCCGGCCGTCGCGGGCGCAGATCGGTGACGACCAGCAGGCGGCGAGGTCAAGCGGCCGAACGAAATCCCGAAAGGCGGCCCAGCGAAAATCGGTCTCGATGTCGACCACTTCGACCGGCTCGCGGGTAAAGGCTGCAGAGCCGCAGGAGCCGACATCCGGGCCGATCGCGATGCCGTCGAGGGCGGCCGAGTAGTGCGCCGGCAGGCTCGGCGCGGCGATCGGCCGGAGTTGGCCTTCGCGGTCGATGGCGAGGATGGTGCAGATCGCCGTCGGCGCCAGACGCTCTGCCCTGAGGCAAAGGGTTTCAGCAACACGCGACAGCGGGGACCCGGTGGCGAGGGCCTCCAGGATCTCGTTCTGCAACTCCAGCATCAAAAGTTTCGGCTCGTCGTCCATCGTGCCCCCCGCGCTTAGATTAGCTAGCTATCATGCAGGAGTAACGAAGCGGTTTCCGAGCGATCGGACCCGCTGTGACAATGACGAGGTGGTTAATGCTCTCTGATCACCGATCGATCAGCAGGTGGGCCGGGATGTGCAGGGCGGCCCCAAGGGCGGTTACCTCGTCGAGGCGTGGGCGAAGCCCCGCCTCGATATCGGCGAGGCGCCGTGGTTCGATGCTGGCGGCAAAGGCCAGCTCCTGGATGCTGCGGTCGGCATAGATCCGAAAGGCCTTCGATGCCGGAATGCCGGCGTCGAGGGCATCCGCGATGGTGTCGGGAATGGCGTAGGCCCCGATCACCGTACGGCTCGATTCATCGCCGGCGCTGCCCGGTAGGCTGCGGTGCGGCCGCGCCGATAGCCGGTCGCTCGCTCGTACAGTTCGTCGAGCCTGTCGACGAGCGCCTGCTCGGTGGCTTCCGCCTGGGTGATCAATCCGGCTTCATAAGCATACAAGGTGTCCGACGCGGTCATGTGAGCCTCGTTCCGTTGGATGACAAAAGGGCGAATCCCGTCGGTGCGGAAAAGGTTCCATAGCCACGACTTGATCATGACATTTTTCTTTGCGGATGATGTCTGCGTCTATCCCTAGAAAAAGGTGCAGGCTTAACGCTGCGGTCGGGAAATGCGGCAAATTGTATCGGTGCCGGCGTCGCCGAAGGCTCAGCGTCGCGTCATCCAAAAGAACAGGCAGGCGCCCTGCAACAGCAGAATGGCGACGAGCTGGCTGCGGAAAGGCTCCTTTCGCGTCTTGTGGCGAAGCCAAAGCTGGCCCAGAAGCGCACCGCCGCTGCCGCCCGCGAGCGCAAGGCCGAGAAGGTGTCGTTCGGCAATGCGCCGCCGCCCGGCTCGCGCTGCGGCCTTATCGATGGCGAAGGCGGCGAAACAGGCGGCGTTCACGATCGTGAGGTAAAGGAAAACGATCATCATCATGCCTCGACGGTGACAGGTTGGCATGGCAGGGATAGCAATCGATACGGTGGTTGGCGGCACCGACGGCGCAGGCGATTCTAGGATTTCCGAAGAGGCGCCGTGGGCCTCCACCCCAGCAAGCAGGGAGTACGAACATGCTGAGCGAAGCGGACAAGGATGCGATCTCCGAAAAGATCTCGACCCTGTTTCAGGGCCTTGAACTGACGGAAGTGGCCGATGTCCTGAAGATTCAGCTGGCGATGCTGGTGACTCAGGGCGCCGACGACGAGGAAGGCGCGATCGAGTTTCTCGACGAGATCACCGACGACGTCGAGGACATCATCAAGGGCTATCCCTTTGGCGAGGACGACGATCTCGCCGAGGACGAGCCGGAAGACCCGACGCCGGCCAAGCAGGCCTGAGGGTTAAAAGGTCTCAGGGTTAAAAGGAAAGGCGCGCCGTCGGGCGCGCCTTTTTCGTATTCGCGAGACAATCGTTGCAAGCTTGCCTCGGGCAGGCGTTCCGGTCGGCCAGCTCGTAGGCCCTTGAGGGACAGCGGTTGCAAGGCGAGAGTCGCTATTCACACCCGTTGATGTTCTGAATCAAATTCAGCCCCGCCGCGCAGCTCGTTGTATAGGATGGGATTTCTCGGGCTTGGCGATGACCGTGCCAGCATCGTCTTGGGCTGATGCTCGCATTGGCCGTTTGCGTCTTACTGAGCCGGCGCCGTCGACGGCTCGGTCTTCGGCACGATCGGCGCGCCGGTCTTCACGTCGTATTCCATGCGAACCTCGGCGCCGTCCTTCATGTAGAACACCACCTGGTAGACGCCGCCGGAAAAGCTGATCTGGTCGATGAAGGAGAATTCCGGCCGCGCCTCCACCTTCGTGACGATTTCCGACAGCTTGACCGCATTGGCCGGCGGCGCCTCCGGGGCAACGGCAAATGCGCTGGTCGTCATCAGCAGGGAGATCGCGAGCAAAGAAGGCATACGCATCAAAAGGCACTCCGTTTCACAATGCTTGCTGAACCGGCCGAGCCCCGCTTTGTTCCGTTGCCGCACGGCATGATTTCGCGCCTGGCACGGGCGCGCAGAACCCGGCGGGCATGCTGCTGCATCGGGCCGGTGCGTCAGCGCGTGTTGCCGCCCTCCATCGCCTTGCGCAGCGCCTTCTCCAAATCGTTGGCGGGATTGTCCGATGGGACGGGTGCCGTCGCGGTCCCGGCAGGCCGCGGAACGCGCTTGTCGCCACCGATCATGAAGGCGACCGCCAGCCCGGCGAGTGCCGAGAGAGCGACGACGAACATCATCCGGCGGCTCATTCCTCGCGAAACTCCGCCGGATAATCGCCGTGCCGGGCGAGGATCTCCGGCACCTCGACCACCTCGTCGGTGTCGAGGTCGATCGTCTGCGCCAGCGCGACGACGCCGGCCATGCGGCTGGCGTCGCGATCGGCACGGGCGATCGCCTCGTCGGCGGTCTTGAACTCCATGACCCGGCCGGCGACGAGCTTGTTGCCCATCCGCTCGAACTGCTGGACAATGTAGAGGGTTTTCTCGGCCATGCGGCAAAACCTCGGCAGACTGCGCGCGGACCGAGGCGGCCCGCGCAAGAGTTGTTGGCTGTCGCTACAACATCGCACTCGAAATCGGAATCGATTTCAGGCGCTGTCCGTCATTGCGTGTCCGCCCTGGCTCGCATTCGCGCAACGCGGGCGGTACGGGGCAGCCAGTTTCAAAGGGCGCCGGGCTGCAGTGGGGAGAGCGAAGGGGCGGCCGAATAGCGGCGGCGGCGGCCGACCAGCATCATCGGAATGCTGGCGAAGGAGAGCAGCAGGGCCACGGTGGCGAACAGGCCGATCGACGGGTTCTCCTCGACCGCGGTCGTATAGAAGATCAGGTAGCACTCGTAGAGGAAGGCAGGCGGGCAGAGCGTGAACAATCCGGCGCCGGCATAGCCGAGCGTGCGGAAATGGGTGGTGACGAAGGTGTCGTGCGGGATCATGGGTTTTCTCCTGATAGGACCCGAAGGCCTCGCATGCCGGGCTTGCGTCAGGCGGTCCATTGCCGCGACCGTTTTATCGGCCCTCCAACGTGGCTTGCGCGCCGGCGCAGGCGAGGGCGCACATACGAAAACGCCCCCCGACCCGATTGGGTCGGAGGGCGCTTTCTCAGTCCCTCGCCGCTTAGCTGCGGAAGAGCGACAGAACGTTCTGGGTCGAGGTGTTGGCGATCGACAGCGCCTGGATGCCAAGCTGCTGCTTGGTCTGCAGGGCCTGCAGGCGGGTCGACTCTTCCGAGAGATCCGCGTCGATCAGGCCGGAGACGCCCTTGTCGATGGTATCGATCAGGGTGTCGACGAAGGTGTCCTGCAGGTCGATACGGGCAGCCACGGCACCGAGGTTCGACGCGGCGGTGGTCACCTTGTCGATCGCGGTGTTGATCGAGCTGATGTAGTCGGCAAGCTGCGTCTTGCTGGCGCCGACCACGTTGACGTCAGTGATGGCGGTACCTTTCGACGCCGCGACGTCGTAGATCTCGATCTTCGAGGTGGCCGTGGCGGCATTGCTCTGGAAGGTGATCGCGCCCGCGGTCTGCGAGACGGTCACGCCTTCGATCTTGGCATCCGACAGTGCCCGGGCGAGCACGTTCTTCATGGCGACGGCGTCGCCGACCTTGCCGTCGGTGGTGCCGAGAGCCGCATCGACCGTCGCCTTGCGGATGGTGACGACCTTCGTGTCACCGCCGTCGACGGCGAGCTTGAAGCTGATGGAGTCATCGGAGTCGAGGGTGAAGGCATCGCCCGCAGCAAAAGCGGCGTTGGTGACCGCGGCCTTGTCGTAGGCGGCCGGGATGCCGTTGGCGGCCGTGTTGGTGATCGCGCCTGCCGCCGTTGAGCCGGCGCCGGTCTTGACGAAGGCGGTGTTCACGACGCGCGAGCCGGCGCCGCTGAGGTTCGACTGGATGACGATCGCGCCCGCAGTGTTCGTGACCGTGACGGCCGTCGTGCCGAAAGCGGCCTCGATGGCGGCCTTGAAAGCATCGCCCGTCGTGGTCGCACTGGCCGTGGCCGTGAAGGTGACGGTCTTGGTCTGGCCGTTGTCGATGGTCAGATCAATGCTGAACGAATCACCAGCCTGTGGGGTGGTGAAGGCAGCGATGCTGATCTGGCCCTTGGTGTTGGTGCCACCGGTGAGCGTGCTGGTGTCCACGCCGCTGACGAGCTTGCCGGTGGCCGTAGCGTTGCCGGACTTGCCGCCGTTCAGGATACCTTCGCCGGTCGCGCTGGTATCGAACAGGGCAATGGCCGAAATGTCGATGCCGATTGTTCCGATCGATACGCCGTTCGAGGCGTCGCGGTTGAACGACGAGACGACCGAGCGTTCCGACGTGTAGCCGACCGAGCTGGAGTCGACCGAGAGCCAGTTTTCCTTCGAGAAGCTCGAGGCCGTCGCGATCGACACGAGCTGCTTCTGCAGTTCGGTGATTTCGGCCTGAATGGCGGTCTTGTCGACGCCATCCTGAGTGGCCGCGGTCACCTTCGACTTGATTTCGTCGAGGACTTCGAGCGCCTTGTTCAGGCCCTGGTAAGCGGTGTCGACGGTGGCGGCGCCGAGGCCGAGCGCGTCCTTGACGGTCGACAGGGCCTTGTTGTCGGACTTCAGCGTGGTCGAGATCGACCAATAAGCGGCGTTGTCCTTGGCTTCACCGATCTTCAGGCCGGTCGACACGCGGTTCTGCGTGGTCTCCAGGGCGCTGTTCGTCTGCTGCAGCGTGCGCAGCGCGGTGATGGCAGAAGCGTTGTAATTAATGGAGGTCATCAAAGTAGTCCCGAACTAGAGAATCGAGGGACATGACGGATCAACCGTCTATAGCATCGGCATCATGCCACGCGTCTGCCGGTGGGCCGGTCGGTCGCTGCTGATCCGAAGAATTAAAAGATCAAATTGAATAAAACTCTAACGACACGATTTTTAAAACGAAGCCAGCTAGCGATATAACCTCGAACTCAAATCTAATAGCCGGCTATACTTATAACTGCGAGAATGGGTAGAGATTAGGAGCTGGCTATACATCCGCGTGTTCTGCCGGCAGGCGGTTAAGACGGCGACCGGAGAGGGTGGGGATACGGCGGAATGCCCTCGGGCGCCGGCGGGCGGGAAGGGAGACACCTGCGTCGGTTGTAGCGCCAGGCGCAGGTGCCGCTCTCCCTCTCTCCTCATCAGCAAGTGAGATGAAGAGCGTAGCAACCTTATCGAGATCACTGAGCTTGTCTAGCGGTTCGCTGCGGGGATGTCGGGTCGGGCGCGGCCTGCCATCGAATACTTTTTGATGCATTTCGGGACGAAACATCACCGCAGACCGCCGGTTGTGCCTGCATATCGTCTGGAGGTCTGCCCATACCGTTACGCCGTCTTCGGCTTGCCTTGGCTGTTCTGTCCCTCGCGCTATCCGGCATCGCCGTATCACCCCTGACGGGCGGAAAGCCGGGTGCCTGCGAGGCGCATCGGGCTCGCGCGGCAATCACGCGAAACGCTGCGAAACCCCGCGTGCTCGAGGTCCGTCGCCACGGCCAGCCGGTCACCGAGAAGAAGACCCTTTGCTTGAGCCGGCCGGCCGTTCACCGATGAGATCGGCGTGTGCCCACCGGTACGGGCTTAGACACCCGGGGTGATCCGGTCGAAGGCCCGGTCCGGCAGGTCGTCGTCGGCCGGATCGAAGCGCTGCAGCTCTTCGCGCTGCAGCCGCTCGACGTCCGCCTGTTCCTCGGCCTCGATGTCCTCGCTCTCGTCGGCGGCAAGGGTTTCCTCGTCGACCGCCGCCGCTTCCACCAGCAGCCCGTCCTCGACGAGATGGTCGGTGATCGGGTCGCCGGTGGAGGCGGGGTGGTTGGGATCGCGCTTGATGTCCGGCATGGGTTCTCTCCGTTTCTTGCGAGCACAATCGGCCGCATCGCCACGGGGTTCCCGAAAGCTCGGTGCACGGCGGGGAGGGACGATCTGCGGGTGCCGTGCGCGGACCGGCAGGCGCGCCTTAGCAAAAGGCAAGCAAAACTAGCGTCTGGTTAGGCATGGCGACGAGAAGATGCAGCGCGACAATGCTCGCGGGCGGTGCCGGATGGAAAATGCAACACATCGTTAGGCGGCCGGGGCCGATGAGAGGGTGCCCGGCGCCATCCAAGGTGCCTCAACCTGGTGGACCAGCCCATGAAAAGCCTTGCAGCCCTGACGCTTTCCCTCAGCCTCCTCGCCTCGGTGGCGTCGGCGAAGGACATCGCCTTCACGCTCGAGAACGCGACCAGTTCCGCGGTGACCGAGTTCTATCTCTCGGCGCCGAGCGTCGACAACTGGGAAGAGAACCTCGTCACCGCGCCGATCCCGCCCGGCGGCGAGGCCCCGGCGAAGATCACTGGCGCCGACAGCTGCGTCTTCGACGTCCACACCGTGTTCGAGGACGGCACCAGCACCGAGGACCGCGAATACGACCTCTGCGAGAACCCCGACTACAAGATCGAAGAAGAATAATACCTAATCGCTGGGCCGTCTCCCCGGGGGACGGCCCAGACCGAGGCTCTCTCCAGCCGATAGAGATCGGCTCACCATATCCGCGGGCTCTATCGCCGGCTTCCAGGTTCGGTCCGCGGCAGGACAACGCTGTAAAAGCGCCATACCGTCTTGGCCGTCAGACCTTCAGATCGCCCGCACCGCTGTCGATGTGCGGCGCCCAGAAGGCGATGCTCTCGGCGATCGCGGAAACGACCCGGCGATCGTCCGGCTCCCGCTCCTTGAACGACAGCTCCAGGCAGATCTCGTTGTCGATCGCCCCGCCATCGGCGAACGCCTGCAGCAGCGCCGCCGGCTGGACCCGGCCGGTGGCGTTGTGCTCGGCGGTGAAGGGGCGGTGGCCGCCCTTGTCCATCTTGCTCTGCTTGATGTGGATGATCGGCGACACCGTCGGCACCGCCCGCGCCCAGGCATAGGGATCGGTATCATCGGGATCGGGCGAGGTGACGTCGCCATGGTCGATGTCGGCCATCATCCACATCGGAATCGCCATGTCGGCCGCGGTGAGGCGGTCCTGCAGTGCCAGGCACTCCGCGATCGTGTGACCGAACTCGCGGCCGACCGACATCGGCTCCCAGAAGACGTAGTCGAGCCCGGCCGACTTGCCGTGCTCGGCGACCTCGGCCCAGCAGTCGACGGCGATCTTCGTGAGCTCTTCCCGGCGCGCCGCATCGTCGAAGTCGGCAAATGTGAAGATCGCGAACTGCGTGCCGACCGAGGTGCCGCCGAGATCGGCGGTGATGTCGGCAAAGGTCTTGAACCAGTCGACGTAATAGCGGCGCACGTCTCGGTCGGGATGGCCGAAATGGTTCAGCCGGCCATAGGGACCGGTCATGCCGCTGGTGACCCTGACGCCGGTGCGATCGAGGGCTGCCTTCATCTGCCGGGTCAGCCGCCGGATCACCGGCGCCGGCCAGGACGGGTTGATGAACTCGTGCGTCAGCTGCAGGTCGCGGATTTTGAGGTCCCGCGCGACGGTGTCGATCAGGTCGTCCGGATCGGCAAAGCGGTTCACCAGCGGGTTGGTGTTCAGCGACAGAGTGAGCGGCATCGAAACTCTCCGGCAGGCGCGGCGTGTTGGACGGCGGTGCAGTGGCGTATGGGCCGAGGCGAGCGGCCGGTCAGGCGGCCATGCGGAAGGTTTCGTCGAACCAGCCGGTGAAAGCCGACTGCTCGGCGGCGCTCATGTGCAGCGCCTGTTTGGTGCGCCGGCGCAGCACGTCCTCCGCCGTCTTCGCCCATTCCTTTTCAACGAGATAGCGCACCTCGTTCTCATAGAGGTTCGCGCCGAAATGGCGGCCGAGACCGTCGAGCGAGGTGGCGCCGCCGATGATGGTGCGGGTCCGTGTGCCGTAGAGCCGGCCGAAATGGTGGATCAGTTTTCGCGGCATCCAGGGATAGGCGCTGCGCAGATCCTCGGCGAACTGGACGAAGTCGGCATTCGCGATGTCGCCGCCCGGCAGGATGCCATCGCGCGTCCAGCTCGGGCCGATCGACGGAAAGAACTTCGCGACCTTCTCGATCGCATGCTCGGAGAGCTCGCGAAACGTGGTGATCTTGCCGCCATAGATGCTGAGCATCGGCGCGCCGTCGCCCTCGTCGAGGTCGAAGCTGTAGTCACGGGTGACGGCCGACGGGTTGCCCTTGCCGTCGTCGAACAGCGGCCGCACGCCGGAAAAAGTTTCGAGCACGTCCTCGGGCCGCAGCTTCTCCTTGAAGTAGCGGTTCACCGCGGCGAGCAGGTAGTCGACTTCGGCCTTGTCGGCGGTGACGTCCTCGGCGCGGCCCTCGTAGGGCGTGTCGGTGGTGCCGATCAGCGCCCGGTCGCCCTCGTAGGGGTTGATGAAGATTACCCGCTTGTCGTGGTTCTGGACGAGATAGGCCTGCTGCCCCTCCCAGAATTTCTTGACGATGATGTGGCTGCCCTTGACCAGCCGGACGTTGCGCCGGCTGTTGCGCCCGGCGACGCGGCCGACGATGTCATTGACCCAAGGGCCCGCGGCATTGATCAGGCAGCGCGCCCGGACGGTGCGGACGGACCCGGTCGCCTGGTCGGTCAGCTCGACGGTCCAGGCGCCGCTGTCGCGGCGGGCGCTGGTGCAGGCGGTGCGGGTGAGGACTTCCGCGCCCTTGTCGGCGGCGCCGACGGCGTTCAGCACCACCAGCCGGGCGTCGTCGACCCAGCAGTCGGAATATTCAAAACCCTTCGGGTACTTGTCGAGGATCGGCGCGCCCTCGGGGTCGCGCCGGAGGTCGAGGGTGCGGGTGCCGGGCAGGCGCTTGCGGCCGCCGAGATGGTCGTAGAGGAAGAGGCCGAGGCGGACGAGCCAGGCCGGCCGGTCGTCCGGGCTGTGCGGCAGGACGAAGCGCATCGGCCAGATGATGTGGCTCGCCGAGGCCAGCAGCACCTCGCGCTCGATCAGCGCCTCGCGCACCAGCCGGAATTCGTAATATTCGAGATAGCGCAAGCCGCCGTGCACCAGCTTGCCGGAGCGCGACGAGGTGCCCTCGGCGAGATCGCCCTTTTCGCAGAGGATCACCGAGAGGCCGCGGCCCGCGGCGTCGCGGGCGATGCCGGCACCGTTGATGCCGCCGCCGATGACGAGCAGGTCGATCAGGGTTTCCGTCATCGTGTTCACTCCATCTCGCTTGCCGGGTTCTTCCCGGCTGGCTGGCTGTCCGACATTGTGCCGGTCGGTTCTTCTGCCGACAGGGCGTCGGCCGGCTGGTCGTCGAAATCCGCGCGCGGCGTGGCGGAACGCTGCTCAGCCATCGCGCTCCAGGTCGGCTCGAGCGCGCGCCGGGCGCCGGCATAGACCGGGAACAGCCGCGCGTAGGTTTTGGTCAGCGCCGGGTCGGGCGCTTCGCTCGCGCCCAGCAGCGGCACCACCCATTCGGCGATGCAGGCTTCCATATCGGGATAGGCGCCGATCGCCACCGCCGCCATCATCGCGGCACCGGCCGCACCAGCCTCCTCGCGCTGCGACACCCGCACCGGCGCGCCGACCGCCGCCGACAACACGGCGCGCAGCGCGCGCGAGCGGGCGGCGCCGCCGGTGAGGCGCAACTCGCCCGGCATGTCGCCCATCGCTGCGTAGCAGTCGCGCGCCGCCATGCCGAGACCCTCTACGACCGCGCGCAAAAGATCCGGAAAGCGGTGGCCGCTGGACAGGCCGACGAAACCGGCGCGGGCATCGGAATTGACGAAAGGCCCGCGCTCGCCGGCGGAGATATACGGGTGGTAGAGCAGGGCACCCGGCTCGCTCTTCGCCAGCCAACCCTCGATCCGGCCGACCAGTTCGGCCTTGTCGGCCAACCCGCCGAACTCGGCGATCAAGTCGCCGGCGACACCCAGCGCCCAGTCGATGTTCAGCGTCGCCGCCATGTTGGTCTGGACCTGGGTGACGATGCCGGGCAGGGGCAAGGCGATGACGTAGCCGGTGCCCTCGCGGTTTAGCACGATGTCCTCGCTCCGCACCGCGCGCATGTGGACGCCAGTCGAGCCGACGGTCGAGCAGGCGGCGAAGGCGTCGCCGGTATGGACGCCGGCGCCGAGCGCGGTCATCACCATGTCGACATAGCCGAGGCTGACCGGCGTTCCCGCGAGCAGCCCGGTCGCGACCGCGGCCTCGGCCGACAGCGGATGCGTCACCATTGTGCCATCCACGATCTCCGGCAGCAGGCTGCGGTGACTGGTCAGGCCGAGCGCCTCGATCACCGTGTTGCTGTAGCGGCGGTCGCGGAAATCGCCGAAGGTGAAGCTGGCCTCGGACGGGTCGGTGGCGCGCACGCCGGTGAGGTTGAGGTAGAGCCAGTCCTTGCAGTGCAGCGCCACTTCCGCGCGACCCAGAAGCTCCGGAAACGCCTCCGCCATATGGGCGAGCTGCGTGCCCTGCTGGCAGGTGTTGAGGCCGGTGCCGGTCGCCTCGAAGCGGGCGCGCTCGGTCGGCTGCGCGGCAAGGCGGCGGACGGTCGGCGCCGCGCGCGCGTCGAGCCAGAGCCAGGCGTCGCCGACTGGCGCATCGTCGCGGCCGACCAGCCAGGTGCCGTCGCCCTGGCCGGTGACGGAAAGCGCCGCCGTACGGCGGGCGAGACTTGGCACCTTATCGCCGAGCGCCCGCAACGCCGCGGCGCAATCGTCCCAGGTCCGACCGAGCGGCTGGGTGGCCGAGCCGTCGGCGCCCTCGCTGTAGCGGTTGGCGACGGCGGCGGCGGCCAGCTGCCGTCCGGCGAGATCGAAGGCCACCGCCTTGATCACCGAGGTGCCGGCGTCGATGCCGATCAGGATGTCAGCCATGTCGGTGCGTCCCGTCGCTCATGTCGTCTCGCCGTCCATCAATGCCTTGGCCGAGCGCTCGTCGGTGATCAGGCCGGTCAGATAGCCGCTGCGCAGTGCCGAGCGCATCGCTTCGACCTTGCCGCCCCCGCCGGCCAGCGCGACGATCCGCTTGCCCGTCAGATGTTCCAGCCCCGGCGAGACGGTGCGGGCGGTGAGCGAGGTCTCGACCGGCTGTCCGGCGGCGTCGAAGAAATGCCCGAGCATCTCGCCGACGCCGCCGCGCTGGCGCACCTCCTCGATCTCCTCCGACGTGATCATCTGCGACGAGACCAGCTGCGCGTCGGGTTTCGCCGTGCCAAGGCCGACCAGCATCAGGTCGGCGCGCACGGCAAGGTCGAAGACGTCGCTGACGCCGCGCTGGGCCAGCAGCACCGCGCGGTCGCCGACGGTGTTGGCGAAGAACGGGATCGGCATGACATAGGCGGCAGCGCCGGTCTTTTCCGCCAGCCGGTGCATTACGTCGTGCGGGTTGGCGGCGTAGTTGCGGGTCAGCCCGCCCATCAGCGAGACGAAGCGCACCGCGCCGGCATCGAGCCGCGGCATGTCGGCAATGGCGGCGGCGAGCGTCCGGCCGTGGCCGAGGCCGATCACGCCGCCCTTCAGCTTGTCGATCTCGCGGCAGAGAAAGGCCGAGCCGGCCGGCCCCAGCGCCTTCAGCGGCAGGCCTTCCTCGTATAGGTCCGGCACCACCTCGCAGTAGGCGAGGCCAAAACGCTCGGCGATCGCCGCTTCCAGCATCACGCATTCCGCGACGTCGCCGACGATCGACACTTTGACTGCGCCGTTCCCGTAGGCCCAGGCGATCAACCGGTGCGCCTTGACGCTGGAGACGCCGAGCCGCTCGGCGACCTCGACCTGCGTCAGGCCGGCGGCGTAGTGCAGCCATGCCGCGCGGATGGCGAGGCTGTCGTCCACGTCCCGCTTCGCCCCACCGCGTGCCATTTTTTCCTTGCCGCACTGTGCAGTGCAATATATTTCACTATAAGAAATTTATTGCATTTTGCGCCGACATGTCAACAATATCGGCAACAGAGATGGTCGGTGGTTCCGTCCGAAAGGGTCGATGCGCGAGGAGGCGGATCGGTCCGGGGATCATCGGTCAAGTGTGTCGCGGATGTTTCCGGGGCGCTCCCGTGGAGGCGGGTGGAATGGACGAGGCATCGACAGGTCAGCTCTTGCAGGAGATCCGGTTGCGCGCAGTCCGCGGCGCTGGCCGGGCCGCTGCCGCGTCGCCTTCGCACCCGTCGCCGCACCCGACGCCGGCCTGCACCTCACTCACTTGGAAGGCGGTCCCATGAGCCTCCGCGCTGATCTGAAAACCCGTCCCGCCGTCAGCCGCAAGGCGATCGTCGGTGGCGTGCTCGTCGTGGCGCTGGTCGCGGCCATGGCGCTCGACACCAGGGTCGTCCACAAGGGCTCCGAGCAGGATGTTCAGGCCGACGTGTTCTCCGCCGAGGCCTATGGCCCCGCCCACTTCCCCGAAGTGCAGGCCGATGTCGAGAAGCGCGCCACTGATGCCGCGCCGCTCGCCGCCGCGATCGCCGCCGACAAGGCCGCCGCCGGCAAGGAGTACGGCGTCGCCACCAGTTCCGGTCCGGTCATCCCCGTCAAATTCACCGGCGTCGTCGGCGAGGGCAAATCCGGCATCTATGCCGTCGCCGTCGAGGGCCTGCCGCCGGAGGTGAAGGTCCGCGTCCAGACCGGGCCTGCGATCAACGGCACCGAGCTCCGCGACGCCACCGGCAAGATCGTCTTCGGCCAGTTCGTCAACCAGATCCAGTACCAAGACGCCGGCTCGGCGCTGAACAACGAGATGAAGAAGGTGGTATTGGCCGGCGTCGACACCGCCAATCTCACCGGCAAGACGATCTCGGTGGTCGGCGTGTTCAAGCTGGTCAATCCGAAGAACTGGCTGGTCACGCCGGTCAAGGTCAGCGTGCCATGAGCGCGGTGGAAGCGCCGGCGATCGGCGCCGTCACCCTGTCGGCGCGCAATGTCGCGAAGGCCTATGGCAATATCCACGCGCTGAAGGGCGTCAACTTCGACGTCCACCGCGGCCAGGTGACGACGCTGTTCGGCGAGAACGGCGCCGGCAAGTCGACCTTGATGCGCATCCTTTCCGGCGTCACCGGCCCGACGTCGGGCGAGATCCTGCTCGATGGACAGCCAGTGGTGTTCGCCAATGCCTCGGACGCGCGCGACCGCGGCATCTCGATCATCCACCAAGAGCTCAGCCTCGCGCCGAACATGAGCGTGCGCGACAACATCTTCATGGGCCGCGAGATCCGCACCGCCACCGGCGTCGACTTCGCCGAGGAAGAGCGGCAGACGCGCCAGCTGATGGCGGAACTCGAGGAGGACATCGACCCGCTGACCCCGGTCGAGGATCTTCGCCTCGGCCAGCAGCAGATCGTCGAGATCGCCCGGGCGCTCTCGGTCAATTCCCGCATCCTGATCATGGACGAGCCGACCTCGGCGCTGTCGGCCTCGGAGGTCGAGGTGCTGTTCACGGTGATCCGCGATCTCAAGGCCCGCGGCGTCTCGATCGTCTACATCTCGCACCACCTCGAAGAGGCGCTGCAGATCACCGACCATGCGGTGGTGCTGCGCGACGGCGCGATGACCGCCCGCGCCGAGCGCAAGGACATCGATCTCGAATGGATCGTGCGCAACATGGTCGGCGAGAATTTCGACCTCGGCTCGCCGCCGACCGGGCACGCCATGGGCGAGGTCGCGCTGTCGATCGAGGATCTGAGCGTCGCCGACGCCGGCCATTCCGATCGCTCCGTGGTCGACCGGCTGTCGCTCTCGGTGCGCACCGGCGAGATCGTCTGCATCTACGGCCTGATGGGCGCCGGCCGCACCGAGCTGCTGGAGTGTGTGGCCGGCCGGGGCAAGAACAGCGGCGGCCGCATCCTGCTCGACGGACAGGACATCGCGAAACTCACCATCGCCGAGCGGATCGGCCGCGGCCTCGTCCTGGTGCCGGAGGATCGCCAGCGCGACGGGCTGGTGCAGACCATGTCGGTCGGCGAGAACCTGTCGCTGGCCAGCATCGGGACGTTCACGAAAGGCCTCTTCACCTCGCGCAAGCGGGAGCAGGGGCTGGTCGCCGACGCCATCCGCAACGTCCACATCAAGACCGGCGGCGGCGGGGCGGCGATCGGCTCGCTCTCCGGCGGCAACCAGCAGAAGGTGGTGATCGGCAAGATGCTGGCGACCAACCCGAAGGTCGTGCTGCTCGACGAGCCGAGCCGCGGCATCGACGTCGGCGCCAAGGCTGAGGTGTTCCGCCTGCTGAGCGAAGGCGCACAGAAGGGCCTTGCGGTAATCTACTCGACCTCCGAGGTCGGCGAGTGCCTCTCGATCGCCCACCGCATCATCGTCATGCACCGGGGCCGGATTTCCGCCGAGTTCGGTTCCGACGCCAGCAAGGAAGAGATCATGGCCGCCTCCGGCGAAGCCGTGGTCCACTGACCCATGAGACTTTCGGAGTTCCGGCCATGACCGACACCAGCAACGTCCAGAAGCGCGCCCCGGCCAAGGCCGCCGGCGCCGGCGCCGGCGTCGATATCGGCCACCTGCTGCTCGAGGGCCGCGCCTTCTTCGCGCTGATCGCGATCATCGTCGTGTTCTCGATCCTGTCGCCCTTCTACTTCTCGACCGCCAACTTCCTGATCATGTCCTCGCATGTCGCGATCTTCGGCCTGCTCGCCGTCGGCATGCTCCTGGTGATCCTCACCGGCGGCATCGACCTCTCGGTCGGTTCGACGCTTGGCCTCAGCGGCGTGATCGCCGGCTTCCTGATGCAGGGCGTCTCGCTCGACTGGTTCGGCGTCATTCTCTACCCGCCGGTCTGGGTGGTGGTGGTGCTCACCTGCGCGGTGGGCGCCTTTGTCGGCCTGATCAACGGCGCGCTGATCGCCTTCTTCAAGGTGCCGGCCTTCGTCGCGACGCTCGGCCTCCTCTACGTCGCCCGCGGCGTCGCGCTGCTGATGACCAACGGCCTGACCTACAACAATCTCGGCGGCCGGCCGGAGCTCGGCAATACCGGCTTCAACATGCTCGGCTTCGACCGGCTGTTCGGCGTGCCGATCGGCGTGCTGATCCTTGCCGTCGTCGCCGTGGTCTGCAGCCTGATCCTCACCCGCACCGCCTTCGGGCGCTGGGTCTATTCCACCGGCGGCAATGCGCGGGCGGCGGAGCTGTCGGGCGTGCCGGTGAAGCGCGTGCAGATCCTCGTCTACGTCATGTCCGGCGTCTGCGCCTCGATCGCCGGCCTGGTGCTCTCCTCGCAGCTGACGTCGGCCGGCCCGACCGCCGGCACGACCTACGAGCTGACGGCGATCGCCGCGGTGGTGATCGGCGGCGCGGCGCTGACCGGCGGCCGCGGCAGCATTCGCGGCACCATGCTCGGCGCCTTCGTCATCGGCTTCCTGTCGGACGGCCTCGTGATCATCGGCGTCTCGTCCTACTGGCAGACCGTGTTCACCGGCTCGGTGATCGTGCTCGCCGTGCTGCTCAACTCCATCCAGTACGCCAAGCGGCCGAAACGCTCGAAGGCCGACAGCGTCACACCGACTGCCTCGCAGGGAACCGCGGCATAAGCCGCGGGCGAGGGGTACCGCCGGGCGACCGGCATTCGACTGATCAACCAGGGAGAGAACATATGCTGAGCAAGGGCAAGAAGCTGCTGATGGCAGCCGCCGCCGTCGTGACCATGTCCGCCTTCGCGCTGCCCGCCTGGGCAGACGGGCAGATTTCGATCATCGTCAACGACCCGTCCAACCCGTACTGGCTGACCGAAGGCAACGTCGCCAAGGCTGCCGCCGAGAAGCTCGGCTACACCGCCACCGTCGGCGCGCACAAGGGCGACACCAACAGCGAGAGCAACCTGATCGACACCGCGATCACCAACCGCTCGGTCGCGATCATCCTCGACCCGGCCAATGCCGACGGCTCGGTGGGCGCGGTGCAGAAGGCGGTCGCCGCCGGCATCCCGGTGATTCTCGTCAATGCCGAGATCAACAAGGAAGGCCTTGCCAAGGCGCAGCTCGTCTCCAACAACGCCCAGGGCGCGGCGCTGGGTGCGCAGCAATGGGTCGAGAGCGTCGGCGACAAGGGCAAGTATGTCGAACTGTTCGGCGCCCCGTCGGACAACAATGCCCAGACCCGGTCGAACGGCTACGAGACCGTGCTGACCCAGTACCCCGACCTCGAGAAGGTCGGCAAGGAAGTCGCCGACTGGGACCGCACCAAGGGCTACAACAAGATGCAGAGCCTCCTGCAGGCGAACCCGGACATCAACGGCGTGATTTCCGGCAATGACGAGATGGCGCTGGGCGCCGTCGCGGCGCTGAAGGAAGCGGGCAAGCTCTCCTCGGTGAAGGTCGGCGGCTTCGACGGCTCGCCGGACGCGGTCGCCGCGATCAAGGCCGGCGACCTGCAGTACACCGTGCTGCAGCCGGTCGCGATCTTCTCGGAGGAGGCGGTCAAGCAGGCCGACAGCTTCATCAAGACCGGCAAGACCGGTGCCGAGACCGAGAAGCAGCTGTTCGACTGCCTGCTGATCACCAAGGACAATGTCGCCGACTACACCGGCCCGTTCGTCCTCAAGCAGTAAGATCTTTCGGGGGCGCCGCATCGGCGCCCCCGTTTCCCTTTCCGGAAAGAACGGCATGCCCAGCCTGCTCGGCATCGACAACGGCCTGACGGTCACCAAGGCGGCGATCTTCGACCTCGACGGCAGGCAGATCGCCGTCGCCCGGCGGCGGGTGCCGCAGCAGATCCCGAAGCCGCGGCATGTCGAGCGCGACATGGCCGGACTATGGGCCGCGACCGCCGAGGCCATTGCCGAGGCCATCGCCGCCAGCGGCCGCAGCGCGGACGACATCCTCGCGGCCGCGGCGACCGCGCATGGCGACGGCGTCTATCTCCTCGACCACGACCGGAACCCGCTCGGGCCCGGCATCCTGTCGCTCGACAGCCGCGCCGGCGGCGTGGTCGACGGGTGGACGCGGGATGGCGTGTCCGCGGCGGCGCTCGGCGTCACCGGCCAGCAGCCGCATGTCTCCGCGCCCTCGGCGCTGCTCGCCTGGGTACGCCAGCACGAGCCCGAGCGCTTTGCCCGCATCGGCTATGTGCTCGCCTGCAAGGACTGGCTGCGCTTCTGCCTGACCGGTGTGATCGGCACCGACCGCACCGAGGCCAGCACCTCCTTCACCGACGTGAACACGCAAGCCTATTCATCTGAATCGCTTCGCCTTTACGGGCTGGACGCAATCCAATCCGCACTGCCGCCGATCGCGCATTCGGCTGAGATCGTCGGGCGGGTGACGGCCGAGGCGGCGGCGCTGACGGGGCTGCGCGAGGGCACCCCGGTCGCCGCCGGCCTGCACGACGTCACCGCTTCGGCGCTCGGCATCGGCGCGCACCGGCCGGGCGTCGTCGGCGTCGTCGCCGGCACCTATTCGATCAACGAGGTGGTCTCGGACCGGCCGCGCACCGACCCGCGCTGGTTCTGTCGCAATGCCATCGAGCCGGGCCTCTGGAACAACATGTCGATCTCGCCCGCCTCGGCGGCGAACTACGACTGGTTCCTCGACACCTTATGCGCCCGCGAGCAGGCGGCCGCCGCCGCATCCGGCCGCTCGATCCACGACGTGCTGGCGGGTGAGATCGGCGATGCGCTGAAGCGCCCCTCGACGCTGCTGTTCCACCCCTACCTCTTCGGCTCGCCGCATGGCGACGTCGCCAGCGGCAGCTTTCTCGGCCTGCACGGCTGGCACGATCGGGGCGACATGCTGCGGGCGGTGCTGGAGGGCATCGCGATGAACCACCGCACCCATGTCGACGCGCTGCGCGACGGCTTTCCGTTCTCATCTGCGCGGCTGACGGGCGGGGCGGCGCGCAACCCGGCCTTCGTGCAGATGTTCGCCGACGTGCTCGGCATGCCGGTCACCGTCACCAATACCGACGAGGCCGCCGCCTGGGGCGCCGCGCTCTGCGCCGGCACCGCCGTCGGTGCGTTTGCCTCGGTGCAGGATGATCCGACCGACCAAGAGGTTTCCGCCCGCACCTATTCGCCCGATCCGGAACGCTGCGCGGCCTATGACGAACGCTTCGCGCTCTATGGCCGGATCGCGGACTCGATGAAAAGCCATTGGCCCGATATTGAGGCGCTCGCCTCGGGCGGCATGGAAACGGCATGATCCCGCAGATCACCTCGGCAGCCGAAGACACCGCGCGCCGGCTGGCAGCGCTCGATGATGGCGCGGTCGACGTCGTGATCCTCGGCGGCGGCGTCAACGGCGCCGGCCTGTTCCGCGACCTGTGTGCGCAGGGGATTTGCTGCCTCCTCGTCGACAAGGGCGATTTCGGGTCGGGCACCTCGGCCGCACCGTCGCGGCTGATCCATGGTGGTTTGAAGTATCTGGAGACGGGAGAGTTCGGGCTGGTCGCGCAGTCGACGCTGGAGCGGAACCTCTTGCTGCGCAACGCGCCGCATTGCGTGACGCCGCTGCCGACGCTGATCCCGATCTTCAGCTGGACGCGCGGTATCGGCGCGGCGCTGCGCACGCTGTTCGGCTCCACGACAGCGCCACGCAGCCGCGGCGCCGTGCTGATCAAGATCGGCCTCGCGCTCTACGATTTTTACGGCGCGCGCCATCGGGTGATGCCAAAGCACCAGCTGCTCGGCCGGGCGACGGCGCTGCGCGGCATGCCGGCGCTGACCAAGAGCATCGTCGCCGCCGGCACTTACTACGACGCGCAGATCACCGCGCCGGAGCGGCTGGTGTTCGAGCTGGTGCAGGATGGATTGGCGGACAATCCGGCCTCCGCCGCGGCGAACTGGACGGCGCTGACGGGATGCGCCGATGGTGTCCTGTCCTTCCAGCCCGAAGCGGGCGCGGCGTTCAGCGTGCGCCCGCGCGTGGTGGTGAATGCCGCCGGGCCGTGGATCGACCGCGTCAACGCGATGCTCGGCGCGCCGTCCAAGATGATCGGCGGGACGAAGGGCTCGCATATTCTGCTGGAGCATGAGGAACTGCGCCGGCAGCTGGCGGGGCGGATGATCTATTTCGAGGCGGACGACGGCCGGATCTGCCTGGTCTACGACTATCTCGGCACGGTGATGGTCGGCTCGACCGACATTCCCGCCGAGGATCCCGAGGACGTGAAATGTGAAGCCGAGGAGATCGACTATTTCCTCGGCTGCCTGAAAATGCTGCTTCCCGAGCTTGCCGTCGACCGCAGCCAGATCGTCTACGCCTATAGCGGGATCCGGCCGCTCCCGGCTTCGGACGCGACGGCGCCCGGGTTGATCAGCCGCGACCACTCGGCGCCGGTGAACGAGCCGGCGGCCGGGCGGCCGTTCCCGATCGTCTCGCTGGTCGGCGGCAAATGGACGACGTTCCGCGGCTTTGCCGAGGAGGTGGCGGACACGGTGCTCGCCCGGCTCGGCGCCCCGCGGCGCGCCTCGACGCGCGCGATGGCGATCGGCGGCGGCAAGGGTTTCCCGGCGGCGGACGGGCGGGGCGCCTGGCTGGAGCAGGCGTCGCGGGAGACGGGGCTGCCGGCGGAGCGGCTGGCAGAACTGCTGACCCGCTATGGCACCACGGCGTTGGCGATCGGTCGGCACTGCCGCGCCTTTGGCGATGCCGAACGGCTGCCGGACGCGCCGGAGGTGAGCCTTGCCGAGATCGACTGGATCGCGAAGCACGAGCAGGTCGTGCACCTCGACGACATCGTCATGCGCCGGACGACGCTGGCAGTGACGGGGGTTTTGACGGGGCGAATGCTGCAGGCGATCGCGGAGGTTGCAGGGCAGGCGCTGGGTTGGTCGCCGGAGCGCGTGGCGGCGGAGGTGGGGGCCGTGACCGCGTTGCTTGAAGGCCGGCACGGGATGCGGCTGTAGCGGCGGCTTTGGCGATTGCCGATCTCCCCCTTGCGGGGGAGATGTCCGGCAGGACAGAGGGGGGCGCGCTGCCGCGACGTTTGCGGGATTTGCCAGATTTCGCCAGTAGCGATGGGTGAAGGGTTCGTGCCCTGCATGGGGTGGAAGGGTTCGTGCCCTACGGTGCCCCCTCTGGCCTGCCGGCCATCTCCCCCGCAAGGGTGGAGATCGGCTTGTCGCACGCGCCTTCGCGTTCCCGCGCTCGCCTCCGAGCCGGGGCATGCCCTTGAGAAAATCGCACTCGGCGGAGCGCCGGGTGGCGATGGCATGGGGGATGGCGTCCGGCGCCCCGCCCGATGCATGCGATCCCGGATCTCGCCCGATCCGGGGCAGTCCTTCGGGAGTTTGCTAGGCTCCCGCTTCATGCTCCCGGGCTATGCCTTGGCCCAGGCCTTCGGGGTTGTCAGTCCCGATCATGCTGCGCCCGGGGTCCCCGATCCCGGGTAGCGCCGGAGGTTGTCAGCCTTCCGGCTCATGCGGCCGTGCGTGCCATGGCACGGCGTCGTCCCACCGGGGCGTCCGAAACCCCGGTGTCTGCCCGTTGCCTCGGCGGGGCCCCGCCGCTGCGCCGTGATGGCAGCGACAGCAGAATAGGCATATATAGGACTAATAGTCTAGGATATATTACTTAGATGGCCACGGAATACTGCGTTCGCGACTGGCCGATCTCCCCACCTGCGGGGGAGATGCCGGCAGGCAGAGGGGGGCACGCCGCCGCGACGTCGGCGTGGTGAGCTGTTGCGAATGTTTTCTGGACACGCGACCATCGCCGGTGCCCCTTCTGCGAGGGCAGAAAGACGCGCCGCGCCCTATGGCGCCCCCCTTTGACCTGCCGGCCATCTCCCCCCGCGAGGGGGAGATCGGCGTTTCGTCGTTGCGGGCGTGACGTCAGGCGGCGCCGTGGTACTTTTCGTCGAGGGCGTCAATCGCCTTGACGTTGCCGGCGGAGCGGCCCGCGGGGTCGAATGTCGCGGCGAGATAGGCCTCGGCGATGCTCTTGGCGAGCTCGGCGCCGATGACGCGGGCGCCCATGGTGATCACCTGGGCATTGTTGGATTCGGCGGCGCGCTCGGCCGAATAGGTGTCGTGCGTCTGCGCGGCGCGAATGCCCGGGATCTTATTGGCCGACAGCGCGACGCCGATGCCGGTGCCGCAGACCAGGATCGCCCGGTCATAGGTGCCGTCGAGGATCCCGTGCGACACCCGCTCCGACAGGTTGGCATAGGCCTCGTTGGTGCCGGCGGGCGGGGTGCTGAGCTCCGACACCTCGAGGTCGGCGCGGCTGCCGAAATGCTCGGCGAGGATCTTGGCGAGCGGCGCTCCGGCGCTGTCTCCGGCGATGGCGATTTTCATGGCGTTTTCCTTTCCCTAGAGGACGTCGGCGCAGAGCTTTAGGATGCCGAGATAGCCCTCGACGTCCCAGGCCGAGCGGCCGATGAAGAGCCCGTCGATGTTCGGACGGACGATGAGGTCGGCGGCGTTGCCGGGGTTGACGCTGCCGCCGTAGAGGCAGGGCAGGCGCCGTCCGGTGATCTGTTCCGACAGGTCGATGATGTGCGCCTGGCGCTCGTCGGCATAGTCCGGCGAGGCCGGCACGCCGCATTCGCCGATCGCCCAGACCGGCTCGTAGGCGAGGAGGATCGGCGCCGCCATCTCGCCCGGCCCGAGACGGCCGAGCGCTCCCTCGACCTGCTGGCGGAGCACGACGTCGGCGCGGCCGGCCGCCTTTTCGGACGCCGTCTCGCCGATGCAGATCAGCGGGATCAGGCCGTGCCGGACCGCCGCCTCGGTCTTGTGCCCGACAGTCTCGTCCGTCTCGCCGAAATAGGCACGGCGTTCGGAATGGCCGAGCTCGACGATGTCGGCTCCACAGTCCTGCAACATGACCGGCGAAATCTCGCCGGTATAGGCGCCCTGGTCGGCCCAGTGCATGTTCTGCGCCCCGACCTTCACGTCGGTTTCGGCCAGCATCGCCTTGACCTCGCGAACCGCGGTGAAGGGCGGGATGATGAAGCGCTGGATGCGCGCGTCGGCTTCGGCGTCGCGCAGCCGCCCAGCAAACTGCAGCGCCTCGGCGAGCGTCTTGTTCATCTTCCAGCTGGTGCCGACCCAGACGTGATCCTTGCCCGACATCAGTGAAGATCCTCCGCAAAATGCAATTTGATGCCCTCTTGTCTCAGCGCCTCGACGCGGTCTCCCGCCAGGGCCCTCGATGTGATGACCCCGTCGAAGACGCCGAGGTCGGTGAAGAGATGTAGCGCGGTGCGCCCGAATTTCTGGTGGTTTGCCATCAGATAACGCCGCGAGGATGACGCGATCATCCGCCGCTTCACCTCCAGCACCTCCTGGTCCTGGTGGAAGGCGGTGCGGCCCTCGATCGCCGAGCTCGACAAGAGCACCGCGTCGGCGCGCAGCGAGGTCAGCGCCGCCTCGGTGACGGCGCCGAAGAAGCCGTTGAACTTCCGCGAATAGGTGCCGCCGAGGGCGATCAGGTCGATGCCGGCCTCGCCGGCGAGGTCGGCGACCACGGCCATGTTGTTGGTGATCACCGTCAGCGGCCGCTTCTCGATCAGGAAGGGGACAATGGTCTGCGAGGTCGAGCCGTCGTCGATCATCACGCTCATGCCGGGCTCGATGAACTGCGCCGCGCGCCGGGCGATCGCGCGCTTTTCGTCGGCAGCGACGCGGGCCCGGTAGCGGAAATCGCTCTCGAACTGGCCGCTCGATTCGATCGTCGCGCCGCCGCGCGTCTTGCGCAGCAGGCCTTCGGATTCGAGCTCGTCGAGGTCGCGGTGGATGGTCATCTTGGAGACGGAAAAATGCTGGGCGAGGGACTCGAGCGTCATCGATCCCTGTTCGACGAGTAGGTCGATGATTTCCCGTCGACGGTCTTCCCGCTTCACGATCGCCTCTCTCCGCGCCCTGCAGCGCTGTTTTGTCGAGAGCGATATAACATCTAAATCGATTAACACAACATCAGGAATGTTTCGAACGAGATAATTGTTGTGACGTTCGGGGAAGTCGATTAGCACTTCTAGTGCGCGGTGGCCGAAAGGCCCGCTGCTCTTTCCCGACGGCCCGAGACCGGGCTGCGCCCCGCCTCGACGACGACGCACCGGAGATTTTCATGGCCCGCATCACCCTTCGCCAGCTGCTCGACCACGCCGCCGAGCACAGCTACGGCGTGCCCGCCTTCAACATGAGCAACATGGAGCAGGGCCTCGCGATCATGGCGGCCGCCGACGCCACCGGCTCGCCGGTGATCCTGCAGGCGAGCCGTGGCGCGCGCGCCTATGCCAACGACATCCTGCTGGCCCGGCTGATCGACGGGCTGGTGGAAATGTATCCGCACATTCCGGTCTGCATGCATCTCGACCACGGCAACAACCTCGCCACCTGCGTCACCGCCGTGCAGAACGGTTTCACCTCGGTGATGATGGACGGCTCGCTTCTGGAAGACAGCACGACGCCGGCGGACTATGCCGCCAACGTCGCGATCACCCGGAAAGTGGTCGAGATGGCGCATGCGGCGGGCGTCTCGGTCGAGGGCGAGCTCGGCGTGCTCGGCTCGCTTGAGACCGGCATGGGCGACCAGGAGGACGGGCATGGCGCGACCGGCCAGCTCGCCGAGCACCAGCTCCTGACCGATCCGGAAGAAGCGGCGCGCTTCGTCGCCGAGACCGGCGTCGACGCGCTCGCCGTCGCCATGGGCACCAGCCACGGCGCCTACAAATTCTCGCGCAAGCCGGACGGCGACGTGCTGGCGATGGAGGTGATCGAGGCGATCCACCAGCGCCTGCCGAACACCCATCTCGTCATGCACGGCTCGTCCTCGGTGCCGGAGGAGCTCTGCGCCATCATCAACGCGCATGGCGGCGACATCAAGCCGACCTGGGGCGTGCCGGTCGAGGAGATCCAGCGCGGCATCCGCCACGGCGTGCGCAAGATCAACATCGACACCGACCTCCGGCTGGCGCTGACCGCGACGATCCGCCAGCAGCTCTGGAACGATCCGTCCGAGTTCGACCCGCGCAAATATCTGAAGCCGGCGATGGCCGCGATCCAGTCGGTCTGCGTCGGCAAGTTCGAGGCGTTTGGCACTGCCGGCCATGCGGAGAGCATCCGCGCGACGCCGCTCGCCGCGATGGCGAAGCACTACAGCATCGGCTGATCGCCGCCCGGCGGGGTTTCGCCCTCAGGCGAGGCTCTCGCCGCCGTCGACCACCAGCGCGTGGCCGGTGACGAAGGAGGAACGGTCGGAGACCAGGAACAGGATCGCCTCGGCGATCTCCTCGGCCGTCGCCCAGCGCCGCATCGGGATCTTTTCCGCGACATAAGCCTCGATTTCCGCGCGGCCGCCCATCTCGGCGATGAAGGGCGCGTTGAACGGCGTGTCGACCCAGCCCGGGCAGAGCGCGTTGACCCGCACGTTATGCCGGGCATAGTCGAGCGCCATCTGCTGGGTCATCGCCACCACCGCGTGCTTCGAGGTGGCATAGGCGATCATGCCGGGGTCGTGAAAAATGCCGGAATTCGAGGCGGTGTTGAGGATCACGCCGCCGCCCTGGGCGATCATCGCCGGCATGGCGAAGCGGGCGGCGAGGAAATGCGCCCGGACGTTGATCCGCCAGGACGCGTCCATGCCGTCGATCGCCACCTCGGTCAGCGCGCCGGCGACCTGGATGCCGGCATGGCTATGCAGGATGTCGATCCGGCCGTGTCGCTCCAGCGTTCCCGCTACCAGTCGCTCCAGCGCCACGTCGTCGCCGACGTCGGTGGCAATGACCTCGGCCTGTCCGCCCGCCTGCCGGATTTCCTCGGCAACCGCTTCGGCCGCTGCTTCATCGCGGTCGGAGACGGTGACCACGGCGCCTTCGCGCGCCATGGCCAGCGCCCCCGCGCGGCCGATGCCGGATCCCGCGCCGGTGACGATGGCGATGCGACTGGCAAGGATCGTCATGCTTCGGCCTTCTGGATTTTGCCCGGCCGCAGCAGCACTTGCGCAACGACCACGAGCAGGATGGAGGCGACCAGCACCAGCGTCGCGATCGCGTTGATCTCCGGCGTCACGCCGCGCTTTATCGAGGCGAAGACGTACATCGGCAGCGTGGTCTTCGAGCCGGCGACGAAGAAGGCGACGATGAAATCGTCGAAGGAGAAGGTGAAGGCGAGCAGGAAGCCGGAAAACACCGCCGGCAGGATTTGCGGCAGCACGATCAGCCGGAAGGTGGTGAGCGGCGGCGCGTAGAGATCGCCCGACGCCTCGACCAGATCGCGCGACAGCGTGCCGAGCCGGGCGCGCACGATCATCGTCACCAGCGCCATGGTGAAAAGGCCGTGCGCGGCGATCACCGAGCCGTAGCCGAGCACGAGTTTCGGCGGCGCGTCGTCCGGCCAGAACGCGGCGATCCAGGGATTGACGATGGCGATGGTCTGCACCAGGGCGACCAGCGTCGCGATGCCGATGACGACGCCCGGCACGACGATGGCGATGCCGAACAGCACGTCGAACACCGCGCGCGTGCGGGCCGAGGCGCGGGCGAGGCCGAGCGCGGCGAGGGTGCCGAACAGCGCAGCGAGGATCGCGCTGGTGAAGGCGATGATGAAACTGTTCTGCAGCGCCTCGACCAGGAAGGGATTGCCGAGCGCCCGGCCATACCATTGCACCGAGAAGCCGGTCAGCTCGCTGGCATGCTGGCCGGCATTGAACGAGAACAGCACGACGAGCACGATCGGCAGATAGAGGAAGCCGAAGACCAGGGTCACGAGCGTGCGCATCAGACGAGGTCCACCTGGCGGGCGCCCGAGAGCTTCGTCGAGAGCTTGTTGGCGGCGATCAGAACCACCACCGCCAGCAGCACCAGCGTCACCGCGATCGCCGAGCCGAACGGCCAGTTGCGCGACTGCAGGAACAGGTCGACCAGCGCATTGCCGAGGAAATAGACTTTTCCGCCGCCGAGCATGGTGGGGATCAAATATTCGCCGAGCAGCAGGATCAAGACCAGCGACAGGCCGGTCATCACACCCGGCAGCGACAGCCGCAGCGTCACGTTGAGAAAGGTCGATAGCGGCCTTGCGCCGAGATCGGCCGAGGCTTCGAGCAGGCGCGGGTCGAGCCGTTCTAGGCTGATGTAGATCGGCAGGATCATCAGCGGCAGGTAGCCGTAGACGATGCCGAGCAGCACGGCGCCCGGCGTGTTGAGGAAGCGCAGTTCGGGCAGGCCGAGCTGCATCAGCAGCGCCGGGATGCCGCGGCCGCCGAGAATGTACATCCAGGCATAGGTGCGCATCAGAAGGCTGGTCCAGAACGGGATGATCACCAGCGCCAGCAGCACCAGCCGCAACCGTGCCGGGGCCTGCCGGGCGAGGTAGTAGGCGACGGGATAGCCGATGATCAGGCAGGCGAGGGCGCCCTGCGGCGCCAGCACCAGCGTGTTCCAGAACGCCGCCGAGCGCGCCGGCAGGTTGGCGTATTGCGCCAGCGTGAAGCCCGCCTGGTAGCCGCCGGCCGGTCCGCGCTCGCCGACGCTGAACACCAGGATGGCGATGAACGGCAGGACGAGGAACACGACCAGCCACGCGCCCGCCGGGGCGAGCAGCAAAGCGGTCACCAGTTTCTTGCCTGAACCCATGGAAATGCTTCTTGACGACGCGGCCGGCGCCGGAGGCGCCGGCCGTCATGCTGCGGGGATCAGGCGGACTTGAAGCGGGCCATCAGCTCGGCGCGGGCCGGGTCGGTGAGCGTCGCCGCCGCGCCGAATTCCAGCGGCGTCAGGAGGTCTGCGGCCGGGTAGAGGATCGGGTTGTCCAGAACCTCCTTCGGCAACAGCGCGTTGACGCGGGAGTCGGTCGCGGGCGCGCCGTTGGCGAGGTGCTCCTTCACCGCGACCTTCGGGTCCATCAGGTAGTTGAGGAGGGCATAGCCCGCCGGCTTGTTCGGCGCGTCCTTCGGGATCGCGTAGAAGTCTGTCCAGATCTCGCCGCCCTCCTTGCCGAGCACATAGGCCATTTCCGGCATGTCGCGGTGCAGCTGCGCGCCGTCATTGGTCCAGCACATGCTCATCCAGGCGTCGCCATTGCGCATCCCGGGCTGGTAGTCGCTGGTCACCGCATAGAGGTGCGGCTTGACGGAGATCAGCAGTTCCTCGGCCTTGGCGAGCTCTTCCGGCACCAGCGAGTTGAAGGAATAGCCGAAGGATTTCAGCGCGCTGCCGATGGTGGTGAGCTGGTAGTCGTGCACCATCACGCGGTTGTCGCCCTCGGCCTTGGCGGTGTCGAAGAACTCCTTCCAGCTGGTGATCGGCTTGGTCAGCTTGCCCGTATTGATGACGAAGCCGGTGGTGCCCCAGTTCTTCGGCACCGCGTAGACGGTGCCGCCGATCGTGCCCTCGGCGGTGAAGCGCGGGTCTTCCGTCGTGCCGTCGAAATGGCCGAGCTGCGCCATGTCGAGCGCGTCGATCAGCCCGAGCTGCTGGTAGGTCGAGATCGTGTAGTTGGTCGGCACGAACAGGCTCCAGCCCGAGCCGCCGGCCTGGAGTTTCGCCAGCATTTCCTCGTTCGAGCCGAAGACGTTCACTTCGACCGCGACGCCGGTCGCCTCGGTAAAGGCGGTGAAGGTGGCGGGGTCGTGGTAGTTCGGCCAGGTGGCGATCGACATGCGGTCGCCGAGCTCGCCCTTGGCATAGGCGCGGCGCGGCGAGAGGCCGAGCTCACCGGCGAAGACGGCGGAGGCGAGGCCGAGGCCGGTGACGCCGAGGAAATGGCGCCGGGTGACCGAGCCGCGCTTGTAGCGCATCAGCTCGTCGACGAGTTTCTCCGCCGAAATCGGCAGGCCGTCACGGGGGGATTTCGACATGTCTTTTCCTTTTCGAGCGGAGATCAAAGGTTTGCGGGAAAGGCGATCGGGCCGCCCTGGCTGAAGGCGAGGCCGACGGCGTCGCCTGGCTGCAGCAGGTTGGGGTGACCGGCATCATGGTCGCGGGTGACCAGCAGCTGGCCGAGCGCCGGCACGCCGATGGCGTATTCGATCGACGAGCCGAGAAAAATCCGGTTGAGAATCTTGCCGTGGATCGGCGATGCGGCGGTGTCGCAGAGGCGGATATTGGCGGGGCGGATGCTGACCACGGCTTTCGCGCCGTCGGCGATCGGCGTCGAGAGCCGAGCGTCGAGCGCGGCGCCATTGGCGAGGCGGAGATGGCAGTCGCCGCCGGCGGAGCGCAGCACCGTGCCGTCGAGCATATTGGTCTTGCCGACGAATTCGGCGACGAAGCGGCTGGCCGGCGCATCGTAGACCCGGCTCGGCGCGTCCATCTGGACAATCCGCCCCTTGTTCATCACGCAGACCACGTCGCTCATCGACAGCGCCTCTTCCTGGTCGTGGGTGACGAGGACGAAGGTGATGCCGAGCTCGCGCTGCAGGTTCTGCAGCTCGATCTGCATGTCGGTGCGCAGCTTCTTGTCGAGCGCCGCCAGCGGCTCGTCGAGCAGCAGGACTTTCGGCCGGTTGACCAGCGCCCGCGCGAGCGCGACGCGCTGCTGCTGGCCGCCGGAGAGCTCGTGCACCCGCCGCCGGCCGAAGCCGCCGAGCTGCACCATCGCCAGCGCATCGTCGGTGCGCCGTCGGATCTCCGCGGAGGCGAGCCGCGGCCGCGCCTGGCGCAGGCCGTAGGCGACGTTGCCGGCGACGTCGAACTGCGGGAACAGCGCGTATTGCTGGAACACCATGTTGATCGGACGCTGATACGGCGGCACGGCGGCCATGTCGGCACCGGCGAGCATCACGCTGCCGGCGGTCGGCTGTTCGAAGCCGGCGATCATCCGCAGGCACGTTGTCTTGCCGCAGCCGGAGGGGCCGAGCAGCGCGACGAAGGCACCGGAAGGAATCGTCAGGTCGATGTTCTCGACGGCGACGACGTCGCCGTAATGCTTGGCGACGCCGCGAAAGACGATGTCCGAATTTTCCACGCCGCCCGCCCGTTCCATCCCGTTCGCTGGTGAGTGAACCTCAAAATTTGTAAGCAGGAAATACCTCCCGAGGGGTATATCCTGCCTAGAATGACAGCAGGGGGAGAGCATGACCAAAATCTCGCAGCGTGCGCAGGCTTTCGCGCGGCTGGCGGCGGTGATCGAGGCCGAGCGGCGTGCCGCGAACGCTTTTGGTGCGGCGCTGGTGGCCTGGCTGCGCACGCAGGTGGCGTTCGACCATCTGGTCGCCTTCGCCTATCGCGGCCAGTCCCGGCCGGTCCTCGTGGCGGAGACTTTTACCCCGGCCGAGAGCCATGTCTACGTGACGCTCTACCAGGAGGGGCCCTACCTCCTCGACCCGTTCTTCCATGCCGCGGTCGAGGGGCGGCAGGGGTTCTGGCGGATGCGGGAACTGGCGCCGGACCGATTCTTCGCCAGCGAATATTATCGTTCCTACTACACCCAGACCGCACTGGCCGAGGAGGTCGGGTTCTTCGTGTCGCTGGATGCTGAAACGTCGGTCGTGGTCTCGCTGATGCGGCGGGTCGATCACGGCGCCTTCGGCGCGGCGGAAATCCGCCTGCTGCGCGATCTCGCACCGGTCGTCCTGGCGCTGTGCGGGCGGCAATGGCGGGCGCTTGCCGAGACCGGATGGCGGGCGCCCGCATCCCGGCAGGCCATCGGGGCAAAATCTGGCAGCAGACCTTTTGCCGACAATCTCGACCTGCCGCTGACGCCAAAAGAGTTCCAGATCGTCGAGCTGGTGCTGCGCGGCCTCTCCACCGCCGCCATCGCCCGCCATCTCGGCATGGCCGCGGGGACGGTGAAGGTCCACCGCCGCAACGTCTATCGCAAGCTCGGCATCGGCTCGCAGGCCGGCCTGTTCGCCAAGTTCACCGCGGCGATGTCCGGCGGCGCGCCGTTCCCGGCCCTGCCAGATGTCCGTTGAATTTCAATGAGGTGGCGGTGAGACTGCGCTTTCTGATTCAAGCGTGCGGTGGCAGTGGGGAGCCGGCGCGACGGGCCGCAAAATTGTCGAGCGTGCGGTGATAGCGCAGCGACAGCTTTGGGCCGAAGCGCATGTAGAAGGGCGCCGAGCGCAGGGGTTCGAGCCGCAGCGACAGGTCCTTGTCCGGCACGCCCATCGCCCATTCGGCGAGAATGCCGCCGAGCATCGAGCCGGTCGGCACGCCGCGGCCGGAGAGGCCGGTGAGCGCGACGGCGCCGGGCGCCAGCGCATAGAGCCGCGGCACCGTCTTCACCTGCATGTCGAGCTCGCCGAACCAGACATAATCCCAGCGGATTTCCTCGGTGATCTGGGGGTGCAGCCAGCGCAGCCGGTCGCTCATCACCTGGCGGGTATAGGCCATGTCGCGGCCGCGCCGGCCCATCGGGAACATCGAGGCGACGATGCGCCCTTCGGCATTGTATTTGTAGACGTAGATGTCGCCGCGGCCGTCGTGGATCGTGGTGTTTTCCGGCAGAACCGTGCGGCGGGTTTCTTCCGACAGCGGCTGGGTGGCGGCGACGAAGACGCGCAGGATACGAAACGTCTCGTCGAGTTTCGGCCAGCCGCCGACGGTGTAGGCGCCACTGGCGAAAATCACCTTGTCGGCGAGGACGCTGCCGGTGGCCGTGCCGATGCGCCAGTCGCCGCCTTCCGGCACGGCCGAGGTGACCGGCGAGCTGGTGTGCAGGGTGACGCCTTCCTGCATCGCGGCGCGGGCGAGCCCGCGGGCGTAGCCGAGCGGGTTGAGATGGCCGGCCTCCTCGTGCCGCCAGCCGCCGATGAAGCGCGGCGAGCCGGTGATTGCCTCGGTCTCCGCGGCGTCGAGCATCCGGGCTTTCGCGCCGATGCCGGTATACTGCTCGACCCGCTCGCGGGCGCTTTCGAGGGCGCCGGGATGCAGGGCGCCCATGACGTAGCCGTTCTGCACCCATTCGCAGGAGATCTGGTAGTCGCGGATCATCGTGCCGACGCGGTCATTGGCGCGGGTCTGGCGGGCGATCAGCCGCTCGGCCCAGGGCTCGCCGAGCATTTTTCGCAGCTGCGGCAGGCTGTAATGGGTGAAGGTCGGTGTGCAATGGCCGGCATTGCGGCCGGAGCCGCCGAAGCCGGCCTCCTGCGCCTCGAGCACCACGACGCGGACGCCGGCCTTGGCGAGCTCCAGCGCGGTGGTGAGGCCGGTATAGCCGGCGCCGACGATGCAGACGTCGGCGCGGACTTCGCCGTCGAGCGGCTCCGTCTTCGGGGCCGGGGTGGCCGTTGCATGCCAGAGCGTCGTGTCGAAGGGGGAGAAGCGGGCCATCTTGCGGCTTCCGTCAGCTGTGGTCGCTGCGGGCGTCGAGCGCATCGCGCAGGCCGTCGCCGACGAAGTTGAAGCCGGTGACGGCGAGGGTGATGGCAAGGCCCGGCATGATGGCGAGCCAGGGGGCGTTGGCGAGATATTGCTGCGCGCCGTTCAGCATGTTGCCCCAGCTCGGCAGCGGCGGCTGGATGCCGTAGCCGAGGAAGCTGACATAGGCTTCGAGCAGGATGGCGCGGGCGATGGTCAGCGTCGCCGCGACGATGATGGGACCTGCAACGTTCGGCAGGATTTCGCGGAACATGATCCAGCCGTTGGAGAGGCCGAGCATGCGCGCCGCCAGCACGAAGTCGCGCTCCCGCAGCGAGCGCACCTCCGCCTCGACGATGCGGGCGATCTCCATCCAGCTGGTCACCGCGATGATGAGCGTGATCATGATCGGGCTCGGCTTGATGAAGGAGGCGAGCGCGAGCAGCAGGAAGATCGAGGGGAAGGCGAGGAAGGCGTCGACGACGCGCATCAGCACCGCGCCGACCCATCCGCCGCGATAGCCGGCGACGATGCCGATGGTGCCGCCGATGGCGATCGACACCATCATCGCGCAGACGCCGACCAGCAGTGAGATTCGCCCGGCCATGAACAGCCGCGCGGCGATGTCGCGGCCGAGCGGGTCGGTGCCGAAGATGTGCGCGCCGGTCAGCGGCGGGGCGAAGCGGCGGGCGAGGTCGATGTGCAGCTGGTCGTAGGGAAGGATGTAGGGGCCGATGCCGCAGGCGAGGATTAGCACGAAGACGATGCCGAGCCCGACCACGGCGAGGCGATGACGCAGGAAGCGGCGCAGCGTGCGGTTCTGGCGAAAGCCGTGGCCGGCGGGCACGGGGAGCGTCGGGATGGCGGCGGACATCGGCGTTTCCTGTTCAGGCGAGACGGATGCGCGGGTCGACGACGGCGGTGATGATGTCGGCGAGGAGGCTGCCGATCAGCACCAGGATCGCCGAGAACATCAGGAGGCCCATCACCACCGGATAGTCGTTGTAGCCGAGGCTATCCAGAAACAGCCGGCCCATGCCGGGCCAGGTGAACACCGTCTCGGTGACCAGCGCGCCGCCGAGGATCGCCGGCACCTGCAGGCCGGCCAGCGTGATCATCGGCAAGAGCGCATTGCCGACGACGTGCTTCATCAGCACACGGCGTGGCGCCACGCCCTTGGCGCGGGCCGTGCGGACGAAATCCTGGTTGATCACGTCGAGCGTCGCGGTGCGCATATAGCGGCTCCAGATCGCGACATCGACGAGCGCGAGCACCAGCGCCGGCATCACGAGGTGCCAGGCGACGTCGAGGACCGAGCCGTTGCCGATCGTGTACATGTTGCCGGCGGGAAACCATTTCAGTTGCAGGGTGAAGACGTAGATGGCGATCAGGCCGAACCAGAAGGTCGGGATCGACAGCGCCACCATGGCGCCGACGGTGGCGGCATAGTCGAACACCGAATAGCGTTTCACCGCGCCGCGGATGCCGATGAAGGTGCCGAGAATGATGGCGATCGCGGTGGAGGTGCCCATCAGGAGCAACGTCGCCGGCAGGTGGCCGAAGATGATGTTGAGCACCGGCTGGCCGTCGCGGAAGGAACGGCCCCAGTCGCCCTGCAGGAGATGCCAGAGCCAGTCGGCATATTGCACGATGACCGGCCGGTCGAGGCCCATCTGGCTCGCGATCTTGTCGAGCTCGGCCTTGGAAATGCCCGGCGTCAGGGCGAACTGCGACATCGGTCCGCCCGGCGCGAGCAGGAGCACGCTGTAGCCGATCAGCGAGACCAGCAGCAGTAGGATCAGGCTCTGGCCGAGCCGGCCGGCGAGATATCGGCCCATGGCGGTCGCCTCCGTATGGGTTCGCCGGGGCGGGTGCCGCGGCGTCGCGGAAGGGCCGGGGCGGCAAGACCGCCCCGGCGGGGATCAGGGCGGCCCGAGCCGTCCCGAAGGGATCAGGCCCAGCGCCAGGTGGCGACGTTCCAGCTGTCGATGCGGACGTTGACGTTCGGCACGTAGCCCCCGACGCCCTTCTTGAAGCCGCCGACCGAGACGTATTGGAACATCGGCAGGAAGGGCAGGTCGTGGCGGATCACCTCCTGCTGCTTCAGGTAGGCGGCCTTGCGCGCTTCCGGCACGAAGGCCTTGCCGCCTTCGGCGAGCAGGGCGTCGACCTCGGGATTGGCGTATTGCCAGGTGTTCTGGCCGGCGCCGCCCTTGGCGCCGATCGAGGTCGAGAGGAAGTAGTCGGACGTGTCCGGGTCGGGACCGGTGAGGAAGTCGAGGCCGACGACCACCGAGTCGAACTTCGACATCATCCAGTAGTCGCCCCACATCACCGCCGGCGGCAGGTTGGAGATGGTCATCTCGACGCCGATCTCGGCGAAGGACTGCTGCATGAACTGCTGCACCTGCTCGCGGATGTGGTTGCCGGCAGCTTTCCAGCACATTGGGATCCTAAGCTTAGAATTCCACGTGGACAAGTTGTC
>JADMIO010835348.1_pt1 | contig 59513 bp, 55 predicted proteins | sample 8958161 | NCBI WGS metagenome assembly JADMIO01 (sample SAMN16585339, study PRJNA669376) | soil metagenome | isolation source: Crop rotation soil | place: USA: Cullars Rotation, Alabama | collected 2011 | reverse complement strand
GCGACTTCAAGTCACGTGAATTCCAAGCTTCGGATCCCACTGTGCTGGAAAGGGTGGAGCACGTCCAAAAGCCGTCGTGGAAAGTCAAAATAGTTTATGGATTGCTAAATTTAGCAGCCCACAAGATCGCTGGAATCAACCGATCGTTGAACATGCGTTTCTTAACTTAGCAAAAAAATGTGGGCTGACCGTGGCTGACAGCAAACTGACGAAAGTTGCTGGAAAAGATGTTCTACTCGTCAGGCGTTTTGATCGCGATAAAGCAGAACACGGATATCGTCGTCATCGCATGGTCAGCGCTCTCACACTTTTACAATCAGAAGAAAATCCTGTCGCCAGAGAAAACTGGTCATATCTTCTGTTAGCGGATGAAATTCGTCGCGTAAGCGCAGACCCCATCACTGACCTGCGCGAATTATTTGGTCGCATGTGTTTTAACGCCATTGTTTCAAACCTAGATGATCATCCGCGCAATCATGCCATGTTGGCAAAAGATATCACGTGGCGATTAAGCCCAGCATACGATTTAACACCCACACCAACGCTTGCACAAGATTCTCGCCTGCTGGCGATGGCATGTGGCACCCAAGGACGCTTGGCACGCAAAGAAAATTTATTAACCGCACATCAACGATTTTTATTGTCAAAAGAAGAAGCAGAACACATGATAGATAAAATAGTTGCTATCGTACAAACTAATTGGGATGCGACGTTAAAAAAAGCAGGTGCTAGTAAAAAAGATTGTACTGCAATTTCACAGGCATTTATTTATGAAGGTTTTTTCTTTTAAGAAAAAAATCGCTTGCCTCTCAAATCCGCTTTCCCTAATAATCCTATGGATTCAGCGGATCATCGCGCAAAACAACCCGCACAACTGACAACACAACTACAATATGGACAATATGAGCAATTATACAGCAGAATCGATTGAAGTTTTAAGCGGCCTTGAACCGGTGCGTCGCCGCCCCGGTATGTACACCGATACGACCAATCCCAATCACTTAGCACGTGAAGCCATTGATAACAGCGTCGATGAAGCGATGGCTGGGCATGCTACGGCTGTGATTGTGACACATTACAAAGATGGCTCGCTTGAAGTCAGCGATGATGGTCGCGGCATGCCAGTTGATATTCATCCCGAAGAAAAAATGAGCGGGATCGAACTCATCCTCACTAAATTACATAGCGGTGCAAAATTTTCCAATAAACAATATCGATTCTCTGGCGGCTTACACGGCGTTGGGATTTCTGTCGTCAACGCACTATCAAAAAATTTGGCGGTCACTGTTAAACGCGGCGGCAATATTTATCAAATCAAATTTAAAGACGGCGAAAAATCATCTGAGTTAAAAATAATTGGCACCACTGAAAAAAAACGTGAAACAGGCACCAGCATTCTTTTTACACCGAATGAAAAATATTTTGATTCACCGCGTTTTGCTATCACCAAATTAAAACACACCCTGCGCGCAAAAGCCGTGCTCTGTCCTGGTTTGCATGTTTCATTTCATGATGAAAGCACAGGCGAAACAGAAGAATGGCATTATGAAAATGGCTTGCCTAATTATTTAGTCGAAGCGATTGGTAATGCAGAAAGATTACCTGATGAACCGTTTGTTGGTTCATTTGCCGGCAACACAGAAGCCGTTGATTGGGCAGCGATTTGGTTGCCAGAAAGTGGGGAACTCATTGCTGAAAGCTATGTTAATTTAATTCCAACACCGCAAGGTGGCACGCATGTGAATGGCTTTCGTTTAGGTTTATCAGAAGCGATCCGTGATTTTTGTGAATTCAGAAATTTATTACCGCGCGGCTTAAAATTAGCACCAGAAGATGTGTGGGAACGGTGCGCACATATTATTTCAGTCAAAATACAAGATCCTCAATTTGCAGGACAAACAAAAGAACGTTTATCATCACGCGAATGCGCAAGCTTCGTTTCCGGCATTGTTAAAGATACGTTTAGCTTATGGCTTAACCAAAATGTTGCGTTAGGTGAAGCAATCGCTAATCTTGCCATCAACAATGCGCAACGCCGCTTAAAAGCCGCGCAAACTGTCGTCCGCAAAAAAATCACGCAAGGCCCCGCATTGCCTGGAAAACTAGTTGATTGCACCATTCAAGATGTCAGCCGATCTGAATTATTTTTAGTGGAAGGTGACTCTGCAGGTGGCTCGGCCAAACAAGCACGCAGTCGCGAATTTCAAGCTGTCATGCCACTGAAAGGAAAAATTTTAAATACGTGGGAAGTTGATGGCGCACAAGTATTAGCATCTGAAACAGTACACGATATTTCAATTGCGATTGGAATTGAACCCGGTGCAACCAGTTTAGAAAATTTGCGTTACGGAAAAATTTGCATCTTAGCGGATGCAGACTCCGATGGTGCACACATTGCAACATTGCTTTGTGCGTTGTTTGTTAAACATTTTCGTTTAATGGTTGAAAAAGGTCACGTGCATGTCGCCATGCCACCGCTTTATCGCATCGATATCGGCAAAGATGTTTATTACGCGTTGGATAACGAAGAAAAACAAGGCGTTTTAGATCGCATCGCAGCCGAAAATAAAAAAGGCAAAGTTAACGTCATTCGTTTTAAAGGTCTTGGTGAAATGAATCCGCTCCAATTGCGCGAAACCACCATGGATCCCAACACGCGTCGTTTAGTGCAATTGACTATCAAACCCAATGACGACACTGATCAAACACTCGATATGCTCCTTGCCAAAAAACGCGCTCAAGATCGCAAAACATGGCTAGAGAGCAAAGGAAATATTTCAGAAATTTTATAGAGGCACCTCATTCATGACCACCAGCAATGTCGAACACATGCCTTTGCGTGATTTTACCGAAAAGGCTTATTTAGATTACTCAATGTACGTGATTTTAGATCGTGCATTGCCACATATTGGTGACGGCTTAAAACCCGTTCAACGCCGAATTGTTTATGCCATGTCAGAACTTGGCTTAAAAGCAACGGCAAAATTTAAAAAATCAGCACGTACCATTGGTGACGTGTTAGGTAAATTTCATCCGCACGGTGACACGGCGTGTTATGAAGCGATGGTGCTCATGGCACAACCTTTTTCCTACCATTATCCATTAGTGGAAGGTCAAGGTAACTGGGGTTCACCTGACGATCCAAAATCGTATGCAGCGATGCGTTACACAGAATCGCGTTTATCGCCTTATGCCGATGTGTTGCTCGCTGAAGTAGGGCTCGGCACAGTGGAATGGACACCTAATTTTGATGGAACATTGGAAGAGCCTTCATTATTGCCCGCACGTTTGCCGAATATTTTGTTAAACGGCACAACAGGTATTGCTGTGGGCATGGCAACTGATATTCCGCCCCATAATTTATGCGAAGTAGTTAATGCAGCGATTCATTTACTGGATCATCCGCACGCAACACTTGAAGAAATTTGTCAAATTGTCCCCGGCCCTGACTTTCCAACAGACGCTGAAATTATTACACCGATACATGATTTATTAGAAATGTATCGCACTGGCCACGGATCATTTCGTATGCGTGCTGTTTATACGGTAGAAAATGATGAAATTGTGATTACCGCCCTGCCTTACCAAGTATCGGGTGCCAAAATTCTCGAACAAATTGGCGAACAAATTCAAAATAAAAAATTACCGTTAGTGTCTGATTTACGTGATGAATCAGATCATGAAAATCCAACGCGATTAGTGATTGTGCCGCGTTCAAATCGTATTGATATTGAAGGTTTGATGGCGCATTTATTTGCTACGACTGAACTTGAGCGCAGCTATCGTGTTAATTTAAATATGATTGGTTTAAATGGACGACCGCAAGTTAAAAACTTGCTGGCTATTTTGAAAGAATGGCTGGAATTTCGTTTAGCGACTGTTAAACGTCGATTGCAATATCGATTAGATATCGTGTTGCATAGACTGCATATTTTAGAAGGTTTATTAATTGCCTATCTAAATTTAGATGAAGTCATCAAAATTATTCGCGAAGAAGACAAACCTAAAGCTGTTTTGATGAAGCGTTTTACATTGTCTGACGAGCAAGCTGAAGCAATTTTAGAAATTAAATTGCGTCATTTAGCCCGTTTAGAAGAAATGCAAATCAAAGGCGAGCAAGCTGAATTAAACAAAGAAAAAGATGACTTAGAACAAACGCTCGCATCACCTGCACGAATGAAAAAATTAATTCGCAAAGAATTACAAGCTGACATGGAAAAATTTGGCGATGCACGGCGTTCACAAATAGTTGTTCGCAAAGAAGCGCAAGCATTGCGTGAAACAGAAATTTTACCGACAGAACCATTAACCATTGTATTGTCCACAATGGGATGGATTCGCGCCGCTAAGGGCCATGAGATTGATCCGTTATCGCTTAATTACAAAGCGGGCGATGGTTATTTATCATCTGCTCAAGGTCGCAGCAATCAACTCGCTGTCTTTTTAGATACAACCGGTCGTACGTATTCTTTGCCTGCACACACGCTGCCTTCAGCACGTGGCCAGGGAGAACCGCTGACAGGGCGTTTAAATCCAACGGCCAATGCACAGTTTATTTCAGTGCTATTTGGTGAACCGAATCAGCAATTTTTAATTTGTTCTGATGCAGGTTATGGATTTGTGGCAAAGCTCGAAGATTTATATGCAAAAAATCGTGCGGGTAAAACAACGTTGAGTTTGCCTAAAGGATCAAAACCATTGCAGCCTAAATTAATTTTGGCACGAGACAATGCGCTCATTGCAGCGGTCACTAACACCGGCCATTTATTAATTTGCCCGATGAAAGAATTACCTGATTTAACCAAAGGCAAAGGCAATAAAATTTTGCAAATTCCAGGCGGCAAAGTGTTAACGCGCGAAGAATTTTTGGTGGATGTAGCAGTGCTGGGTGCAGAGCAGCTGTTGATCATCAAATCCGGCAGCAAAGAATTAAAATTAAAACCAGCTGATTGGAATCACTACGTAGGTGAACGTGGCCGTCGTGGCAATAAATTACCGAGAGCGTTTCAAAAAATAGATGGATTGAGTGTGAGTTAGGGGTGATGGTGGGCACGCTACGCTTTGCCCACCCTACATCAAGGCCACAATATTGTGCGTAGGGTGTAGGGTGGGCAAAGCGTAGCGTGCCCACCATTTAGCAGCATAAAAAGCACGGTGGATTACGACGCTGCGCGTCTAATCCACCCACAAACTCACAATATATCGCTTATTTTGCTTAGGTAAACGCTATCTTCTATATCCTTTAGTGTACTCTTCTTCTTGCGTAATTTGACGCTTTAAACTTTCTCTTTCTTCTTCAATGAATTGGTCGAATCCTTCTGTTTTTTTAAGTGTTTCTATTATTTCTTTAACCGATTTTTTTTCTATTACGCTATCTAAAACAGTTTTAACACATAAAAGTCTCAACTTTGATGAATCAACATTGTTCGTTTGATAAAAAATCGAATTAGCTGGAATGCTACCCGATTTTTGCCAAGCAGCCACGGCATGCAAACCAAAACTAGGAACGTTAATTCTCAACCCGCCTATTTCAACACTGATTGATTTGAGAGTGTCTAAAAGAAGCTGCATCGTGGCAGCATTTTTGCATATTACTAACAAACCATCTTTTTGATCTTCATATTTAAATTCGTTTGCTGTCGCCGATGCGTACTGAGCAGATCCAGATGCTGTCATAAAAAATTCCTCGTAAAAAACCATTCCAACTTTATCTCTATTATATCCTAAAAAATTGCTTGATAACTCACCTAGTATGTTTCAATATTAGAAACAAAGTAGGATGGGTAAAGCGCAGCGTGCCCACCCTGTAGGCCTCCACAGCCTTGAAAGGACTCTATACATGCTTCATAAATCTTTATTTATTTTTATCGCCACATTTTTTTGTTGTTCTATGCTATTTGCCGAACCTAGCATTGAATTGCAATACATGAAAAACGCCTACCCCGACACACTACATGACGTATCCGAAACAAAAATGACTTGGAAAAATGGCGATCAACTTGACATCAAAGACCCACCTTCATTTTTTGAAAAATTATTTTCATTTTTTAGCACCGAAAAAAAATCAACCAGCATTTCAATTAATGATTTGCGTTGCGATCATTACGAACCTTTTTTTAAAGAAATGTACGGCAAAAAAGCCTCTGAAGTAGAAAGTCACTTGACCACGGTTTATTGGATGCCCAAAGCATTTGGCAAACGCTATCCCTTGCTCGTCACAACTATCAACGGCGTCGATAAAAAAATAAAACGCATCTCCACTGCATTGGAAAAATTACCTTCCTCTTACCGAAAATACCTCGCCAATCCCGGCGGTGCTTTTTATTGGCGTAACGTTGCGCGCGAAAGTTATTTAAGTTCCCATAGCTTTGGCATTGCGATCGATATTAATTCTCGTTATGGCAGTTATTGGATGTGGGATTTAAAACATCTTAAGCATCCGTTTTCTGCGTTGACTTTACGTAATAACATTCCGATGAAAATTGTAGAAATTTTCGAGCAAGAAGGTTTTTTATGGGGCGGTCGTTGGTATTTTTACGACACCATGCATTTTGAGTATCGGCCTGAAATGTTTGAAAAAGAAAATGGTCAATATGCGCGATACAACCACGTGCTAGGCATGCGTTGCGCGTCTGCTTAGCGCATGAGAAGCACTGGATCATGATCCTAAATTCGGCGCGAGGACAGCGTGCCCACCAAATTATAAAACGACGTTCAATTTCTCGCGCGCCATTTGCTCGGCGACTTCGTTGGTTGAGCGATTTTCTCGTTCTGATCTGTCAAAAATACTCATGAGCGTATGATACACATTTCCAACTTGCTCGTTAGATTTTGCAATATCAGCATGTGCATAAATCACAGCAACGTGAATTAAACCGCCGGCGTTAATCACAAAATCCGGTGCATACAAAATTCCGTGATCTTTTAAATGCGCACCAAATTTAGAATGCGCTAATTGATTGTTGGCAGAACCTGCCACAATGGAAACGCGTAATCGTTTAATGGTTTCAAGATTTAAAATCGATCCCAACGCGCACGGTGCAAATACATCGGCTGGAATATCAAAAATTTGTTCGGGATAGCACGTTGCAACACCCAACTCATCAACACACTTTTGCAAATTTGTGCTATTTACATCACACATGGTCAAGCGTGCGCCCAATGCCTGTAATTCTTTTGCTAAATAGTAACCGACATGTCCCGCACCTTGTATTGTAACGTGCAAACCTTCTAAATCATCACGGCCTAATTTAAATTTAACCGCTGCTTGAATACCCCGTCTCACACCAAATGCGGTGGCTGAAGACGCATCTCCCAACTTTTTAAGCTCAGTCGTGCACGTCACAAACTGTGTGCGCCGCGCAATAATATCCATATCTTCTTCAGACGTACCACTATCAACCGCCGTGATATAACGCCCACCTAACGATTCAACAAAATCACCGTACGATTCCAAATAAGCAATACGATCTTTGATCACTTTAGGTTTTATTAAAACTGCTTTGCCACCACCGTGTGGAAGATTACTAATAGCGGCTTTAAGGCTCATCATTTGACCCAATCGCAATGCATCTTCTAATGCTGCATCGGTTGTCTGATAATGGATCATACGACAACCACCAATAGCTGGACCGCGATTTAAATTATGGATGGCAACGATCGCTCTTAACCCTGTTGCAGGATCAAATTTAACGTGAAAATCACCGTAACCTAGAAATTCTGAATATCGAAACAACCTATCAAGTGCTGTATGAGTTTTTTTTGTTGTTTCTGCTAACACAACAATCTCCTTTTGTGAGATGAGTAGGGTAGGCAAAGAAAGCGTGCCGCCCAATTGTCTGCAAATGGTGGGCACGCGCTGCGCGCTTTGCCCACCCTACATTTATTTTGCACGTTTTCTTAAACGCTGCACCGCACTAATTTGCGCCATCGCTTCAGCAAGCTCTGTTGATGCTCTGGTAAAATCAACTTCTGATACTTTGTCAGTTAGCATTTTTTCTGCGTTTTCTTTTGCGATCACAGCCGCTGCTTCATCAATATCATGCGCGCGCACTGCTGTATCGGCTAAGACGGTCACAAGATACGGTTGCACTTCTAACATGCCGCTTGAAATATAAAAAATTTCTTCCTGATCCGCCAATAAAACGCGCACGTAACCCGGTCTCATCGACGTCAATAAAGGCGTATGTCCAGGTGCAATACCTAACTCGCCCATCTCGCCTGTCACAAAGATCATAGACGCTTGACCTGAAAAAATAGCTTCTTCAGCGCTGACGATGTCGATGTTTAATGTGGCTTTTGTCATAAATTGTTAGCCCGCTAAAGTTATAACGTTTTTGCCTTTTCTACTACTTCATCAATGGTGCCGACCATATAAAACGCTTGTTCTGGCAAATGATCGTAATCACCGGCAATAATGCCTTTGAAACCGCGAATCGTTTCCTTGATAGAAACATAACGGCCTGGCGTGCCTGTGAAAACTTCGGCGACGAAGAAAGGTTGTGACAAGAAACGTTGGATTTTACGTGCACGGGTCACTGTCAACTTATCATCTTCTGACAATTCATCCATACCTAAAATGGCGATAATATCTTTTAATTCTTTATAACGTTGTAACGTTTGTTGCACTGCTAACGCGGTATCATAATGCTCTTGACCCACGACTAATGGATCTAACTGACGGCTAGTAGAATCTAACGGATCCACAGCAGGATAAATACCTAACTCAGCAATTTGTCGTGACAATACAACCGTCGCATCTAAATGCGCGAAAGTCGTTGCAGGTGATGGATCAGTTAAGTCATCCGCTGGTACGTAGACCGCTTGCACAGATGTGATCGAACCTTTTTTGGTTGAGGTAATACGTTCTTGCAAGGTGCCCATTTCTTCCGCCAACGTAGGTTGATAACCTACTGCAGAAGGGATACGACCTAACAACGCAGACACTTCAACACCCGCTAATGTGTAACGATAAATATTATCGATAAATAATAAAACGTCACGACCTTCGTCACGGAAACTTTCCGCGATGGTCAATCCTGTTAATGCAACGCGTAAACGGTTACCCGGTGGCTCGTTCATTTGTCCGTAAACAAGTGATACTTTGTCTAATACGTTTGATTCTTTCATTTCAAGATAGAAATCGTTACCTTCACGAGTACGTTCACCCACGCCCGCAAAAACAGAATAACCACTGTGCTCGATAGCGATGTTACGAATCAATTCCATCATGTTAACGGTTTTACCAACGCCTGCACCGCCGAATAATCCAACTTTACCGCCTTTTGCAAACGGACAAATTAAGTCGATGACTTTAATGCCTGTTTCTAATAATTCTTCTGTTGCTGCTTGTTCATCAAATTTAGGTGCTGGACGATGAATAGGTAATTTTTCACTGACAATCTCGCCAGCATCATCAATCGGTCTACCGAGTACATCCATAATACGGCCCAAAGTAGGTTTGCCGACCGGCACAGAAATAGGTTCGCCTGTGTTTGTCACTTGCAAACCACGACGCAACCCTTCAGAGGTACCCATCGCAATCGTTCTGACAACACCATCACCCAATTGCTGTTGAACTTCTAAAACTAAATCATGCCCTTTGATGGTCAATGCATCATAAATTTTCGGAACTTGATCGTGTGGAAACTCTACGTCGATTACCGCACCAATCACTTCTACGACTTGTCCTGCGCTCATGCTGATACCTCTCATCTAAATTTATTTTATACTGCGGCAGCCCCTGCAGTAATTTCACCTAATTCGCGTGTAATAGCGGCTTGTCTTGCTTTGTGGAATATTCGCTGTAAATCACTGATTAAATCTGCTGCGTTATCGGTCGCACTTTTCATTGCTAACATTCGAGAAGCTTGTTCACACGCAATGTTTTCAATCACAGCGCGATAAACTTGCGATTCAATGTAACGCGTTAATAATTTATCTAATAATTCTTTTGCATTATCAGGCTCGTATAAATAATCCCAATGATGCTTTAATTCTTGATCATTCGCAGGTACAACTGGCAACACTTGCTGAACGTTGGGTTCTTGCGACATGGTATTTACAAAATGATTCGAGCATAAATACAAGGCATCAATGCGATTATCGCGATAGGCATCCAACATAGTTTTAACAACGCCGATAAAATCCGTCACTAACGGCGCATCGCCTAAATGATCTGTTTGTGCAAGGACATGGCCGCCAACTCGCTTAAAAAAGCTCTCGCCTTTTGAACCAATCAAGCAAAAATTAATTTCAGCGCCTGCGTCTTTTTTGCGTTTAATATCTTGTATGGATGCTTTCAACAAATTCGCGTTTAAACCACCGCACAAACCTCGATCGGTCGTTACAATAATATAACCAACGCGTTTGACTTCACGGGTGATTAAAAACGGATGCTGATATTCTGAATTCGCACGCGCTAAATGCCCAATCACTTGTTGGATTTTTTTGGCATAAGGCTGTGCTCGGCGCATGCGATCTTGTGCTTTGCGCATTTTGCTCGCCGCTACCATTTCCATCGCACGCGTAATTTTCTGCGTATTCTTGATGCTTTGAATTTTAGTGCGAATCTCTTTACCAACACCCATGATTGTTATCCTGCAAAAGTCGCTTTGAATGATTCAATAATTTTTTGCATGGTCTTTGCGATTTCATCATTGAAATCACCGGACTGATTTAACTGTGTCATAAACTCTGCGTTATTAGCTCGTGCATACGCTAGTAACTCGTGCTCAAATGCAGAAATTCTGTTTAACGCCACATTGTCCAAATAACCTTTATCAACTGCAAACAATACAATGCCCATCTCTGCAACAGACAACGGTTGATATTGTTTTTGTTTCATGACTTCTGTTAAACGTTGTCCACGTTCTAATTGTTTGCGTGTCGCTTCATCCAAATCAGACATAAACTGTGAAAACGCTGCTAATTCACGATATTGCGCTAATGCAATTCGCACGTTACCCACTAATTTTTTGATTAATTTGGTTTGTGCTGCACCACCTACACGGGATACTGACAAACCTGCGTTAATCGCGGGGCGAATACCGGAGTTAAACAAATCGGTTTCTAAAAAGATTTGTCCGTCTGTGATAGAAATCACGTTGGTAGAAACGAATGCGGAAACGTCACCTGCTTGCGTTTCAATAATTGGCAATGCAGTTAATGAACCTGTTTTGCCTTTTACTTTGCCTTTTGTCATTTCTTCTACGTATTTTTCGTTAACGCGTGATGCGCGTTCTAACAAACGTGAATGTAAATAAAAGATATCGCCAGGATACGCTTCGCGACCTGGTGGACGGCGCAATAATAATGAAACTTGACGGTATGCCCATGCTTGTTTTGTTAAATCATCATAAATGATTAATGCATCTTCGCCTTTGTCACGGAAGTATTCACCCATCGTGCAACCTGCGTACGGTGCAATATATTGCAATGCAGCGGCTTCAGATGCTGCGGCAACAACGATAATGGTATGTGCCATCGCGCCATGTTCTTCTAATTTGCGAACGACAGTTGCAATCGATGATGCTTTTTGGCCGATCGCCACATAAATACATTTTACGCCAGTACCGCGCTGGTTAATGATCGCATCCAGTGCGACCGCTGTTTTACCGGTTTGTCGATCACCAATGATTAACTCACGTTGACCACGTCCAATAGGCACCATGAAATCGATTGCCTTGATACCAGTTTGCATCGGTTGAGAAACTGGTTGGCGTGAAATAACACCCGGCGCAACTTTTTCGATAGGTGACATCATCGTTGTTGCAATAGGGCCTTTTCCATCAATTGGATTACCTAATGCATCAACTACTCGACCTAATAATGCTTCGCCGACTGGGACTTCTAAAATTCTTCCCGTACATTTTACGGTTTGACCTTCTGCTAAGTGATCCGCATGGCCTAACACAACAGCGCCGACTGAATCACGTTCTAAGTTGAGCGCCATACCGTAAGTATGATCTGAAAACTCAACCATTTCGCCTTGCATCACATCTTGAAGGCCATGAATACGAACGATACCGTCTTTTAGACTGACGATCGTACCTTCCGTACGAACATCGGCTTTGATGTCAAAGTGTTCGATACGTTGTTTGATTAATTCACTGATTTCGGATGGACTTAATTGCATAGTTTTTTACCTTCAAGAGTTAATCTTAAATAAACTCAATCAATCGATTTAATTTGCCGCGCACAGAGCCGTCCAACACTAAATCACCTGCAACAACTTTGACGCCGGCAATGAGTGAGGGATCGATGCTACAATGCAACGATACTTTTTTTTGTAACCGTTTCGTTAATGCTTGTTCTAACTTGTGTTGATACGCTGCATCTAATTCCACGGCGGAGGTGACGTCTACATCAATTGTTTTATCATGCTCGGCACGCAATGCGACAAATGCAGAAAAGAGTGCAGGCAACGCCAGCAAACGCTTGTTTTCTGCTAACAATCGGATGAAATTATTTTCTGACGTATCTGTTTTGGGTGCCAACACATCACAAAACAACTTGCCGATGTCATTCGTGCTCACCGCAGGACTCGCTAACAACTGCTTAACTGATTGATCTTCAGCAAGCGTCGCGCCCGTTTTTAACATGGCTTCCCAAGCGGGCAACGCATTATTTGCTAACGCAAATTCAAATGCTGCTTTTGCATAAGGACGCGCAATGGATGTCATGGATTCAGTAGTCATATTTCAGCAACAAACTCATCTAATAAAGCAGTATGTGTCGTAATATCCAATTTGCGTTGAATAATTTTTTCAGCGCCAGCGATGGCCAATGATGCAAGCTGTTTACGCAATGCTTCTTTGGTCTGCACCACTTCGCGTTCTATTTCTTGGCGTGCACGTTCAATAATCCGTACACCTTCTTCACGCGCCGTTTCTTTGGCTTCGTCTAACAAGGTTGTACAACGCTTATGTGCTTGATCAATAATTTGTGTCGCGTTTTCTTTTGCTTCACGAATAATAACCAATGCTTTTTGTTCCGCCATGGCAAGCTCACGCTTGCTACGCTCAGCCGCTTCGATGCCGTCCGCGATTTTTTTCTCGCGATCTTGCATCGCTTTGACAATCGGTGGCCACACATACTTCATGGTAAACCATACCAAGATAGCAAATGTAATTAGCTGACCAATTAATGTTGCATTAATCTCCATTACCTTTCCTCTCGTAAAACGTTATGCCGCAGTTTTCGCAGCGTCTAACACGACTGACAAGAATGTGTTGTCGGTGAAGAACAAGATCAAGCCCATGACGATAGAAATAACCGCGAATGCGTCAACCAAACCTGCCATGATCAAAACGCGCACCATCAACATGCCGGATAATTCAGGCTGACGTGCAACACCTTCAACAAACTTTCCGCCTAAAATTCCAAAGCCAATAGCTGTGCCCAATGACGCAAGACCGATTAATAAGCCTGCCGCGACAGCTTTAAATGATTGAACCTGTGCAATATAACCTGCGATTTCCATTTTGTTTCTCCCAAGATAAATAATTAATGTGAATCATGCGCCATGCTAAGGTAAGCAATGGTCAGCATCATGAAAATAAACGCTTGAATCGTAATAATCAGAATATGAAAAATAGCCCAGATACTACCTGGCAACCACTGCGACCACCAAGGCAACACCGCGATCAATACGAAAATGAGCTCGCCTGCAAACATATTTCCGAAAAGTCGCAGTGCTAATGAAAATGGTTTTACAAATTCTTCGATCAAACGAAACGCTATATTCAGCGGGAATAACCAGGGGCCAAAAGGCGCTACTAAGATTTCTTTACCTAATTTCCAGCCTTTGATTGCGAAGTTATAAAAAATAACTAGCACAAACACAGACAATGACATCGCAAATGTCATATTAGGATCAGCAGTTGGCACAATTTTAAAATGCGCGACGCCAAACAACCCTAATATGCTCGGCATAAAATCCACGGGCAATAAATCTAAGGCATTCATAATGAATATCCAAAGAAAGAGGGTTAATGCTAAGGGTGCGATGAGTTGGCTTTTGCCATGGTAAGATTCTTGGACATTTTTGCTAACAAATTCAATGACTGCTTCGACAAAATTTTGCAATTTGCCCGGTACGCCATCTTGGATTCGTACGGCAACATAACGCAATGAGCAGGCAATTAATAATGCTGTGATGACGCCGACAATAAATGTATCTAAGTTGAGTGTCCAAAATCCGTTATTGCCGATCGTGAATGTTGATAAATTCAGTTGTAAATGTTCTAAATGATGTTGGATATACGCTCCAGACGATGCACTACTCACGCTGACACCCCCTGCCGTAAAAGAGAAGAAATGGATACAACCCAAAAAGCCAATATCGCGCCGATAAAACCGATCATGACATAAAGGATATTCACTGGTAGATATTTAACAGCGAGCACAAACAGCACCCCACTCAAAACTAACTTGATCGCTTCACCGCCAAAAAACGCCACCGCAAATCGACCGGCTGCACGCGCACCCGCGTGAGCAGCTACCCGCCACATAAAAAATAAGGTCGGCAGCCAGTATGCCAATCCGCCACAAAAAGCAGATAGCCCAGCTCGCGTTCCTTGTAAAAATAATAAAATCAAGGCCAACCCCATGATCACGATAAGTTGCCAAAAAAGTAATTGATATAAGTGTTTTTTTATTTTGCTAGCTAATGTCGTCAAACGCCCGCACCACCTTAAAAAGTCCGGCGAGTATAATGATTTTTTTGGGGTACTGCAATAAGAAATCGGGGCGCATCGCGTGGTGGGCGCGCTGCGCTTTTGCTCCACCCTGTCTCTCCTTAATCGTGCCCATGCCCGTGCCCGCGTGCGCGCCCGGTTTTTCTTTGCATATACCAAGAAAACGGACGCTGGCAGGATTGGCAAGGCACGCTACGCTTTGCCGCCCTACTTTTCAAATAACGGATTTTATGGTATCCTTTATAATCAAAAATCAACTATAAAAGACACAAATTGACCTATTATGATATTACTCAACCCACATGACCTAACCCTTCAAATTGCAAAATTTGCGCAGGCAAAAAGACTGTCATTCAACTTCAGCCAACACACTTTATCTGAACGTTCTGGCGTGAGCTTTGGCACAATCAAGAAATTTGAGCGCACCGGCAAGATTTCATTAGAGTCACTTTTAAAAATCGCATTGGTGCTCGAATCGCTTGAAGAATTTAGCGAACTTTTTAAACCCACGCCAGAACAAGCCGCAACACTGGATGAATTAATTAATCAAAAAACTCGCAAAAGAGGCCGAAAATAATGGCTCATGAAACTCAAGTTGTATGTGTGTATTTTAATAAGCTATCTGAAAAAATTTTCATGGGCCGATTATTGCAAAAAGAACATCGGATTTTTTTTGAGTACGCGCCTGAATTTTTTATGACGCACTTAGAGTTGTCTCCTTTTAAACTCCCTCTAAAACCAGGCGTGCACTCTTGCAAAGAACATTTTTTTGACGGGTTATTTGGTGTATTTAATGATAGCTTGCCTGACGGCTGGGGCCGGTTATTAGTTGACAGAAAGCTCATGAGAATGGGTCTACACCCCAACACTCTCACGCCATTAGACCGTCTTTGTTATGTAGGAAATCAAGGCATGGGCGCGCTGTCTTATCAACCTGAAACAGGGCATACAGCTATTCCAAATCATGATGATCTGGATGTCATTGCCGATGAGTGTTTGCAAGTTCAAGAAAACGGTGGGGATCAATTTATTGATGACTTGTTAGCAATGAATGGTTCATCTGCTGGCGCACGACCCAAAATTTTAGTGACCTTGAATGAAAATAAAGAAGATTGGATCATTAAATTTAGCTCATCACTTGATCCAAGAGATATTGGACCTATTGAATATGCCTACCACTTGATGGCAAAAGTCGCGGGGCTTTATGTACCTAATGCGCGTTTATTTGCATCCAAAAAAACACCTGGATTTTTTGGTGTAAACCGCTTCGATCACGACAATGGAAATCGGTTGCACATGCACACAGTCAGCGGCTTACTCCATCTTGATCATCGTATTCCAAGTTTTGATTATGAAACGTTGCTTAAAGCAACTTTTTTGTTGACTAAAGATTTACGCGAGGTTGAAAAACAATTTCATCATGCTGTTTTTAATGTGTTAACTCACAATCGCGATGATCATGTGAAAAATTTTTCTTTCTTGTTAAATACAGAAGGCAACTGGCTCGTGTCGCCAGCTTATGATTTAACATTTTCATCAGGGCCTAATGGCGAACACTGCACAACGATCATGGGCGAAGGAAAAAATCCAAGCATCATGCATCTTATCAAGCTAGCACAAGTGAGTCATATTGAAAAATTATCTGCTTTGCGCATCATTGAACAAACAAAACAAGCTGTTTCACAGTGGGATCAATTTGCAACTGTCGCGAATGTATCAAAAAAATCTAACGCGATTATTCAGGCAGCGTTTAATAAAATTAAATAATGGTGGCACACATGGTGGGCACGCGCTACGCGCTTTGCCCACCCTACATCTACCATCCTTTGGAATTTTTTACAGGAGTTGTGGATCGTGCTCCTGCGCCGCCGGCGGTTGAGAACAAATGGTGTTGCTGAAAACTTGTTGTTGCGGCGCGCGCGTTAAATGCTGAGTGAGCTGAAGGAATGCGCGGTTGGTCACTTTCTTTTAATTGTTTTTGACGGCGCGCCAACTCTTGTTCTGCTTTAACTGTCTCGTCTTTATAACGGTCTGCTTTTTGGGTCTGTTTTTTCACTAGTGGTGCTTCACTTGCTATTTTTCCTTTTTTCTCGTTAAGCTGGTGTTGCTTAGCCGTTGCCTTATCTTGCGCTTTTTGCACTGCTTCATCAGCTTCTTTTTTTGCAGAAACTACATCGCTTATTGTGCGCGAGTGAATTTCTTTTTTTAATTGATCGATGTTAACTTGTCCATCCGCTATGCGTTGCTCGGCTGCTTTTGTTTCTTGTGCAAGCAATGTTTCTTGTTGCGCAGCCTCTTCTTGGCTTTTTGCAACAGCTGCTCTTTTAGATAACACTTCTTGGTGCTTTAATTTCACTTTTTCGGTTTTATCTTCTCTTGCTGCGCCCACCTTGCTATTTTTATTTTGTAGGGCTTCTTTTAAGTCGCTCTCGTGCTTCGTAGCTTGTTTAACATTTCTTTCTTGTAATTCTTCTTTTTTTTCTTTCAATTTTTGCAGGCGCTCTTTCAAGGCTGCTGTTTCATCAATTCGAACATCGCTCATAAATCACCTTTTTTGGTTAACGCACAATTCTTATTAAAGGAGCCGCATCTGGTAAAGAATCTTTCTCTGACAGAGGAACTGCATCTGGGGTATTGTTCAGCTCTGCAATTTTTTCTTTTGCAGCAGCCGTTCTTCTTTCTGCTTGTGCTATTTCACGCGCAGCAGTGTCTTTATCAGTTTGCAATTTTTTTAACTTCTTATCTTGCAAAACAAGATCTTGATCAAATTCTTTCGCTTTATTATCCCATGCAGTAACCCACTGCACAGCCTCTTGTTTTATTCTACCAATTGCAGCAGCTTGCTCTTCTTTTGCTTGCTTTAAGTGGCCTAGTAAAGTTTGCTCTTCTTCTTGAACCTCTTGCGCTTTTTGCAAGACAGGTCTTTGTTCTTCCCGGAGGCGGGCATACTCTGCATCATTCTTTTTTGTTTGTTCAGCAAGCTTTGCTTCATAACTTGAAATTCTTTTTTCTAGCCCGGAAACTTCTTCTTGTTTTTCTTTTTCTATTAACCTCATCTCTTTATCTTTTTCTTTATCTATCCGCACTAATTGTTGATTAAAAGCATCGATACTCTTTATTGATTCTTCTTCCAATTGTTGTACTTCATCCTCCGCTTTTTTAAGCTCAGCCAATAAAGCTTTTCTTTCTCGCTTGGAGGGTCCTGATGCCTTGGTTTCTCTGATCTCTTGAACGGCAGGCGTTTCTTGTTTGACTTCGATAGCTGCACGTTTCTTATTTGACTCAATTTTTGATTTTGCCGTGCGAATTGCGCTATCTGCTTTTTTGTTCTCAACCGTAAATTTAGTATGACAATTTTTCGCAAGTTCGCGCGCTTTTTCATAGCTAGAAAGAGCAGCCTGATAATCTTCCGTAATAAAACTAATGTCGCCTTTTAGAAAATAAAGCTTACAACTGTGCTCACGAAACCCGCTCTCATTACGCATTATAGGCGATGGCTCACTCAACAAGCGGGTTGCTTCATCTATAAGACCTATCATTTCTTTTGATTTTTCTTTCCAGTTGTTTTTTTCTTGTTTGCAATAAGCAAATACAGCCTTAGCAAAACTAAAAGCTGCGTCATTTTTTAAAACAGACGTCATCGAATCCTGTGCAGGGTTACTCTCAAAAAACAACTTGCACGCTTTTATCACCGCAGCATAGTTATCTGGGTTGGTAAATTTCATGCGATTAAAACGAATGGCGCTCAACAGCCCTGTAGACCTATCTAAAATAGGAAGGGCCATCTTTAAAATCGCTTCATTTCTTTGGTAAAAAGAGTCAGTATACTCCTGACTTGCATCTTGGGATAACCATTCAGCCGATGTTTGATTAAGTAAACACCGTACCCGTGCTATAAGAATTTGACATGCTAACTCGGGATTTTCTTTAGCATCAATTTGCCCCAATTCACTTTGTAGGCGCTCATAAACCTGCTGGATATTTTTTACAGAACTAAGCTTATAAAAATACATAATCAGCCATAACGAAAAAAAATCGTGGCGACATGAACTAATGAAGTCAATCAACTTACCCTTTTCAAAATATTCAACTAATTCTGTATTATAATTTTTTCGATTAGCAGAAACCAACCATAAGATGACTTCGAGGAAGTAATTAGATGACTCAGATCTATAGTTATTAAAAAAAACATCAAACAACCTCTGATCAATAATCCACTGTTGTACCGACTTAGCGTGATCTTGAGAAAATGTTGCGGCTTGAAATATTTCAATGAGTTGCTTTTTTATAGCAAGAACTTCTTCGCGCTTTGTATTCTCCGTAAAAATTGAGAGCATTTTTCTAAAAACAGTAAAAAGAACTTTTACTTTCTCAACGTTATCTGTCAGATCTTTTGCTTTTTCAGCATCGTGTTGGAGACTCTTAAGCTCTTTTTGCTCAGCGTCGCTTAGCTTGTCTTCCTGGTGGACATGCAGAAAAAAACTCCCAGAGTTGGGTCCAAGCTTTACTTCAACGTGGTCACCAGGTTTAGCGTCTTTAATTATTTGACGAATAGTTGATTGAGATATGTGTCGTTGCATATAGATTATTCTTCTCGTTTTGTATGGTTTAATAATTAGAATTATATTTTTTTAACGTCGCAATAATAAACAAAATAGTCGTTGTGGTCAATTATTGCCTACTTTTGTGGGTTTTTGCTACTGAGGATTTTTTATAACTTTATGAAAAATAATGGGAATTTTGAGTATTGCTCAAGTTGGTCACACAAGCAATCGACATCATATTAGTTTTAAAATGAAGAACAACATTCCAGGCGCCGTTTTGTCATCATAAAAAGGGGGTGGCAGTGCAAAAATTTTCTTCGCGCGCAGCTTTGCGAGCACGAAAAAATTTTTGCACTGACGGGACCCCGGCATTTAAAAAAAAGATGACGAAACAGGCCTCAAAGTTCTCTGCAAATGGTGGGCACGCGCAGCGAAGCCCACCCTACTGAAAAAACTCTAACAACTTATCCAACTCATTCAAGTTTTTATAACGGAAAACAACTTTGCCCTTACCTTTCGCATTATATTGAATCGATACTTTTAATCGCGATAAATTCGCTAACTCATCCTGCAACCGTTTGACATCTGGATCGATATGTCTTGGCATATCAGGCAGTTTAGGAGACTGCAGACGACGTACCATTTCTTCTGTTTCGCGCACAGTTAAATTTTTATCGGCAATGCGCTGCGCTGTTTCAACTTGTTGAATTTCTGTCAACGTTAACAGTGCACGCGCGTGACCCATTTCAATATCACCATGCTCTAACATCGTTTTAACTTCGTTGGCTAACGTCAATAATCTCAATAAATTCGTCACACCCGTACGTGACTTGCCAACCGCATCAGCCACTTGTTGATGCGTCATAGAAAATTCTTCTAGCAATCGCTGCAATGCAATTGCTTCTTCAATCGGATTTAAATCTTCGCGCTGAATATTTTCAATTAACGCGATGGCCACCGCCGCTTCATCCGGAATATTACGCACAATCACCGGAATGTGGGTCAAACCGGCCATTTGCGCTGCGCGCCACCGACGCTCACCCGCCACGATTTCATAACGCCCACCCGCTATGTTTCTTGCAATAATGGGCTGAATCACACCTTGCGCACGAATAGAATCTGACAATTCTTGTAACGCTTCAGGGTCCATATCACGACGCGGTTGATACTTGCCACGCTGGAACAAATCAACAGATAAAGAACAGAGTTTTTCCTGTGAATGATCGTCTTCCTCAGTCGTTGCCAACGAACCGATTAAAAGAGCGTCTAATGTTTTACCTAATCCGCGTTTTTTTACCATGACGATACCTTTCCCAAACCCTGAACCAAAAATAGGACTGTACCACGGACGCCCACTGAAACAAACTTTCATAAACCATAATAGCAAAAAAAATACACAGGACTTGTTCTGAGTTAAACTTAGGCATAGAATCCCTCCAAGTCTTTCATGAGCGAACTTATGCGATCTCAATTAAAAGTCATCAAAGGAGACATCACTGCGCTTAAAGTGGATGCGATTGTTAATGCAGCCAATGAATCTTTACTCGGCGGTGGCGGAGTCGATGGCGCTATTCATAGTGCTGCAGGCCCCAAACTCCTAGAAGAATGTAAAAAAATCGGCGGCTGCTCCACAGGCCACGCCAAACTCACCAAAGGCTATCAACTCCCTGCCTCATTTGTCATCCACACGGTCGGCCCGATTTGGCGTGGTGGCACAAAAGGTGAGCCACAATTATTAGCGGCCTGTTATGAATCATCATTGAAGCTAGCTCGCGAAAACGGTTGTAAAAGCATTGCGTTTCCAGCAATTAGCTGCGGAATTTACGGTTACCCGATAAGCCAAGCAGCCAATATTGCCATCATTGAGACAGCGCATTTCTTAGATGTCCATAACACATTCGAAGAAATTCTTTTTGTTTGTCATGATGATGATACGTTTGAAGCGTATTATCATGCACTGAATTGTTTACCTCATGAATAATCAAAATACTTTTCATGTCATCAAAGATCCTGTGCATGGCACCATGCAATTTACTGAGACAGAAAATAATTGGATTAAACCATTTATCAACAGCCCGCATTTTCAACGCTTGCGTCACATCAAACAATTAGGCATGGGTGATTTTATTTTCCCAGGCGCTGTGCATACGCGCTTTAATCACTGCATTGGCTGCTGTTATGTCGCCAGTCAAATTTCTCGCAAAATTGGCTTGGCAGAAGAAGAACGACAACTCGTGATGATCGCATGCTTGCTACATGATATAGGTCATGGGCCTTTTTCACATGCGTTTGAAGATATTTTTCATAAAAAAATAATTCGTCATGAAGCGTGGACACCTTTTTTTCTCAATGACTTTCGAAACACGGATTTTTTTGAAGAATACAATCGCATTAATCCACGCCATCATTTAAGCCCCGAAAAATTTCAGTTGATTGAAGATATGATTATGCATCGATCAGCCGGCAAACCCGTGCTAGCCGATATTGTTTCATCACAATTGGATGCCGATCGTTTGGATTATTTGCTGCGAGATAGTCATTTTTGTGGCGTTACGTACGGTGAATTTGATTTTCGCTGGATGTTAAATTGCATGGCCATTGTTGATTCATCACACGGTGAACGCTTAGGTTTAACCTACAAAGGGGTCGGTGTTGTTGAACATTACTTGATGGCTCGTCGATTAATGACTCGCAACATTTATCATCACCATAAAAAATTAGCGATTGAATTTTTATTGATAAAATTACTCGCAAGCTTAGCAGCTAGCTTAGAAGAGTACGAACCATTTGCAGAAATTAAAACAACGCGGCTAGGAAAATTTTTAATGCGCGTTAATTTGTTCAATCAAACCATCGAGTCCACTAGCAATATCGAACAACACAAACACCTTTTTTTACAAGACAATGTTGCAGATTACAAAGAACTTTGCGATTACGATGTATTTAGCATGATGCGCTCGCTAGCCAACATGAGTGCCACACATTCCGCCATTCAATTGGCAAAACGAATTCAAGCACGGCATATCCCCAAAATTATTCGGCTCGATCATCTTGATATGCCATCTGTTCGCGAGAAACTAGCTGCTTTTCAAAATAAAAATCTATTTCAAGATTGGCAACTGGCCATCATCAAAACACCCCATCAATCTTACAGTATTGAAGATGATCCGATTTTGGTGATTAATGAACAGCATGTGATTAAACCACTCAATGAATTATCTTTGATGATTAACGCTATTTCTGACAAGCATGAGAATACTGAATTTTTATGCATAGACAGTGCAATTGATCGTGATCCGCGTGTGGAGACATTTATAAAAAACTTGTGAGGACAGCACATGTTATCAAGCGAAACAAAGTACCAGGAGTGGTACGATGAATCCATTTCACAGCCAGAAAAATTTTGGGGCGAACAAGCTAAAAAATTTATTACCTGGTCAGCACCGTGGGAGAATGTCTTAAGCGGTGATTTCAAACAATTGAACACCGAATGGTTTCAACACGGAAAATTAAACGCTTGTTACAATTGTGTGGATCGTCACCTATCCACACGTGCTGATCAACCTGCCATTATTTGGGAAGGTGATCATCCTGATTTTTCTCTGACACTCACCTATGCTGAACTACACAAAAAAGTATGTCGCTTTGCCAATGTCTTGAAAAAATTTAATGTCAAAAAAGGTGATCGTGTTTGTATTTATTTACCCATGATTCCAGAAGCTGTCATTGCTATGTTAGCGTGCGCACGGATCGGCGCTGTGCACTCGGTGGTTTTTGCTGGATTTTCACCGGAATCACTGAAAAACCGCATTTTAGATGCCGACTGTCGTCTTGTCATCACAGCCAATGAAAGTGTGCGTGGCAGCAAAATAATTCCGCTGAAAAAAAATGTCGATGCTGCATTGACGCAGTGTCCTGCTGTAGAAACTGTTCTAGTTGTTCAGCGAACGCAAACAACTGTTGCATGGAATTTTTCACGCGATCACTGGGTGCATGAAGAAATTAAAACCGTCACCGATGACTGTCCTTGTGAAGAAATGGATGCGAACGATCCACTTTTTATTTTATACACATCCGGCTCGACTGGAAAACCCAAAGGTATTTTGCATGTCACCGGCGGTTATCTAGTTTATGTTGCTATGACATTTAAAATGATTTTTGATTACCAACCCGATGATGTTTATTGGTGCACTGCTGATGTAGGTTGGATCACAGGACATTCTTACGGTGTTTATGGGCCGCTTTGCAATGGTGCGATCAGTTTGATTTTTGAAGGTGTGCCAAACTATCCGACCGCTTCTCGTTTTTGGGAAGTGATAGACCAGCATTTGGTTAATATTTTTTATACGGCGCCCACGGCGATTCGTGCACTTCGTCAAGAAGGCGATGACTTTGTCACAAGCACGAGTCGCAGAAGTTTAAAACTTCTGGGTACAGTGGGAGAGCCTATTAATCCAGATGTTTGGCAATGGTATTTTGATGTCGTGGGTGAGCGACGCTGTCCGATTGTTGATACCTGGTGGCAAACAGAAACAGGTGGCATTTTAATTTCGCCGCTACCGCATATCACTACATTAAAACCAGGCTCAGCAACCAAACCATTTTTTGGCATTGCTGCGCGCGTGGTTGATGATCAAGGTCAGGTTGCGCCGGTCAATACCATGGGAAAACTTGTTATTACACAACCTTGGCCTGGCATGATGAAAACGGTTTACAACGATCACGATCGATTTTATAAAAATTATTTTCAAGAATTTCCCGGATATTATTTTACGGGTGATGATGCACGCTGCGATGAAGATGGTTATTTTTGGATAACCGGTCGCAATGATGATGTGCTAAAAATTTCGGGGCATCGTATCGGTACGGGTGAAGTTGAAAATGCGCTTTTAACACATCCAGATGTTGCGGAAGCCGCTGTTGTGGGTGTTCCTCACGCCATCAAAGGTGAAAGTATTTATGCGTTTGTGACATTAAAATCGCACATCACACCGAGCGAGAAATTAAAAAAAGAATTGATTGAACAAACTCGCCGAGCCATCGGCTCCATTGCCACACCTGATTTTATTCAATGGGCGAGTGCGCTACCTAAAACACGCTCTGGCAAAATTATGCGGCGCGTGCTGCGGAAAATTGCCAATAATCAACTGGATGATCTAGGAGACAAGTCAACGTTGGCGGATCCGCAGGTGATTGAAAAATTGATTAAAGACGTGGTGGTGTAACAGCTACCTTGAAAATCTGGTGGGCACGCTACGCTTTGAGGTATCCCCACCCTACGGTAAGCCTTTATCAACATTTTTTTGAAAGGCATACAGCAGCTTATTTGAATTTGGCATGGCGCGATTTCTGGAATCGCGCCATAATTTTTCAAAATAGTGGCGCGATTTGCATCGCTTTCCCCACTGAGGATTTTTTATAATCCATTGAAAATTAAAGGTTTTTTCAGACTTTGCCCGAGTTGGGGTTAAAGATGGGAGAAAGCCTATCTTTCATGTATAATTCTTCGTTTTGAATAAATAGGAAATGAGGTTTTACATCATGACGCTTAGCATCGTGATTTTAGCGGCAGGACAAGGCAAGCGCATGCACTCACAGCTGCCTAAGGTGCTGCACAAATTAGCTGGCAAACCATTACTCGAACATGTCACTCAGACAGCATTGACCTTAGCGCCAACTCAAACACCTATTGTTATTTACGGCCATCAGGGCGACATCTTGCGTCATCACTTAGCGCATCTTAATGTCCAGTGGGTTGAACAAACCGAACAACTTGGCACAGGCCACGCATTGCAACAAGCGTTGCCGCATTTGAATAAAACCGATCGCATATTAATTTTATATGGCGACGTACCGTTAATTTCCACCGCGACACTCAAGCACTTTTTACAAGAAACACCCGACAATGGTGTGGGCCTCATCACAACTGACCTTGCAAATCCATATGGATTTGGCCGCATCATCCGTGATGCTAAACAACAAATCACTGAAATTATCGAAGAAAAAGATGCAAATGCCGCACAACGTGAAATCACTGAAATTAATTCAGGCATTTATTTGATCCCGGGCGCACTCTTAACAAGCTGGTTACCTAAATTAACCAACCATAATGCGCAAAAAGAATTTTATCTTACTGATATTATCAAGATGGCACTCGTTGAAAACATCGCCATTTGCGCAACCCACCCTACACAACAAGAAGAAATTTTAGGTGTGAACAATCGTCTGCAACTTGCAGAGCTCGAACGTTTTTATCAAAAAAAACAAGCCGAAAAATTATTACTGCAAGGCGTAACACTGCATGACCCATCACGCTTTGATCTACGCGGTGAACTCATTGTCGGACAAGATGTTGTCATCGATGTAAATGTCATTATCGAAGGTCGTGTGATTATCGGCAATCAATGCAGCATTGGTCCCAACACCATTTTGCGCAACACTATTTTAGGCGACAACATTGAAATAAAAGCCAACTGTGTCATCGACGGTGCTGAAATTTCTGCAAATTGCGTGATAGGTCCCTTTGCACGCATCCGACCCGGGACAGTATTAGCAGCAAAAGCACACGTTGGAAACTTTGTTGAAATTAAAAATAGCGACATTGGCGAAGGCACCAAAATCAATCATTTAAGCTACATCGGCGATGCTGAAATTGGCAAACGCGTCAATGTCGGCGCAGGCACCATCACATGCAATTATGATGGCGTCAACAAACATCGCACACACATTGGCGATGATGCTTTTATCGGATCAAACAGCAATTTAGTAGCACCTATCGTCATCGGCGAAGGTGCTACTGTAGGCGCAGGTTCAACACTGACACGCAGTGCGCCATCTAATCAATTAACTATTTGTCGTGCCCAACAACGCAGCGTTGAAAATTGGCAACGACCCAAAAAAAAGGAATCGTAATTTATGTGCGGAATCGTCGGTGCAGTAGCTGAACGCAATATTGAAAGCATCTTATTAGAAGGCTTAAAACGCTTAGAATATCGCGGCTACGACTCCGCAGGACTTGCTGTCATCAATTCTAATCAACAAATTGAACGTTTACGCACACAAGGCAAAGTGCGCGAACTTGAAAATTTACTCAATCAATCATCACTGCACGGCAACATCGGCATTGCTCATACACGCTGGGCAACTCATGGCGTTCCATCAGAACATAACGCACATCCTTTAATTTCACACGATGAATTTACATTGGTGCATAACGGCATCATTGAAAATCATGATGCGCTGCGAAAAATGTTGCTTGGCAAAGGTTACACATTTTCTTCTGACACAGATTCAGAAACTATCGTGCATTTACTGCATTTTCATTATCAAACAAAACAAGATTTGCTAGCCGCAACCTTGGCAACCGTCGCTGAATTGGAAGGCGCTTATGCATTAGGTATTGTTTCAGCCAAACAACCGGATCGAGCCATTGCAATACGCCATGGCTCACCATTGGTGCTCGGTAAAGGCGTAGGCGGTAACTTTTTTGGCTCAGATACATTTTCCCTGCAACACGTTGCGCAGCAATTTATTTATCTTGAAGATGGTGATATTGCTGATCTGACGCGTAACAACATTATTATTTACCGACAAGATGGCAAAGTTATCGAACGCCCTTTGCACACACCAGAAAGCCATTACGATGTAGCTGACCGAGGTGAGCACCGTCACTACATGAGCAAGGAAATTGCGGAACAACCTCGTGCGATTGCAAACATTTTGGAAGGACGCATTGGCAAACAAAACTTACTCGAAACAGCGTTTGGTCATCGCTCAAAAGAATTGTTCGAAAAAGTTCAGCATATTCAATTTGTCGCGTGCGGCACTAGTTATCACGCTGCTATGGTTGCGCGTTACTGGCTAGAATCACTGGCAGGTATCCCTTGCAGCGTGGAAGTTGCAAGTGAATTTCGTTATCGCAAAACCGTTGTGCAACCCAACACGTTATTTGTCACACTTTCACAATCAGGTGAAACCGCTGACTCATTAGCCGCTTTACGCATGGCCAAAAAAATGGGGTATTTAAGTTCACTTGCCATTTGCAACGTACCAGAGAGCTCATTGGTACGTGAATCTGATTTAAGCTTCATGACACGCGCAGGCCTTGAAATTGGCGTGGCATCCACTAAAGCATTCACTGCACAATTGACCGCATTATTAATGCTGACCGTTGCTGTCGGTCGCCAACATCAAATGTCAGTTGAAACCGAATCACATATTGTTTCTCAATTACATCAGTTACCAAAAATATTAGAAACTGCATTGCTTTCAAATAATTTAATTGCAAAATTAGCTGAGAATTTTGTCGACCGTGAGCATGCCTTATTTTTAGGTCGCGGATTGCTTTATCCTATCGCGTTAGAAGGCGCGCTCAAGCTTAAAGAAATTTCTTACATTCATGCGGAAGGTTATCCAGCCGGTGAATTAAAACATGGGCCATTAGCATTGGTTGACAAAAACATGCCGGTCATTGCGATTGCACCACAAAATGAATTGCTTGAAAAATTAAAATCAAACTTACATGAAGTGCAAGCACGCGGCGGATCTTTATTTATTTTTACCGACACATCAACAGGCATCACTGAAAACACTTACAACGCGCAAATTATCGAGATGCCCGCTGTTGATCCTGTGATTGCACCCATTGTTTATACGATTCCATTGCAATTATTAGCGTATCACGTGGCTGTTTTGAAAGGCACGGATGTGGATCAACCTAGAAATTTGGCGAAATCTGTCACCGTTGAATAAAATAATTTGAGAGAAAATATAATGAAAAAAATAATTATTTTTGCGCTTAGTTTTTTTATGTTTTTACACATTTCAGTGGCGGCTTCCGCAAAGGATGCGACAGAAACGCAATTAAGCGATACTATTTTTGTAACCGACCAATTAAAGCTAGTGCCTAAATTTATTCATGAAGAAGATCATAAGCTGCATTATAAAATTGACGTCAGTTACCCCACTTTAAACGGCGACAACTTAACACCGACAGCCATCCAATTTAACGAGGCTATGACGGATATTGTTTCGAAAGAAATAGCGCGCTTTAAAAAATATGTGCTGGCTGACATACCGCACTTACAAAATTTACCAGAGGATTTAAAACATAACACTTTGAGCATCGATTATGATACGGATGTTATTAAACCAAGCGATACTCCGTTGATAAGCGTGCGCATCACAGTAGAAGGCATGCAAGCAGGCAGAGCACATCCTTATCACAGCAATATCACGATCAATTATGATTTAGCGAGCGGCAAAACCATATCGTTAGATTCTTTATTTAAACCGAATTCAAAATATTTACACGTGTTATCTGCTTATTGCAAAAAGAAATTGGAAGAAAAACTCAGCGATAAATGGATGATTGCAGAAGGCACCAAGCCATTAGAAAAAAACTTTAAGCTTTGGAATATTGAATCTGATTCACTCATTATTACATTTGATGAATATCAAGTTGCGCCATATGTTGATGGTGTACAGGAAGTTGAAATTCCTTATTCTGAGTTAAAAGATATTATTGCGCCGACTGCACCGATTGCAACGTGTGTCACGGATCCTAAATCATGCACTGCACAGTTGATCCCGACGATTCCGGAAGAGACCAGTACAACGCAAGTTTAATGGTGGTGGGCTTACCCACCAATCTTCACCATCGTTCCTTCAATCCAATTTTTTACTTCGTCTAACACCTCGTCTGGCGTGCGATTTTTGGTTTCAATGAATGGTCCAATCACCATGTGCACAGTACCTGGGCGTTTAATAAATTTTCTTCGCGGCCAAACGCGTCCTGCATTATGTGCAATAGGCAAAATAGGATAACCTGTGTTAACCGCCAATCGTGCGCCGCCTAAATGATAACGACCCACCTGACCTGTCGCGACACGCGTTCCTTCTGGGAAAACCAATACCCAGCGACCCTCTTCCAACTGTTGTCGACCTTGCTTGGTAATTTGTTCCATCGCTGATGTTTTATTATTTCGATCAATTGCAATAGGAGAAATCATCGCAAGCCCCCAACCAAAAAACGGGATGCGCAATAATTCTTTTTTTAAAATAACCGCAGGGCAATTAAATACACCCAGCAAGAAAAATGTTTCCCAAGTCGATTGATGCTTACACATTACAATACCGTTACAATCTTTCTTAATATTCTCAGCGCCCTCTATCTTGTAATCAATACGACAAACTCTTTTTAACACCCACAATGTATAACGCGTCCACCACACTATTAACATACAACGCACTTGTAGCGAAAAAAAACTAGTCGCAAGACAAACAAAACTCCAAACAACTGCGCTGCTTATCATTGAAAAAGAAAAAATAACCGAACGAACAAATAAATTAATGTTATGCAAATAAGATGTTTTCATATCGTTCCACTAGATTGACTCAGAATGTACTTCACCGCTTCCATTAAATCTTTAAATGCAGGCACTGCGTTTAATTCAGGATGTTTTTCAAACATTTGCTGCCCTTTGCCCGTCATGACCAGCAGCGGTTTACACCCTACACGATTCGCCACTTGCACATCAGACACATTATCGCCGACAAAATATGTTTCAGACAAATTGATTGGATATTTTTCTTCAATTTTAAAAAATAAACCTGGCTGCGGTTTTCGGCAAATACATTTCTCATCAGGATGATGTGGGCAGAAAAATATTTCATCGACTACACCACCCACCTCTGCAAGCTCTTGCTGAAATTTTTCATGAATTTGATCCAGCGTGGCTAAATCATAATATCCACGCGCAATCCCTGATTGATTGGTCGCAACCAGCACGTGATAACCTGCGCGATTTAGCTGCGCAATCGCTTCTAAACTACCGGGAATGGCTGTCCATTCATCCGGTGATTTAATATATTCATCCGAATCATAATTAATCACACCATCGCGATCTAATATAATAAATGACATCGTGTCCTCGTTATTGTAGTAATGCAATATCTGCAACGTGCAAGAATAATTCACGCAACTGTTTTAACATAAGCAATCTGTTTTCTCGACGCGGTTTATCATCCGTCATCACCAGCACTTGATCGAAAAAATCATCGACCGGTTGGCGCAGCTTTGCCAATTCTGCCAACGCTTCTTGATAGTTTGCAGAATGTGATAACGTCATCACTGTTTGTTGTTTTTCCTGCATTTTTTCCACTAAAATGCGTTCTGCATCCACTTCAAATAAAGCGGGATCAATTTTTTCTGCTGAAATTTTTTCATCGTATTTTGCCAAAATGTTACTGACGCGCTTGTTAGCGCCTGCCAATGCCTCAGCATCCTGACTGTTTTTAAAATCTTGCACCGCTTGAATGCGGCAATGCAAATCATAAGGCTTCGTGATATTGAGCGCCGCGACGGCAGAAAATACATCGGATAAAATAGATTGCTCTTGATATAACGATTTTAAACGCTCTAACATAAACTCTAAATCTTTTGTATCGGTCGGTTGTGGAATATGTGCCTTGAACGCATCTTTAGCTTGTTCCAGCAATTCTTGCAAATCCAAATTAATTTTATTCTCAACTAAAATACGCAAAATACCGAGTGCTGCTCGACGCAGTCCATACGGATCTTTATCGCCTGTGGGTATCAAACCTGCCTGGAATATTCCAAAAATGGTATCGATTCGATCTGCAATCGCCACAACACAACCCACTGGCGATTGTGGCAATGTATCACCTGAAAAACGCGGCAAATAGTGTTCTTTGATAGCAACAGCCACTTCTTCCGGTTCACCATCATGTTTTGCATAATAACAACCTGCGATGCCTTGTAGCTCAGGGAATTCACCCACTAAATGGCTCGTCAAATCTGTCTTGGCCAGCCATGCTGCTCTTTCTGCATGAGACACATTGACATTCAGCTTACCTGCAAGCCATTTTGAAATAGCGGCCACACGTTTTGACTTGTCATACAACGTGCCCAATTTCGCTTGAAAAATCATATTTTTTAAGTGTTCCAAACGACTTTCTAACGTTTGCTTTTGATCTGTATCAAAAAAGAAAGCCGCGTCTGATAAACGCGCACGCAACACGCGTTCGTTACCTGCAACAACTCGCGCAGGATCGTGACTTTCAATATTGCTAATCATCACAAATTGCGCCTGTAATTTTCCATTTTTATCAAGCACTGGAAAATAACGTTGATGCTCTTGCATAGCAGAAATCAATGCTTCTTGAGGTACTCGCAAAAAATCTTCATCAAATTGACCACTCAATGCAACAGGCCATTCAACCAGCGCTGTTACTTCATCTAACAATGCATCATCAATATCAACATGCGAATTAATCTTTTTTGCTTGTTCTCGAATGATGCCTTTGCGACGTTCAAAATCAGCAATGACATAACCTTTTTCTAACGTTGCTGCATAACTTTCTGGATTTTTTATCTGTAACAAACCCGTCGACATAAAACGATGGCCAGATGTCACTCTATCAGCACGACATCCCAAAATATCTGCATCAATCACATCATCACCATACAACATCGCAACACGTTGCACAGGACGCACAAATTCAACCGCGTAACTACCCCAACGCATACGTTTTGGAATCGGCAATGCGAGCAATGATTGTTGCGTTAATTCAGGCAATAACTCTTGTACTGTTTTACCAGCAACGGCTTGTTTAAAGCCCATCCATGTTCCTGCTTTACTTTCGATTTTCATCAATTGATCGGGGGTCACGCCACATGAACGCGCAAAACCCACGCACGCAGGTGTTGGCTGACCTTCTTGATTAAATGCAGCTTCTAATGCAGGACCTTTTCGCTCAACTACAGTATCGGCTTGTTTTGCGGCTAATTTTTTTATAAGCACTGCCAAACGACGGGGTGTTGCAAAATAAGAAGCGCTGTCATACGCTAATTCTGCTTTTTGTAATCGCGTTGTCATTTCATCTAAAAAAGATTTCGCTAACCGATTTAATGACTTTGGCGGCAATTCTTCTGTGTGGATTTCAACGAGGAAATCATGTTGATCTTGCATTTTTTTATCCTGTTATTTATTTAGCAATGGAAACCCTAAGCTGTCGCGTTTTTGAAAATAACTTTCTGCAACCGCTTTTGCTAATCGGCGAATTTTCAAAATATATTGTTGGCGCTCTGTGACGGAAATTGCACGACGTGCATCTAATAAATTAAATGTATTGGACGCGCGCAATACCATTTCATACGCGGGCAACGGCAATCCTAGATTCACTAAGCGCTCACTTTCTTTTTCGTATGTTGCAAAATGTTCAAATAATTTTTCTATATTGGCTTCTTCAAAATTATAAGCTGACATTTCTACTTCATTTTGATGATAAACATCACCATACGTCACAACACCTTGCGGTGTTTTCGTCCAAACAAGATCGTAAATATCATCGACGCCTTGTAATGGCATCGCCAATCGTTCGAGCCCGTACGTAATTTCACCCGTCACCGGTTTGCATTCCAATCCGCCGACTTGTTGAAAGTAAGTAAATTGCGTGACTTCCATACCATTTAGCCACACTTCCCAGCCCAATCCCCACGCGCCTAAGGTCGGTGATTCCCAGTTGTCTTCAACAAAACGAATATCATCCACTAAGGGATCCACGCCCAACAAACGCAAAGAATTTAAATATAATTCCTGAATGTTATCGGGTGAAGGCTTTAGCATCACTTGGAACTGGTAGTAGTGCTGCACTCGATTTGGATTTTCACCATAACGTCCATCGGTGGGACGACGGCAAGGTTGCACATATGCACTGCGCCACGGCTCAGGCCCAAGTGAACGCAAAAATGTCGCGGGGTGAAATGTCCCGGCACCGACTTCCATATCCAATGGCTGTACAATGACACAACCTTGTTCAGCCCAATAAGCTTGCAATGTTGCAATCATGCCTTGCAATGTTTTCACATCGTAATTTGTTTTATTCATTTTATTTTCGCCAGATTTCTATCCAATTAAGCGCGAGATTATAACACAGTGATTGAGTAGGTTAAGGGGATGACGTGGTGAGTAGGTTAGGTTATTCTTTAAGATAACTATTAAAAAGGCTTTTTTATGCAAAAAATCACAACATTACCCCAGTTTAGCGGCATTTTGCCCCAAGACATTGAACCCGCACTCAAACACATCATCAGCCAAAATCGCTCATTATTGACTGAATTATTACACCAGTCCGAGCCTTTCACCTGGTCAAATTTAATGCTTCCACTGGAAGAAATGAACGACACACTGTCCAAAATGTGGTCGCCCATCTCGCACATGCATTCAGTCGTCGAAACCGAGGAACTAAGACAAGCCTACAACAATTGCCTGCCGCTCCTGACGGAATACAACACTGAGTTCATGCAAAATGAAACACTTTATAAAGCCGTTCAGTCCATCGCAAACAGTTCTCAATATAAAGAATTGGATCGTGCGCAACGCAAAATAATTGATAATGAGTTACGCGACTTCAAATTATCAGGCGTCAATTTGCCAGCTACAGAAAAAGCACGCTACGCCGAATTACAAAAATTATTAAGCAAGCTCACCACTGAATTTGCCGAACATATTTTAGATGCTACTCACGCTTGGTCGTTGCATGTCACACAGCTAGATGGCTTAAAAGGATTGCCAGAACAAACATTAAAAATGGCGGAAGAAACCGCTCATCAACAAGAAAAATCAGGCTGGGTATTTACGCTAGATTATCCATGTTATTCCATGGTTATGAAATATTTAGACAATCGTGAATTGCGCTGGTTAATGTACGAAGCCTACATCACACGCGCCTCTGATCAAGGCCCACATGCAGGCCGTTTTGATAATTCACAGACTATTGATGACATTTTAAAAACACGACATGAACTGGCTAATTTGTTGGGATTTCCAAACTATGCCGAGTATTCACTCGCAACAAAAATGGCAAAATCGCCAGAACAAGTTTTAAATTTTTTAAATAACTTAATTGAAAAATCAAAATCCTCTGCCAAAAAAGATTTACAAGAGCTCAGCGATTTTGCAAAAGAAACTGACCACATTGAAAAACTTGAAGCATGGGATGTTGCTTTTTACACTGAAAAATTGCGCAAAACAAAATACGCGTTATCACAAGAAGATTTACGATCTTATTTTCCAGTCAACAAAGTCATCTCAGGTATGTTTGAAGTGGTCAAGCGCCTATATGGTATCCACATTGTGGAACGCAAAGATATTGATACGTGGCATCCTCATACGCAATATTTTGAAGTGTATGATGAAAACGATCAGTTGCGCGGCGGCTTTTACACAGATCTTTATGCGCGATCGCACAAACGCGATGGCGCGTGGATGGATGATTGCATCATGCGACGTAAGCTAGCAGATGGCGCCATTCAATCGCCCGTTGCTTTTTTAACGTGTAACTTCAATCGCCCCATTGGCAACAAGCCTGCTTGTTTGACGCACGATGATGTCGTTACGTTATTCCATGAATTTGGTCATTGTCTACATCATTTGCTCACGCAAGTTGATTACGCAGGTGTATCTGGCATTAATGGTGTGGCGTGGGATGCCGTGGAATTTCCTAGTCAATTTTTAGAAAACTGGTGTTGGGAAAAAGAAACGCTTTCACTTATTTCAGCCCATGAAGAAACAGGCGAGCCAATGCCCGATGTGCTTTATAATAAAATGTTAGCCGCAAAAAATTTTCAAGCCGGCATGCACATGGCAAGGCAATTAGAATTTGCTTTGTATGATTTTCGTTTGCACTTGGAATTTGATCCTAGCAAAATAAATCAAGCGCAAACGATTCTTGATGAAGTCAGACAAAAAACAGCGCTTATCCCTGCAGTTTCTTTTAATCGATTTCAACATAGCTTTTCACATGTTTTTGCAGGCGGTTACAGCGCAGGATATTACAGCTACGAATGGGCAGATGTGTTGTCCAGTGATGCATTTTCATTATTTGAAGAAAAAGGCATTTTTGATACGCATACTGGACGATCTTTTTTAAAAAATATTTTAGAACAAGGTGGCTCAAAAGAACCGATGGAGTTATTCGTGGCCTTTCGTGGCAGAGAGCCTAAAATTGATGCGTTGCTAAAACACAGAGGACTTTAAAATTATGCCTTTTAGACATCAGCCTAAAGGATTGCCGTTTTTATTTTTCACAGAAATGTGGGAACGATTTGGATTTTATGTCGTTCAAGGGATGTTAATTTTATATTTGACTCAATCTTTTGGATTTTCCGATGACAGAAGTTTTACTATTCAAGGTGTATTCACGGCGCTTGCTTATATCACGCCCATGGCGGGTGGATGGCTTGCAGATCGTGTCTTGGGATTTAAAACAGCTATTTTAATCGGTGGCGTATTGTTGGTGATTGGGTATGCACTACTTGCACTACCTTGGAACGCTGTTTTTTATCCAGCATTGGCCGTCATTATTCTTGGCAATGCATTGTTTAAATCCAATGTTTCAAGCTTGCTGGGCACGCTTTATAAGCCAGGCGATGCTGCACGCGATTCTGGTTTCACTATTTTTTATATGGGCATTAATTTAGGTGTTTTATTAGCAGGGTTTAGTTCTGGCGCGATCAAAAATCATTTTGGTTGGCATGCAGGTTTTGGTTTGGCAAGTGCAGGACTTATCATTGGCCTTTGTGTTTTCATGATAGGCATCAAATCTAATAAAATTCAATACACACATAAAACATTTACGAGAAAAAAATTTTTCACGCCAGCATGGTTATTTTTTTATGGCGTGATAAGCATTGTTATCTTCAGCATTTGGCTACAAAGTGAATTGTTAGGAAATTGGTTGTTGCCAGTCACAGGTGTTTTTTTATTAATTTATATTTCCTGGATCACTTATCAACAAACGCCCGAACATAGAAAGCGCTTAATTTTGCTGAATTTTTTAATTATTTCATCTATTACATTTTGGATGCTGTTCTTACAAGTATTTTCTTCCGCTAATTTATTTATCGAACGATTAGTGAATAAAAACATTGCGGGGCTGACTATTCCCACCACTGCATTTTATGCGATTGAAAGTATTTTTATTATTTTATTAGGCCCATTGTTAGCGTGGGCTTGGCACACACTCGCCCAACGTAAAAAAAATCCTACGCCTTTTGTCAAACTTGTTTTTGCCATTGCTTTTGTTGGACTAGGATTTATTGTGCTAGCTGTCAGCACCTGCTTTGCCAATAACGAACACTTGGTTAGCGCCGGATGGATTATTTTTGCTTATCTTCTGATTACCATTGGTGATCTGCTGCTAACACCTATCCAATTGTCTACTGTGACTATCTTGTCACCGCCCCATTTAACAGGAATGATGATGGGTATGTGGTTTATTTCTGTTGGATTTGGTGGTGAATTTGCGGGTTTACTGGCTAAAATCGCGAGCGTCCCTGATACGATGACAAACGCTGTGAATCAACTTTCTATTTATCGTCATGCTTTTTTCAATTATGCCTATTTAGCGTTTGCAGTTGCGGTTGTTTTATTCATTGCACAATGGCGCCTTAGAAAATTGTTAGAAGATTCCTAGTGTTATCAAAGCAGCCTACTTTTTTGATATAATTAAAAAATATCAACGGAGTATGCTGTTATGTTTGATGCAGATCGTCCGATTCAAAGCAGCCAGCAAGATCGTCTTGGCAGAACAACGTTTGCTAAGTATTTAGCGCGCTGCGTACTCGATCATAAAAACACAGAAAGCTTAGTCATTGGTTTATATGGCAGTTGGGGCACAGGAAAAACATCTGTTATCAATCTGACGCTTGAAGAACTACGTGCTGCTGCTAGCAACATGTTTGATGATGAACAACCGATTATCCTAAATTTTAGTGCATGGAGTTACTCAGGGCAGAATCAACTGGTTTATAGTTTTTTTCGTCGCTTGTCCTCAGAAATACGGCACGCACCTTTTTTAAAAAACCCAGAAAAAATTATTCACTTACTTGAACTATATGTTTCGTTTTTTACTCACAAACCTATTCCTAGCTCATTGCGGCCAAAACGTTCTTTTTTTAAAAAATTATTTCGTCATCAAAAAGAAGATGTGTTTGGCTGGGAATCCGGTCGGGATTTAACACAAGTCAAAGCTGAATTAAATACGTTGCTCAGTGAGAAAAAGCACAAAATTATTATTTTTATCGATAATATTTCACGTCTAGACGACGCGGAAATAAAACAAATTTTCCAAATTGTTAAGTCTATGGGCGATTATGTCAACACGGTTTACTTGCTTTCACTTGATAAAGATCAAGTCATTGAAGCCATGAATCATATTCATGACGGAAATGGCGCTCAATATTTAGAAAAAGTTGTGCAACTACCTTTTGATATTCCAGCTATTTCTCACCAAGATTTAGAAAATATTTTTCTTGAAAAAATGCAAGGGCTGATTTCTGTCCTGCCAGAAGATAGCTGGAACAAACAATACTGGGCTGACATTTATTATTCTTCGCTTAAATATTTATTTGAAAATTGTCGCGATATTACACGCTACATCAATACAGTTAGCTTCGGATTTTCTAGGGTGAAAGATCTTGTTAATCCTGTCGATTTTTTTGCAATTAGTGCAATTCATACTTTTTCACCCCATGTTTATTTTGGCATTCGTGACAATAAAGATTTATTTACTGACTTAATGGATAATGTTTTTGAGTACACTCCTGAAAAACGCGCAGAAGATAAAGCCAGATGTGATGAAATCATCCAACGTACAGAACGCATTCCTCATGACATGCTAACGCAATTACTCATTCGACTTTTTCCTCGCTTACGTAACTTATATCAAGCCAATATTGAATTTTATCATTCAGAAGCGCAGGCTAGGCAAGATCATCGAATTTGTAGTCCGGATGTATTTGATATTTATTTTCGCCTGTCTATGCCAACGGGATATATTCCTGAAGCAGAATTGCACGCCTTACTTTCCATCACCCATGATGCGAATGGTTTTGCATTGGCTTTATTGCGCCTTAACCAAGATGACAAAATCACACGATTTCTTGATTTGTTAGATGGTGCTGCTATTACACAAATTCCCGAAAAGTATATTTCAAACGTTGTGAAAGCGTTAATTGATAGCGCTGATTTATTTCCGGAAGGAGAAAACAACTTACTCAGCTTTAACACGGTCATGCGCGTTCATCGAATTTTGCATCAGCTGCTGGGTCGTGTTGAGACTCAAGAAAAACGTGCTGAAATACTGCGTGATGCTATCAAAGAATCCACTAATAGTATTTACATTATCGTCCATGAGCTGACTGTGTTAACCCATGAACAACATCAAACACCTGTAGAGGATTTTCCATTAGAGAGCTTGAAAAAATTAGCCACTGCAAAAATTATTTCATGGGCAGAAACAAAACGACTGTCGGAACATCCTAAACTTTTACCTATTTTATATGCCTGGAAAGAATGGGGTGTCTTTGAAGAATGCTCTCGTTATGTTGCCGAGCTTATTCAAGACGATAAAGGATTAACAAACTTTTTGTGCGCTGCGTTAAAAAAACCGATTGATCAAGCGAGCACAGCGTTAGAAAAAAATCCTGCTTGGAAAAAATATTTAGAAAACATCACAGCATTTATACCGATTGCTGTTGTTGAGCCCCGTGCAAAAGTTGTTTTTGAAAATGATAATTTTGAAAAATTGCGCGAACGTGAGCAGTTGGCTATTTTGATTTTTTTAGATTTGGTTAATGCTACGACGGTGAAAGTTATTCCTAAGACAGGTGTTTGAATGTTTGGGGTCTGTTTTGTCATCTTTTTTTTAAATGACTCGGGTCCCGTCAGTGCAGAAATTTTTTCGTGCTCGTAAACTGCGCGCGAAAAGAATTTCTGCACTGCCACCCGCTTTTTATGATGACAAAAGTGCGCCTGGATTTTTGTGGTGTATATGTGGAGCTACGGGGTGGGCTCGCTGCGCTTTGCCCACCCCTACCAAAGCCTCATCTCTAGTCCTATAGCGTTATCCCCGAGTGCTTTTATCGGGGATCTTTTGAATCAGCCTATGTAATTAGCGAAGAGAATAATGTAGGGTGGGCAAAGCGCAGCGTGCCCACCAGCTTTTAGTTTTACCGTAAATTATACTTTTCCTGGAGCCAATTGTTGGCTTGGCTGAGCAGTGGATGCTGTGCCTTTTGGTTTTTGTTGTGATACAGCGAACATTTTAATTTAGCTTGTCTTGCTACGTCGGATTCTTCTGGTGCTTTGACAATGGGTGTAATGCTGTGTTTTTTAGCGTCAGTTGATCTCGGTGTTGAAAAATTTAGAATTATTCGACCGGGTGGCATGTGATTAGCATTAATCACAAATTCCAGGCGTACTTTTGTCATCATAAAAAGCGGGTGGCAGTGCAGAAATTCTTTTCGCGCGCAGTTTACGAGCACGAAAAAATTTCTGCACTGACGGGACCCGAGTCATTTAAAAAAGATGACAAAACAGGCCGCACAAGCGCACGATTACTAAATATTCGCGGTAATTTGGAAAAACACACGGCATCGTGTTGCGTTTTGTCCGCTAGCTTGTAGCGTCGCTACTTTCAACGTCAACGGTTTGGCAATAAATAAATTGCCCGACAAATTAGGCATAAATCCAAAACGTGCGCCAAAGCCTGTTGAAAATGCACTTTGCTTAGCCGGTAAATTGGTCGTATCGCGGTTCCAAATCATACCGCCATCATAAAATGCATAATATTGAATTTGCTGTAAAAAACGTAACTCGGGTGCCGTGTCCATGCGTAATTCCAATTTACCCGCCAGACCATCATCACCAATGATCGATGAAGGATCATAACCACGTCCAAAATCAGCGCCACCGTATGCATACTGCTCTGTTGCAAGCAGTGGATTAAACGCATATTGCACTTGAAATGCCGCCAACAAAGAAAATCGGGAACTAATTCCCTGTAACCGTGACAGCTTCACCGTGTACTTTGTAAAATTTGGCACACCTTCAGGTCGTGATTGCGTAGCAGGATCAAAATGAGCGCCCATAATTTTAAAACCATGCTCTAAATCAACACCTAAATTATTCGCGCCATGCCAACTATCCACCGCATCAAACTTAGCACCTAAAATTAGTGATCGTATACGATCAAAATAAAATGGCGTTCCTAAAATAGTTGATGAAACGTTTTGATAATTAAAACCCGAATGCAGCAAAATATTTTCCGATCGTGTTCGCAACACAGCATTCGATAAATCACCAAACAAAGAAAAACTACGACCAATGACATCAAAACCTCTTAACAAAAATCCAGGTTTTGTATTGGAATAATTACCGCCTAACACTATCTGAGTTCCGTTGATCCCTATTGGCTGTGCATGTGTGATTTCATAAAATTGTAACTGCGTCGTCTGCGCTGTTGTCACTGCTCGAAACGCATTGGTGTCGCCTGGAAATAAAACTGAATTCAAACTAAAACCAACCGTTGTTTCTTGCGGCCCTAAATAACGCGTACCCAAGTTATCGTACGATGCGAAAGCAGTAACCGGTTGACGATCAACAACCAACGTAAGATCTGCACTGCCTGGAATATCTTTCGATGGTGTAATGACAGACTTGACTGAGATACCCACCAAATCATCCATGAGCAACATATCGCGCTCAAGTTTTTTAAATTGCAACGGCTTCATTTGTTTGATTTGTTCGCCGTATTCTTTTAACAAAGAAAGAGCAAGCCCTGGATTACCGGTGATGTTTACTTTGCTGATAAATCCTTCGATAACTTGCACTTGCACAGCACCGTTTTTGATAGTCTGAGGCGGCAAGATAGCACGTGAAAGAACATAGCCCGCTTCACGATATTTTTTTGTTACATCAGTCACTAATTCTTGTAATTTTGCCAACGAAATAGTGGTGTTTATATACGGTTTGAAAATAGCGAGCAATTCAGCGCTTGGTAATACTGTATTACCTTTAATGGACACATTGCTGAGTTTAAAATGAATTTTTTCAGCCGCTGCATTTTCTGGTGTTTTTTGTTCTTGCATTTCATTCACGAATTTACCGGCCGGCTTAAAAGCAGGTAATAATTTTCCTTGCAGCCGATTACCCACGACGCCGCTATCGACTGTACTTGGAATTTGCTCGCGTGCTGTTGAGAGCTGACTTGCAGATATGTTAGGAGGCCCCGCCGCAAATACACCGAGCGACGCTGTCATGCCAAAGCAGGTAAAAAGAATTTTATATATTTGTCTTAACTGCATCATCCCTGTGCATCCGTTTACATATAGGCTGTTAAACTAAAATACCCTTGCAATCGTCTACCGTCACCCCTTTGCTCTTCGGCAAAATTTTGCTTTGTCAAAGGCTGCGCTACCATAAAATTACCTGATACATGCGACGTAAATCCAAAACGAATACCGCCGCCCGTGGATGTGATACTTTGTTTTTGTGGAATACCGGCCACATTTTTCATATTCCAAATCACCCCACCATCATAAAAGATATACGGCTGAGCTGACTGCAACAAATCTAAGCCAGGGACAAATTGCATGCGCAATTCCAATGTCCCGCCCATACCGCGATCACCTATAATTTCTGCAGGACTATATCCTCGGCCCATTTGGCTACCACCGAAACTAAACTGTTCCGATGCCAATAGCGGTACAACCGAATATTGACCCGTCATCATAATATAACCTGAAAAACGGTTAGATAGCTGCTGAATTCGACTCAGTGCTGTTGTTATTTTTGTAAAACACGCATAACCACCAAAGCGAGACGTCTTTAACGAAGTCACATCTTGTGACGCGCCCAAGATATTTAACCCCTCTTCTGCATGCACATCAACATAGTTAACGCCTGAAAAACGATCTGAAAAATTATAAATACCGCCTACACTCACAGAACGAACATGATCCGTATAAAGCGGCAAGGTCTCAATAATATTCGTCGTGACCTGGCTATCTAAATAACTAAATGATCCATCCACTGTTAAATCTTGATCTCGTGTTCGAATCAATGGATACGTTAACGTTCCATAATAGGTAGCACCATAACCATTTACGCGTAATTGAGCCAAATTTAATCCTGGGCGCGTAAACGACACGTTACCACCAACCGTCGCTGACACACCGGTTGTTCCCAAATAGGTGCGATATGAAATATCAGTATATTGCAACTGCTTAGGCCGGGTTGTCTGGATGTAAAGCAACTTCGTTGAATCGCCTGATTTGACGATCGAATTAGCATTAACACTACCCGTTAATTGATTAGGACCTAAATACAACGTGCCATAGTTATCATAAGAAAAAAAGCTTTGGATACGTTGCGCTGACGTTGTCAAATTCAAATCCGATGCGCCAACTAAATTTTTTGATGGCTCTAGAACAGCTTTCACTTGCACACCGGGCACTTCATTGGCTAAACGCATATAATATTCCATCACAGAAACACGCAATGGCCGCGATTTAGCAATGTTTTCACCAAATGTTAGTAAAATTTTATCAGCGCCTTTTGCATCACCCACAACGCGTACTTTGTCGATATATCCTTCAACAACACGAATGGTAACAGCACCATTACTCACATGCTGGGGTGGTAAAACAGCTCGCGTTAAAATATAACCATTGTTTCGATAGTAACTGGTAATTTTTAAAACGATTTGTTGTAACTCAGCAATCGTAATTTGCTTTTTTATTTTATCTTTATAGAGCGGTTCTAAATCTTTTTGTGAATAAACCGTATTGCCTACTATTTTAAGATCATTCAGCTGAAATTTTATTTCTTTTGCAGCTTGCCCAACCAACGCACCCGGTTTTTCACTGGGCGCCATGATAGGTTGCGGCTTATCCATCGGGATTGTTTGTGGCGTCAAATATTTATTAACGACACCAGGCATCACAGTTGCTGGAAGCAACGATTGAGGTGTCTTAGGCACAGTGATGGCAAACGAAGCAGAATTAAAAAAAATGCTGATTATTAGCACTGTTTTGCAGAGTGTTTTTGTGTGTTTAAGCACTTTTTTAATCAAACAAATAATCCTTTATCGATCTGCATTTTGCAGCGCTAATTATAGCTTTATGGCCAATAAGATTGCTACTTTTACATGCTATAATGATCCTATGAATAAACGCATACCCATCATCATTGGCTTTATTATTTTAATCATCGCCATATGGGCGCAAATAACGCCTGCCGTGACTGTCCGACATTTCATTGAGCGCCTTGAACATCTTGCATACGACGTACAATTGCGCACTCGTTTATTAGTCAAACAACCTCCGCTACAAACATCGGTTGCTATCATTGATATTGATGACAAGAGCCTTAGTAAAGAAGGTCGTTGGCCTTGGCCTCGCTCCAAGCTCGCTGAGTTGATTTCAAAAGCGGCTGAGGAAGGCGCTGTTGTCATTGCAATGGACATGATTTTTCCGGAAAAAGAAAACAATATTGTCGATATTGTTTCACAAGAACTTTCCAAACAAAAACTCATGACACCGGCGATTACACCTATTTTAAGTAAAATTCAGCCTATTTTTGATAATGATTCAATATTTGCTGACAGCTTAAAAAAAATAGATGTTGTCATTGGCATCACTTTTTCATCGAAGCCTATAAAAGAGGGCGCCTTGTTGCCGCCTTTGCTGGCACTCACTGCGGAACAAAAAAATCTTGATCTCATTCAAGAACAGGGTTACATCAGCAATATTGCAACACTGCAATCTACAACTAAAAGCAATGGTTTTATTAATGTCTTTCCTGATGATGACGGCATTATTAGGCGCGTACCGTTACTGATTCGCTATCAAGATACGGTTTATCCCTCGCTTGCTTTAGAGGCTGTACGCTTATTTTTGTTGAGTGATGTGCGGTTAATCACTGCGCCCTACGGTGATACAATAAAATTAGAAACCGTACAAGTAGGCAGTCACAAAATTCCTGTCGATGCACAAGCGCAAGTTGTCGTACCCTTTCGTGGTGAAAGCTTTACCTTTCCGTTTTATTCTGCAACGGACTTGTTGCATAAAAGAATCCCCGCTGATGCACTCAGTGGAAAAATTGTTTTTATTGGTACATCAGCAACCGGTCTAGGTGATCTACCATCTACCGCGATACAAAGCACATTTCCTGGCGTTGAAGTGCAGGCAACCATTGCAGATGGTATTTTAACTGATAACTTTTCTTATAAACCTGCTTGGTCAACAGGTGCCGAAGTATTCACCACAGTGGCGTTGGGAATTTTATTAATTTTTGTTTTCCCTTTTTTAGGGCCGCGTCTTTTAAGTATATTGATACTTGGTATTCCTATTATTTTGATTTTTTCAAATAATTTTTTGTGGGAAAAAACAGGTTTGTTGATTTCTATTTTCATCCCAATGACGCTGACTATTTTCCTAGGCATACTCAACATTGCTTATGGCTATTTGTTTGAGACAAGACGGCGTGAACGTTTAAAAGAAATATTTGGTCAATACGTGCCTGAAAAACACATCGATGAAATGCTACAAACATCGGGCGATTATGGCATGCACGGTGAAGAGAGAGAAATGACAGTTTTATTCGCTGATATTCGACATTTTACGACTATTTCTGAGCATCTACCTGCATCACAATTGAAAGAATTATTAAATCAATTTTTCACGCCCATGACAGAAATTATTTTTAAATATCGTGGCACGATTGATAAATATGTCGGTGATTTAATCATGGCGTTTTGGGGCGCTCCTCTTAAAGATAAAAAACACGCGCAACATTCCATTGCAGCTGCTTTAGATATGCAACAGATGGTCAAAAAACTTCATCCTTTGTTGGCACAACACGGCTGGCCAAAAATCGATATTGGTATTGGCTTAAATAGCGGGATGATGAGTGTTGGTGACATGGGATCTAAATTTCGCCGCAATTATACTGTATTAGGCGATGCTGTGAATTTAGCCTCACGTGCAGAAGGATTAACAAAATTTTATGGTGTCTCTATTATCGTGACAGAAAATACGTTTAAACAGCAAAAACTTTTTGTTTTTCGTCAACTCGATAAAGTACGTGTCAAAGGCAAACAAACCGGCATTGGCATTTATGAAGTGATTTGTCGGAAAAATGAAGCGACACCTGAAATATTAGAAGAAATCGCTCAATCTCAAACTGCACTTGAATTATATTTTTTACGTGAATGGGATATGGCTATTGCACTTTTTTCACAGCTAAAAACAAAATCGCCTGACACAAAACTTTATTCGATTTATCTACAACGCATTGCTGACTTACAACAAACACCACCACCTGCTGATTGGGATGGAATTTATTCCCATACGAGTAAATAACTATCCTATTTATTGAATGCAGAAACTATTTGGTGTCTTGCCATTGCCACCGGTTGCGCTAGGTGTCGTTGTTGTTGTGGAACTTGATGTCGCACCCGTATCAGACAATGTTCCACTATCAGCTGAGGAACCAGAATCAGATGATCCTATCTCAGAGGATGGGCTACCTGAATCGGATGATGAGGCACCTGCATCTGATGTGCCCGACTCAGACGAGGAAGCACCTTCATCTGCTGTGCCAGAACTTGATGATGAACTACCTGAATCAGATCCTGAACCCGATGAACCTGCATCTGAACCACCGCTTGCTGCTCCACCCGCAGCCGGTGTTTGTGATCCATCATCGGTTGGCGGTAATGTCGACGTTGCATTGACTATCGGAGTTTCTGTTGTAAACGCACCTTCAGGTACGGTTGCGCTGACAGCAATTTCAGGTTTAGGGCTTCTTGAATCAATTGTTGCAAATAACTTATCGGTACCCGCCGCCAATGATGCTGAACTGTCTGGTGTTTGGATGACAATAGAACCTGTTTCAATTTTAAAATTGACTTGATTGCCAACAATATCAACCGCCCATTCGGTTCCGCGTACACCGATGGTAGCAACTGGCGTATTCACTTTATAGTTATCTGGATTCGATTTTGCGATGGCACCTGAAATGGTGCGAAAACCACCTTTGGCCACTTTTACTAAATATTTATCTTCGGAAGGGGCTGCACCACGGGTATATTTATAATCGCTAATATTAACTTCTGTTTTTGGGCTAATAGACACTAACGTGTTGTCTGTAAAGACAATTTGCCCCGAACTATCACCACTGGTCACTAACGTATCATGCGCATAAATCACGCCACGACGCTCTAATATTCGGGTCGTTTTATCGCCTGCAATCGCTTTGACTTCTCCCTTGACCCAGACCACTTGGGCTACAGCTTGTTTAACAGGTGCAGCTGCCGGCGGATTGGCGGGTGTTGCCGACTGAGAAATCGAAGAAAAAGTTAATAAAAACAACATCATAAGGCATGATAGCCAAAATTGGAATCGCTGATGATGTTTGAAAATATTCATCATTAAGCACCTGTTATGGGGTCTATCTCTAAGTATAGCTCGAAAATGGGTGGCTGCGGTGGATTACGCTTCGCTACTATAAATCGGGCTCGGATTTCCCCAACAGGCCCATTATTTTTTTTAAAAACAAAAAACATGTTGACAAAAAAATAAAATAGTCTATTCTCAAGAGGTTTGCGCGCGCACTTTTCCACCTCACCCTTAAAAGTGAGTTTTCATTAACTTATTTAGTTAATTTTAGGAGAATTCCCGTGCAAGATATTCATGCTTACAACTACATCGTCCGCCAATTACGCCGCTTCTTTCAAGACAACAAAAACTTTATCGAAGTGCCATCACAATCGCGTCTTTCCATTTTAGCTGCTTGCGAAGATCCAAAAACAATTAGCCAGTTTGTATTTAGCGGCGTTAATTACCCACTACCCCAAACAGGTCAAATGTGGCTAGAGGTTGAATTACTAAAAAATCCAACTGCTGCCGGCGTATTTTGCGCAACAACCAGTTATCGCAACGAACCATTCCCTATCCCAGGGCGTCACGATAAAATTTTTCCTATGTTTGAATTTGAATCGCATGGCGATATGCAAGCGCTTAAAAAATTAGAAATGGAATTGCTCGAATTCCTAGGCTTTGGTTCCCCCGTGTCTTGTCAATACGAAGAAATTTGTCAGCGTTACAACATTAGCGAAATTAAATCTGACCATGAACTCATGTTGCAACAAGATTACGGCAATGCGATTTTCCTCGAAAAATTTCCTGTCAGAACCGATCCCTTCTGGAATATGAAGCACGATGCTGAAGGCATTTTCAGCAAAATCGACGTGATCTTATACGGCATGGAAACAATAGGCTCTGCAGAACGTTCTACGAATAAACAAGAAATGCGCGAATTTTTCTTCAACATTTCTGATGGGCAGTACGCAAAACTTCTTTTCAACGCATTCGGAAAAGATCGCGTTGTCAAAGAATTAGATGAGTACTTAGCAATTCCAATGTTCCCACGTTTTGGTGCAGGCATTGGCGTCACCCGCTTAGCACGCGCAATGCGTCTAGCAGGTCTCATTCCATCTGAAGCAAGCGCACACAACACAGCTGAGCAAACAACAGCGGCTGCTGGTTAACTAAAAAATTCATCGCTCCCAAAAGGAGCGATGAACTCATGGAGTTGTCATGTCATCCACACCCTTGATTTTTTCTCTTCACAAAATAGGTGTTATCAAATTTGGTGAATTTATTTTAAAAAGCGGCGAAACTTCAAAAATTTATCTCGATTTACGAAAAATTATTTCTTATCCCGATATTTTACGCTCTGTCGCCGAAGCATTATGGAAAAAAATTCATTACCAATCATTTGACGTAATTTGCGGCGTGCCCTATACCGCCCTGCCAATTGCAACTTGCATGTCATTGATGCACAACTTGCCGATGGTCATGCGTCGAAAAGAACCTAAAAATTACGGCACAAAACAACAAATTGAAGGTGCGTTTACGCCCAAACAACGTTGCCTCATCATAGAAGATGTTGTAACGAGCGGCACTAGCATTTTAGAAACAGCTACTGATTTGGAAAATGCGGGACTTGTTATCCAAGATGTCGTCACGCTGATTAATCGCGATCAAGGCGGTAAAGAAAATTTGGCAAAACGACACATTACGTTGCATGCTGCGCTCACACTCGATGAAATTTTGCGACAGCTTCGCGCATCACATTTGCTTAGCAAATCTGAATCCGTTATTGTGGATGAATTACTGGCTGAGAGAACTTGAAAATATGCGTTATCGTGATCGCGCTGCTTTTTCTAAAAATAATTTAGCAAAAGAACTTTTTCTGTTGCTTGATGATAAAAAAACAAATCTTGCACTCTCTGCAGATGTCACTTCTTGCGATGAATTACTTAATCTTGCTGACAAACTTGGGCCTGAGATTTGTGTGCTTAAAACACACGTCGATATTCTTGAAGATTTCACACCATCATTCACTAAAAAATTAATGCTATTAGCTGCAAAGCATCGTTTTTTTATTTTTGAAGATCGCAAATTTGCGGACATTGGACACACTGTTTTACATCAATATGCAGGCGGCATGTACCATATCGCCGCCTGGGCTGACATCATCAATGCACACGCTGTTGCAGGCCCCAGCACTATTCAAGGATTAGCAAAAGCAAAACCAACTGACAAACTTTCCGGCTTACTCTTGTTGGCTGAGATGAGCTCTCATGAAAATTTAACAGATCCTATTTATGCGCAAAAAACGCTAGAAATGGCTGAACAATATCGTGAGTTTGTCTTTGGCTTTATTGCCCAACACAAATTAAATAATGACCCCGGTTGGATTTACCTCACACCCGGTATTCAACTTAATACAGGAAAAGATGCGCTGGGACAGCAATACATTACGCCAGAGATGGCCATCAATCATCACGAAACTGACATCATCATTGTTGGCCGCGGCATTATTCATGCTGACGATCCTCTTGCAGAAGCTAAAAAATATCGCGATGCAGGATGGCAAGCTTACGAATGTCGTTAAGCATTTTTCATCTGGTCAATGCGTGAGACGATCATTTTTAACCGCTTGACTTCATCTGGCGAAAACTCTTTGTAATATTCACAGCCGGTATTTAAGCAAAAATAGACTTGCTCACCGATGCCCGCAATGACATCACGACCTGAAATTTCAACATAATCTACCTGCTCCTCTTCCCCACCTACCCAGGTTTGCAAACGCGGCAATGTATCAAACGCCAGCATAAAATACTGACCTTCTATTTGGGCAAATAATGGGCTAAACGGTTCTTGTTCGTCGCTTGGTTTTTCTTTTTTTACGGGTACAAACAATGCAGTACGCAAGAGTGCCAAATAAACTTTATTGACATCATCTTGTTTGCCTTCACTGGCAAATGCCGCTGCGATTAACTGATCTAACTCGGTCATGGGTCCCCCACTCTCTCAAAAACCGCCATCTTATCGCCTGAGCCTTAAGTCACGCAAATATAATTCCCCCAATAACAACTTTAGGCTACAATAACGCCACTTTTTTAGGTCTATCGGAGACACACAGAATGACAACAAGCGCAGCTGAAAAAACCGGGGTAAAAAGCCATCTAAAAACTCACCTTAATTTGTCTGCAGATGAATTGATTAAATTATCTTTAGCCCGCAAAGAAGGTGTGCTCACCGCAAACGGCGCCTTAAATGTAACAACAGGCCCACGAACAGGCCGCTCGCCTAAAGATCGCTTTATCGTCCAAGATCAGTTAACTGAAAACGATGTAGACTGGAACGCCACCAACCAAGCCATTAGCAGCGACAAATTCAATGCATTATGGGAACGAGCAGAAACATTTTTAAATCAACAAGACTGTGCTTTTGTTTCTTATCTCAACGTCGGTGCCAATGACAACGTTGCACTCACTGTCAAAGTAAATACGCAATTAGCTTGGCATAATTTATTTACGCAAAATCTTTTTATTAGACCTACGCCGGCTATTTCTTCTGATCAACCAGATCAGTGGACTATTTTATGTGTTCCTGGTTTAGCAACCGATGCTGTGCGTGATGGTGTTAACAGTGACGCAGCTGTTATTTTAAATTTTTCACAACGACGCATTTTAATTTGCGGAACGTATTATGCGGGTGAAATGAAAAAAGCGATGTTCTCTGTTTTAAACTTTTTACTCCCTAAAAAAGATATTTTACCGATGCATTGCTCTGCTAACGTGGGCAAAGATGGGAATACAGCATTATTCTTCGGCTTGTCCGGCACTGGCAAAACGACATTATCCGCCGATCCAGAACGCTACCTGATTGGTGATGATGAGCACGGCTGGGGTGAAGAAGGCGTCTTCAATTTTGAAGGGGGCTGTTATGCAAAATGTATCGACCTTTCACAAGAACGTGAACCTGTGATTTGGGATGCTATTTGTCATGGCACAGTGTTAGAAAATGTTGTTCTCGATTCCAAAACAAACTTGCCTAATTATGCAGACAGCAGCTTGACGCAAAATACGCGCGCCGCTTATCCGCTTGAGCACATTCCATTGCGTGTCAAAGAAAATAAAGCCGGACAGCCGACTGCTGTTGTCTTTTTAACGTGTGATTTATATGGCGTCTTGCCACCTGTTGCACGCTTAACCAAAGAGCAAGCGGCTTATTATTTTCTAAGTGGTTACACAGCACTGGTGGGCAGCACAGAGGTCGGTCAAGGCTCTGGCATCAAACAAACGTTTAGTACCTGTTTTGGCGCACCTTTCTTTCCTCGTCCAGCACAAGTGTATGCTAACTTGTTAATGAAACGATTAGAAAATTCTCATGCGCAAGTTTATCTTGTTAATACAGGCTGGACAGGTGGCGCTCACGGTCAAGGTGGCAATCGTTTTTCTATTCCAACAACACGCGCTGTTGTGAGTGCTATTGTGAACGGTGAATTACGCCATGCACAGTATGAAAAATTATCTGGATTTAATTTAGAGATTCCAACATCGGTTCCGGGTGTTGACAGCAAGGTGCTCAATCCACGTAAGTCATGGAGTGATATGGAATCGCATGATGAATTTTCTAAAATCTTACGGGAAAAATTTATTGAGAATTTCAAGAAATTTACTGTGAGTGATGCGATTAAAAACGCAGGGCCGGAAGTATAGAAGTATAATAGTGTTATGGTGGGCACGCGCTACGCGCTTTGCCCACCCTACACCTTGCCACATGATGGATAATGCATGACTATCCAACAAAACATCTTAAATTTGAAACAACAAATTTGTGAACTCGAAACTCGTTATCAGCGAAAAACGAATTCTGTAAAGTTATTAGCTGTCAGCAAAAACCAATCCATAGAAAAAATCTATTCTGCCATCGATGCTGATCAATTTGCTTTTGGTGAAAATTATTTGCAAGAAGCGCTTCCCAAAATAATTGCATTGCAAGAAAAAAATATCGAGTGGCATTTCATAGGCCCCTTACAAAGCAACAAAACTAAAAAAATTGCCGAGCACTTTCATTGGGTTCATAGTGTTGATAGTTTCGCGATCGCCAAGCGTTTAAATGACCAAAGACCACTACATTGTCCACCGCTCAATATTTGCCTACAAATCAACATCAGTCATGAACAAACTAAATCGGGTTTACACCCTGAACAGGCATTGAATCTGGCAAAAGAATGTAGCCTGCTAAAAAATCTGGCTCTCCGTGGCTTAATGGCTATTCCAGAACCCAAAATAAACATCGCAGAGCAACGTGCCGAACTGCACTCGCTTAAGCTTCTTTATGATCTACTTTGCAAAAATGGTTTAAACTTCGACACATTATCTATGGGCATGTCAAATGACCTGGAAGCTGCGATTGCAGAAGGCTCAACTCTGGTAAGAATTGGAACAGCTATTTTCGGTGAGCGCATCCGATAAAGTATACCACGCCATAACCTCAATAAATTTCATTAAACTGATAGTAAGTGAATTCATTATTGAGGTTGCCAACATGATAAAACAATTCTTAAAATTGGCGCTTTTGTGTTTATCCCCGCTTTTACTGACTTTGTATGGCAGCTTAGCTTATGCCGGTTTGGTGAAAGGCATTTATATCACCCAACCCAATTTGGAAAACACCCCGTTTTTAATGCGCCTTATCACGCAATCAAAACAAGTCGGCATCAATACATTTGTTGTTGACCTTGAAAAACCCTCAAAAAAATCTCAGCAAAATCTTGCTCTGGTTAAAGAAAATAATATTACGTATGTTGCTCGCATTGTCGTCTTTTCAAATGGCGGCGAAGTCAACCAAGTAACAGACAAGGGAATTTGGGAAAAAAGATTAAATCTCATTAATCATGCTGTTAGTTACGGCGCTGATGAAATCCAGCTCGATTACATTCGTTACAACACCAAACAAAAAGCATCGGCTCAAAACAGTCAAAATGTCTTTAAAGTGATTCAATTTTTTAAAGATCAGCTCGCCGGTAAAAATATTCCACTACAAGTAGATGTGTTTGGTATCACAAGTTTTGGCCCCGAACAGCACATCGGCCAAGATTTAAAATTGATTTCACAAACAGTTGATGCTATTTGTCCAATGGTTTATCCATCTCATTTTGAACCTTATGTCCATCATGCAGAAACACCTTATGCAACGATTTATGATGCAATGGATGGTATTAAAGGACAATTTAATAATAAATTAACGTTTAAACTCTATCCTTACATTGAATTATCTAACTATCGCTATCCATTATCTTCTCAGAAAAAACTGGCTTACATCCGTGAACAAATCAAAGCCGTGGAAGATTCAGGTGCAGATGGTTGGTATGCGTGGAGCCCACATAATAAATATGACAATTTATTTCTTGTGATGAAAACAACGAATATTAAATAACGATAATTTTTGATTTCACCTTTAACCCGCGCCTGTCGCGGGTTTTTTTTAAACCTTCCACCTCCTTCGTAACTGATATATCATCCTAGTACATTAAAAAAGGAGTTGATATGATACCCACTACCATTGCTATTTTAGGTGCCGGTAATATGGGTGCTAGCTTGCTTGGCGGACTAGTCGCCAACCATTACTCTCCCGAAAATATTTTTATCTCCGATACCGATATCGACAAACTTAAGCGTTTAGAAGAAACATTTAACATTCAGACGACGACTGACAATTTGGCAGCAATTGCTTCAGCAGATGTTGTTATTTTAGCAGTGAAGCCGCAAATCATCCTGCAGGTTGCTCATGAAATTGCAGCAACTGTTCAACACAAAAAACCACTGATTCTCTCTATTGCTGCCGGTATTCGCATCCCTAGATTGCAAAAAATTATAGGGGATCACATTCCCATTGTTCGCTGCATGCCTAACACGCCTGCTTTAATTGGATGTGGCGCAAGCGCATTATTTGCTAATGATTTTGTTTCTGATATTCAGCGTAATACGGCTGAATCTATTTTACGTGCTGTCGGGATTGCATTATGGGTTGATGGTGAAAATGATTTAGACGTAGTGACGGCACTTTCAGGCTCAGGTCCTGCTTATTTTTTCAAAGTGATGGAAGCTATGCAAAAAGCTGGGGAAAAGTTAGGTTTATCAGCAGAATCCGCTAAACTACTCACGCTCCAAACAGCATTAGGCGCATCTCGTATGGCATTAGAAAGTAATTTGTCTGTCGTACAATTACGAAAAAATGTCACATCACCCGGCGGAACAACAGAAAAAGCTATCCAGGTATTAGAAGAAAATGGTATGGATGATTTGTTTGAAAAAGCACTGACAGCAGCGAAAGAACGTTCAGAAGAATTAGCCAATAGTTAATAGGAGTTATTATGCCAAGCGCACTCAGTAATGCAGGATTATTTTTAATTACCACTTTATTTGATTTGTATCTTATTGTACTGATGTTACGTATTATTTTGGTCTGGGTGCATGCTGATTTTAGTAATCCGCTCAGCCAATTTACTATCAAATTAACTAATCCTCTCATCACACCGTTGCGAAAAATCATTCCTAATTATTTTGGCATTGAATTTTCAACGTTACTGATTGTTTATTTAATTGAAGTCATTAAATTTTCTATTACTTATTTATTGACGCTGGGGGCGATCACATCGTTTGTGAGCGTATTTATTTTAGCGGGCGTGGATATTATCAAGTTAATATTCAATATTTTCTTCTATGCTATTTTATTTCAAGCTATTTTGAGTTGGGTACAGCCCGGTGCATCACCGATCTCTTTTGTTTTGGCACAAATGACAGCGCCTATTTTGCGGCCTATTCGACGTGTTGTACCTTTGGTTGGTGGATTTGACTTGTCGCCTATTGTTGCTATGATTCTTATCCAAACTATACTGATTGCCTTGATGCAAATAGCATTATCATGAAAACTAAAATTATTTTTGCAAGTCACAATGCTGGAAAAATTCATGAGTTAGAAACACTATTAACTCACGTTAATATCGACATTATTCCACAACAAACAATGAATGTGGCTGATATTCCAGAAACAGGGCTCACGTTTGTTGAAAATGCTATTTTAAAAGCACGACATGCAAGCGCACAAACTGGTTTACCTGCCATCGCTGATGATTCAGGGCTAGATGTCTTTGCTTTAAAAGGCGAGCCTGGCATTTTTTCGGCGCGATATGCGGGTGATAAAGCAACATCAAAAGATAATATTCAAAAACTATTGGCTAATATGACACACCTTTCTGGTGTAGAGCGTCATGCAGCATTTCATTGTGTGTTGGTTTATTTAAATCACCCAGAAGATCCTATGCCGCTCATTTGTCAGGGCTCTTGGCAAGGTTCTATTTTAACAATCCCAACGGGTGAACAAGGTTTTGGGTACGATCCTGTTTTTTATGATTCTACTTATCAATGTAGCGCTGCAGAATTATCGATTGAAACAAAAAATAAAATCAGTCATCGCGGTCAAGCACTGCAAAAATTGCTTGCGCTGCTTTCTCATAAAATGGAACTGTAATTATGTTGGCATTGTCCGTAAATAATTTAACTAAAATTTATAAAAATGGCGTAACGGCTTTACAAGGCATTCATCTTGAAGTAGCTGAAGGTGATTTTTTTGCGCTGCTTGGGCCAAACGGTGCGGGTAAATCAACGACTATTGGTATTTTATGTTCGCTGGTGAATAAAACAAAAGGACACGTTTCTATTTTTGATCATGATTTAGATACGCAATTAGAAGCTGCAAAATCATGCATTGGTATTGTACCGCAAGAAATGAACTTCAACCCTTTCGAAAAAATTATTCAAATCATTATCAATCAAGCTGGATATTATGGCATTCCTTATGATGTAGCTTATCCGCGTGCTGAACTTTATTTAAAGAAAATGGGGCTCTGGGAAAAACGAAATCACATTGCGCTCAGATTATCCGGCGGCATGAAAAGACGACTTATGATTGCTCGTGCACTGATGAACAATCCCAAATTACTGATTTTAGATGAGCCAACTGCTGGGGTTGATATTGAACTTCGGCATGATTTATGGCAATTTTTAAAAGAGCTCAATCAACAAGGCACGACGATTATTTTGACCACGCACTATCTGGAAGAGGCAGAGCATCTTTGCAAAAATGTGGCGATCATTGATCACGGTCAAATCATTGAAAATGCCAACATGAAAGAATTAATTAATCGACTGCATGCGCAAACATTAATTTTGGATCTAGCCGATCCTCTGACATCGCCACTGAATCTACCCAATTATCAACATCATTTGTTAGATAGCACAACTCTTGAAATTGTTATTTTCAAGACGCAATCTGTGAATCAATTGTTTCTCGAACTCAGCCAACAACATATTTCTGTTGTTGGCATGCGTAACAAAACAAATCGATTAGAAGAATTATTTGTTCGCATTATTTCTGAAAACAAAAAACAATCTTAAGGAAAACCATGTTTACTTTTTCTAAAAAACATTTTATTGCATTACAAACTATCTTAAAAAAAGAAGTCGTGCGTTTTATGCGAATCTGGTCGCAGACATTATTGCCGCCGGCGATCACGATGACACTTTATTTTATAATTTTTGGCAAATTGATTGGTTCGCAAATTCAAGATATTCATGGTTACACTTATATGCAATATATTGTGCCTGGATTGACGATGATGACGATTATGACAAACGCTTATACGAATACAGCATCTTCTTTTTTTGGTGCTAAGTTTAGTAAAAGCATCGAAGAAATGTTAGTTTCTTCGATGCCTAGTTATATTATTTTATTAGGCTACATGTTGGGTGGCGCATTACGCGGAGTGCTCACAGGCATGGTTGTTATTTTTATTTCTTTATTTTTTACGCATCTGCCTATGTATCATATTGGGATTGTTTTGAGCATCGGTATTTTATCGTCTATGCTGTTTTCTTTGGGCGGACTATTAAACGGTATTTTTGCAAAAAAATTCGATGATGTTTCTTTTATTCCTACGTTTGTGCTAACGCCATTGACTTATTTGGGTGGTGTTTTTTATTCTGTTAAGCAATTACCTCCTCTGTGGCAAAAAATTTCTGCATTCAATCCTATTTTAAATATTGTTGATACGTTTAAATTTGGCATGTTGGGTGTTGTGGATATTAATATTTATTTTGGGTTTGCATTGGTTTGCGTACTATTTATATCACTTTTTGTTTGGTGCTTGGTTTTATTGCAAAAAGGTGTGGGGTTACGAAGTTAATATCGACTAGGCGTTAAAAGCAATTTATCATACCGGCTTAATTTAAAAGAAAAAGGATATTTCACATGTTAAAACAACTTATTGCCATCATTGCTATTAGCATACTTGTTATTTTAGGTATGACTTATGCGCAGCAGGGATTACAGTTTATTGTGTCGGCGCATGATTGGATTTCAGATACGTTGAAAGATGTTTTTTCGGGTGGGCAAGCGGGGAACTTGATTCGTGAGTTGATCGCGTTGTTGGCTGTGCCTGTGGTTGCAGCGCTGATTCCTACACTCATTTATTGGTTGATAAAACGTAGTTGGTTTCCTTATTTTATGCAAATTGTTGGAGTGCTTTGGTTGGCTCAGACAGCGGCGTTGGTGGTTTTGTTTAAGGGATGAGGTCTGTTTTGTCATCTTTTTTTTAAATGACTCGGGTCCCGTCAGTGCAGAAATTTTTTCGTGCTCGTAAACTGCGCGCGAAAAGAATTTCTGCACTGCCACCCGCTTTTTATGATGACAAAAGTGCGCCTGGATTTTATAGATGTATATGTGGAGCTCCATGGTGGGCACGCTGCGCTTTGCCCACCCTACATTAAAGCCACAACATTTTGCGTAAGGTGTAGCCCACCAGCTCTTAGATCCAATAGCTTATTTTGACCATGATCTTGGATGTCCATTGCATCAACGTTTTTATCCCGCGAGGAAGTTCTGCAGCGCCTGCTTTTTTTGCATCATCGTGGTGTTGAGATTCATCTTGTTGCATTTGTTGCAAAATCGTATGGCTCTTTTGATCGGCAGACGGTAACAACGTTAAATGATTTTCTAAATGTTGCACCACTTGTTGCTCGGTCTCTGCTAAAAAACCTAAACTCCATTTATCACCAATTAATCCAGCAGTCAGCCCAATCATAAATGAACCGCCATACCAAATGGGCTTAAGATAACTCGTATGACTGCCTAACTCCGTCAATCGCTGCTGACACCATGCTAAATGATCGCCTTCTTCAACCATTGCCTGCTGCATTTTTTCTTTAACATCTACACGTCGAGACACTAATCCCTGTCCGTGATATAACGCTTGCGCGCACACTTCGCCTGTGTGGTTCACACGCATTAATCCAGCAGCATGTTTTGTTTCTATGGGCGTTAACTCAGATTCTGCTTGTACTGCAGCAGGATAGGCTCGGCCTGTCGTGGCTGGCTTGCCAAATACGGTTTGTAAGGCTTGATCGATCCCTACGCAAATTTGATCTATTTTTGAATATCGTCTCATAACTTCATTCTGCGTGATGTGCTTGGTTTACAATCATAACGAAAACCAAGTACGATAACAAAACTAACGTTGCTTGTTTTTAGGATAGATGACATGGTCTTGCTCAGTTGGCAAATGGAAGTTGAACTCGTTCTGCGCGTCATTCTTGCTTTTTTAATGGGTGGATTGATTGGCTTTGAGCGTGAACGACATGGTATTTCTGCGGGGATTCGTACATATGGCGCTATTTCATTGGGCGCGTGTGTGTTTGGTATTGTTTCTGCTAATATTCTCGGCGCTGACCCATCACGCATTGCAGCGCAAGTTGCAACAGGTATTGGTTTTTTAGGCGGTGGGGTGATTTTCCGGCAAGGTGATTATGTGAGTGGATTAACCACCGCCGCCACGCTATGGGCAACAGCTGCTGTCGGGCTTGCAATCTCGTTCGGCATGTATTCAATCAGCATCGTAACGTCTATTTTGATATTTTTATTGCTGTACCTGCCTAGATTGCAATGGTGGAAAAAGGTGTCTCGGAAGTAAATTTCTATTAATCAATACGTTGTTGAGAAAACCTGATATAAACTTATATCAGGTTTTTTTTGTGATACGTTTAGCACAACTTAAAACGTGGCTAATTAACCGAGCAATTGCTGCAATTCGCCGCTTTCATACATTTCAGCCATGATGTCACTGCCGCCGATGAATTGGCCATTGATGTAGAGTTGTGGGATGGTTGGCCAGTTGGAAAAATCTTTGATGCCTTGGCGGATTTCGGGATCTTCTAAGACGTTTACGGTTAAAAAATCTTTGGCGCCGCAGGTTTGTAGAATTTTTACAGCTTGTGATGAAAAGCCGCATTGTGGAAATTGGGCTGTGCCTTTCATGTAAAGAACGATTGGATTTTGTGTGACTTGTTGTTGGATTTTTTCTTGAATGGTCATGGAGAATTTCCTCAGTGTTAATTATTTTTTGGTGGGCACGCGCAGCGCTTTGCCTACCCTACATTTTGTCTATAGCATTCCTAATTGTAACTTCGCGACATCACTCATCATGCTGCGATTCCACGGGGGGTCAAACACGAGTTCAACTTTGACATCGGTTACTTCTTTGATGCCCCGAATTTTTTGTTCGATATCGGCAATTAAAACAGGACCCATGCCGCAGCCGACAGCTGTTAATGTCATTTTGATATCGACTAAAACACCTGTAGGTGTTTCATCTACTTTGCATTCGTAAACTAATCCTAGATCAACAATATTCACTGGGATTTCTGGGTCAAAACACGTTTTTAATAATTCCCATACTTTATCTTCTGGTGTGCCCAGCATGTCATTGACATCAGGCTCTTCTAAAATAACCATGCTAAGTGCATCGCCATCTTTGCCTGCAACACGCGCAAGGTTGCCATTCACATACACCGTATAGGCTGTGCCTAACGCCTGTGTGATCATGACCAGCGTGCCTTTTTGAATCGTAATTTTTACGCCCGATGGAATGACTTTCCAGCACATTGGGATCCTAAGCTTAGAATTCCACGTGGACAAGTTGTCGCG